>Ga0315334_10002666_pt1 | contig 11148 bp, 12 predicted proteins | sample M150034915metaG_FD_205555 | JGI IMG/M metagenome (GOLD analysis project Ga0315334, IMG submission 205555) | Ammonia-oxidizing marine archaeal communities from Monterey Bay, California, United States - M1 500m 34915 | ecosystem: Environmental > Aquatic > Marine > Intertidal zone | place: USA... | reverse complement strand
CGGGTGAATAATCTATTTCTGGTTTGATAATTCTTAAGAATGAATCTGAATTATTTTGCACCATTTCCCGAGCTTCATCTGATGACAAGGTATCATAAGGAGGTGAAGAAACTTTTTTTGCTATCTCAGGTGATGGTAAGTATCCCTGGAAGGGTATAATGTTTGCCATTATGGTTTAATAATTAAAATAATTTTCGTGCTGTTTCTAAGTCTTCGAGAAAATCAATCTCAAGATAAGGGAATTCGGACACATCTTCGAAATAAACATCAGTTTTTTCTAACAACTCCTTTGGATATACCACATCAGCATTCATCAACACTTGTTCATCTGAACTTAATATTTCCCGTCCGAGATAGACGGAGTATGCTGTATTGGTTTCAAAGTAATGATGATTGGTAAAAAAATTAAATTTCATATTGGAGAATTGTGAAGTAACATGCTCAGTGAGCATTTCTCGGTGGTAACCGACAATCATCGTCACATCTGTTATTCCCAAGCTTTCCAAGGCGTCCAATTGGTAATGAATGATGGGTTTACTGCCAACATCGATGAGACACTTTGGAGTGTTATACGTGTGAGGGTAAAGCCGTCGAGAGACACCTGCGGCCAAAATAAATGCTTTCATATCAGATCAAAATTACCAGCTATTACGATGCTTGACCAATTGGAATTCCAGATGCAATGATAGCATCAATCACCCGTTTTGATGCGCACCCATCAATTTTTCCTAGAAAAGTAGAACAGGCAGATTTTCTCTCTTTTGACAATATATCAGGGTTCGACACAGCTTTATCGATTTCAATTTTTAAATCTGCAGGTTCATGACAAATCTCGACAAAGTCTAAAGAATCAATCCTGCTTTGATCCAATCTTTTTGCCAATAATCCGGGAAATAATTTGTATTTGTAACGCAAGGAATAATAGGTTGCTTGGACGATGGGACGATTGAAAGGAAGGAATTCAAAAAGTGCTGATGAATAGTCGGAAATCAATATTCCTGAATTTGGGAAAAAATTCATCAAGTTATATTCTTCAAAAGGGACAAGATTGATATTGTCACTTTCTTGAATAAATGATTCAAGACTTTTCCGGATTTCGATATATCTGGGATTCGTCCAGTAAAAATGGTGCAATTTGATATCAAGGCTGTAAGAAGAAAAGGTTCTCAGAAAAGGTATTGTTTTTTGCAAGGATGATGGGAAAAATGTTGGTGCATATAATATTCTTATTTTTTCAACATCTGATGTTTTCTGGGTCCAATTATCTCCTAACAGATCTAATTTTGTGAAGCCAGTAATCTTTACCGGAAATTTATCTTTCGTTAAATGGGTTCCACGCTGTTCTGATTCAACACAGATCAAATCCATATCCTTGGTTAAATCTGTGTAATAGGATTTTTTCAATCCAATCCCATGGTAAATCATGACAGCAAACGAATTTTTTGATTTTATGGATGACAAACTTAATTTATTTCCCACAAAGATTAAATCAAAATCCATGTCCTTAATTATACGTCTCCGTTGCGGTTCATAATTTCCGGATATAGTTTCGATGTTTAACCGACCCATTTCTTTTGCAAACAGATCTCGCTCCATCTGAGGGACTGAAATAGAAATTGAACCGTATATTTCCGTTTCTGCTCTTTTCTTTAATTCATGAATTATCGGTTCGAAATGTGGCAAATAATACAGGTGGTCATGTTCAAATAATATTTTCATTCCGTTACAATTTTCCTGATTTGTCTTTTCCGAAACCAGTTTGATGGTTTCGACTTTAAATTATTTAATTCTTCACTTTTTAAAGATTCTGAAATTGCCTTTACAATTCTTTCTGATGATTTTCCGTCTCGGTATGGATGAAGGTCATTCAGATAATTTTTTCTTGATTCATTGAATTCAAGCGGATCCTCCAATGATCGAATGAGTGCGCCATGGAGTTCTTGTGGGTTCATAATATCAATACCTTTATCTAACCGAGTGGTAGCTCGATAAGTGACAATGGGCCGATTAAGGGGAAGAAATTCATATGCAACGGAAGAAGTGTCTGTTATCAAAATATCAGCAGCGAAAATCCAAGGTAAAATATTATCATGTTTAATTATCCTAAATTGATCCGAAGCAAAAAGCTCGTATTGTTTAATAACATCCTTTTCTTCCAAATCGTGAAATTTTGCGATCCACTGCCAGTCTTGATTTTGAAGCACTTTTATTTCATGGGACAAGTCTGATGATGATGTATATCTTTTTGAAAATGTCGGCGCATAAAGGACTGTTGGTTTGGGCGGATCCAATCCCATTTCAGCTTTGCATTCTTCAATCGGTTTGTGATTAAACATTATATCCAATTTTGACCAACCGGTTTCTTTAACAAGAAAGGTTCTATATTTCTTTTGTAAGGATAAAAAATTTTCTGTCATGACTGGTCCGGGGGTACAATACAGGTCAAAGAATCCTGTAATATCATAGTGTCCTCTCTTCTCTTCACATAAGCCGTGAAAGATCTGGACTTTTATCCCCGGCCAAAAATTTGGGACGACATTTCCCGGGACTATGATTGCATCTGGATTGAAATCAAACACCTCAGTATTAGACTTAAGACATGGACCAGTCACTACAATCTTTTTAGCATCCCCGGCCTTAAACCAAGCAAATTCAATTGAATTATGGTTACAAAATTCTCGTATTGGATCGATGATAGACAAAGAATACTGCTTTGTGATAAAAAAAAGTAATTTCATTTAAATGTTAGAAGAATTCCTTTTCATAAATTTTTTTCTTAGCAATAAATCTTAGTCCAGCTGCGAGGGAATAATTCACTCTTTCTAAAGTCTTTCTGAATCCATTCGGAAGGGTAGAGTACAAAACCCTTTTTGTTTTTTCTTAACCAAGCAGCCCACCAGCTGTAACTGCTATTTGCAATTATTATATGTTTATTTTGGCTCATTAAGTTTAGGTCTAGGCTTGGGTGTGCTCCTTTATTGATATCTATAAAATTTACCTGTCTAGGCGAAAGAAAACTGAAATACTTTTTACACCATTCAAGATCATCTGAGAAAAAGTTAAAAACAGGTTCTATAACCTGATCCTGTACAAAGTTAATTGCTGATACATAATAGCTTAGAGGGAGGCTGCCATGGTGACTGTTTGCGGCAGCATTTGTTACATAATCTCCCCTACGGATATGAACGGCCACCGAGTTCGTGCTATTTATGATGTCAATAAATTTTAGGTTAGCTGAATCTAGTGTGGTGGCTAAGGTGAAATCTTTGATTAGCACTTTATGAAAGTCAGAAAAATAATGCCTAGACTGAAAATAGCCATCAAGGATAAATGGAGGAGATAATTTAAAAACTTCTTCATCAAAGCATCTAGGATCTTTTTCTCTGAAGATAGTTGTTATTTTACTGGTAGTTAACTTTTGGTTGATGCACTCGATATATTGTTTGTAAGAATTGGATTTTTCTGAGTTATAAACGTTAGGTATGTTTGATAACTCATAAGTCCATAAGCCGAATTGCCTGTATGTTGTACTTTTTTTCAACTTCTGATGTGGCAAATAAGATGTCCGATCTAGTAATATGGGGCATTGATATTTGATAGACAATGACCGAGCTGTGGCATACTGGAATAGTTGGTTCCCAAGACCGCCTTTTAATCTGAGTAAAATCATCGATAAATATTATTTCTTATATTTAGAGCTATTAAAGCAAAATAACTACAAATGAGCCAAGGAAAATGAGTGAATTAATTTCAGTTTATATACTTACTCACAATAGAAAAAAGTTGTTGGAGCAAGCTTTGCTCAGTGTTCAGAATCAATCTTATGAAAATGTTGAGATTATTATTGTTGATAATACTAATTTCTCTGTACTCGATGAAGATTATTTTGATTTATATACTATGAGTAAATGTCATCACCATATTTTAGCTAATAGTACTTTTAGTTGGTGGGGGCCATGGCTCTCCAATACCAAAGGGAAGATTATAGCTCCTAGGCTGTGGTTTGGTCCTGACAGTACTCTCGAATCCCACGACATTATACCTGAGAGATGGGAGAGAATTTAATGCTCTTGGATTTACAAAAATTACACCAACAGTATAGTATGGATGTTAAAGGGGTTCTTCATATAGGGGCTCATTATGGGGAAGAAAATTCTATTTATCAGGAATTGGGGTATACTAATAAAGTTTACTTTGAGCCCTTGACTAAAAATTATAAAATACTCTCAGAGAGAGTAACCGACAGCACGCTGCATCAATTAGCTTTAGGAGCAGAGCCTTCTATAAAAAGCATGTATGTGGAATCTGCCAATCAAGGGCAGTCTAGTTCTTTATTAAAACCTAAACTTCATTTACAACAGTACCCCCACATCACCTTCCCAGAACGCGAAGAGGTTACTGTCGAAACTTTAGATAATGTGATTGAAGATAAAAGTTCATATAATTTCATTAACATGGATGTACAGGGGTATGAACTGGAGGTTTTGAAAGGAGCAATCGAGACATTACATCATATAGATTATTTAATGTGTGAAATAAATCGCGCCGAGGTGTATGAAGAATGCTGCATGGTAGATGAGCTTGATGAGTTTTTGAAATCTTATGGGCTCGAAAGAGTAGAAACCACTTGGGACGGACTTACGTGGGGAGATGCTTTTTATGTCAAAAGAAAAGTTTAATTTAATAGGGAGGCCTTTTCAACATGCACATACATCCACTTTATGGAAGAAAGCTACAAATTTAGAGTGGGATTTTAGTACCAAACAAAACAGCACTATTTTTTATATGGATAGAGAAATCTTTTTAGGTCTTCAAAGCGGCGCAAAAGATGGTAAATGAAAGTTTGGATGGTTATTAGAGTCTAGGTCTATCGTCCCAGGTGTGGTTGAACAGATTATATAGCAGAAGGACGATATTCTAGAAATTTATGATGCTATTTTTACACATGATCAAAGGCTTTTGGGGTTGGATGATGATGATCGTTATACTAAAGACCGAATTTCTATACTTTATTATAAATATAAAAAACAGAAATGTTCCTGCATTTATGCAGATGACTATTATGAGAAAAACAGGTCAGTAATTTCTATATTCAAGAAACCAAGTTGCGTAAATGCTTATATGATGGGTTTTAATAACTTTATTGGCAACCAGATATTCACAGAGACGGAAAAACTTAGAGCATCTTCATAATCTTTCCTTTTTAACATAAGATCAAATTCTGTAAATAAATAATTCTCTACAAACTAATTAACCACGATTTTAGAATACACTTAAATTCCCGGCGAAGACAATCATAGTCGAACCCAAATTCTCTTGAAAGTTTAAAGTATTCTACCGCTTTTTTATAGTTTTTTGCATTATATAGTCTTCGACCAGTTAATTTATAAAGTTTCCTGAAAATTTCATTCTCAAATGAATCTGGAATGTCATCTTTACTTCTTTTTCTTAATTCCTTGAAAGTTTTATTGAATAATTTTTCTTTAAATTTGTGTACAAGCTCATAATCATGTGATATTGATGACTGATGCTTTCTGTAAGACGCAAGAACTTTATTCTGATAATACATTGGCTCATTTAACATTGCATACCTCAACCACAAATCCCAATCTTCAACACGTAGGAAATTTTCATCAAAATAACCTACTTTGTTAAGTGAATCTCGTGTTACCATTACCGATAAAGTTTCTATCCTATTTCTACTAATCAGATATAATATTAAATCCATTCCTTTCAACTTATTGAAATCTTGCTTAGGAATACTTGAGCGCGAGGAAATAAGAGCACCAGTCCCATCAATATATTCTACGTCACTGTGGATGAGTGAATATCCTTTCCCATTTTCCATTATTTCAAGCTGATTTTCCAGTTTGTTTGAGAACCAACAATCATCAGAATCCAAAAATGCAACATATTTTGATGAAAAAGATTCAATACCAATATTTCTAGCGAAAGGTGGACCACAGTTTTTAAAATTATCTAACAAAAATATTTTATCGTTGTTTAAACGAGAAAGATATTTTACTAGGTCTTCTCTATAATTGGTTGATGACCCATCATTTATAATTATGATTTGATAATCATTTACTGTTTGGCTCAATACACTCTCAATAGCGGTCGATAAATAATGAGAGGGCGTATTTTTTACTGGGGTGATTACATCAACTAACGGCACTTAGCAACTCTTCATAAAGTTTTTGAGTTTTTTTAGTCATTACCTTTGAAGAAAAATATTTTTCAGCGTGATTTCTTGCATTCTTACTCATATTTGTCCAGATATCTTGATTATCAAGCAATAGCGTTGTGTACTTATAGTAATCAGATACTTTATTGCAAAGATAACCATTATAGCCATGACAAATTTGGTTTTTTATACCCCCTCTATTTTCAGTTACGACAGGTATTCCAAGCATCATAGCTTCAATTAATGCAATACTAAAGTTTTCCCCCATCCCCGAATTACAATTTTCAGATGTAAAATGTATAAAAACATCTAACTGTCTCATTTTATCAATTTTATCATTTAGTTTTATTACTCTCTTATCAATCTGAGTTCTATCAAGCAAAGAATTCGGTATTCTAGGTATCAACATTTCTTCTATCTTTTTCTTTGTCCCACCTATAAAGTAAAACTTAATATCTTTTCTATCTGAGAATTCATTTAGTATATCAGTCATTACAGAATCAATCTTTTCTTCATCAACTCGGCTTATTCGTCCTACTGTATATTTCTTTTGAGGTATTTTTTTTTGATATTTATAAGTGTTTTCATTTACTCCACCGCTAATTACTTTTATATTTTCCAATTGAGAATATTTAGGCAATTTTGTGTAGAAATCATTTACAAATAAATTGCAATCTATTCTATCAAGTAAAAATGGTTTAGACAATTTATGAAAAGTAAAAATTATTTTATATCCCAGCTCAGCTTTGAGTTCCCATACTTTATTGATACAGCCTTGGCCACCACCTCCAAAATGTATTTGAATAATTTTAGGACGCACAATTCGTAAGAACTTTTTTATATTACCCGTATACGCCTTTACATCATATCTGAAACCAAACGTCCTTCCTCTTTCGTACCATATAAATTGCTCATAGCCTTCCATATTATCAATAATTTCAAACATATAGTTATTTGCCCCACCAGCACCAATTCCACCATTTTTTACATGTACAATACGAGCACTTGAACTCTGTTTAACAGACTGTCTTAATAAAGGAAATCTGATTGAATTAATAATCGCTTTTTTTAGATATCTTCTAAAATCATTTACCATGAATACAACTCCCTATAATTACAAATTAATCTAGTTATCAACATGACGAGAAATAAATTCTATCGCTTTATTTGTACTCTGACCATCATTAAAATAAAAACAATCCGAAAGCAACTTTTTATAAACTTTTTTATAAGGTTGTTCATTTAAGTTTAGGTTAATCTTATCAGTTATAAATTCCAGGTTTTCTGGGTCTAAAACATCAGATTTACCAAAAATTGTCATCTCATCAGGCATTGAATGAAGATCTTGATCACTATCAGTTTTAACTCGGATAATGGGTTTCCCTGTTATAAGATATTCATAAATCAGAGAAGATGTATCACTTATCAAAATATCAGAAGAAGCAAAAACATCCATAGTATCTTCATATAGTATATTATTGGGATTTGAAAAATAAATATTCTCAAAACCTTGCGAGAAAGCCCAAAGTTTCAACCACGGGATTAAGTGAGAATCAAAATGATGAGGCCTAACAATTAAATTATAATTACCTGAAAGTTTTCTAGCAAGTTTATATACCAGCTTCCGAAGAGTCCCTCCTCCCCATTTCCAAGTAGGTGCATAGAGCACGGTAGGTAAAGAAAAATTTCTAACTCTTAGATAGCTAAGATAATATTTTTTACTATTAATATTTTTCAAATAATGGTCAAAACGAGGATTCCCGATTGAAACTAAACGGTCATCTGAAAGTTTTACTCCGACATCCTCAAGTTTTGCTAGATGCTTAGGCCCTGAAATAAAATGATAATCATAACTAAGCAATATCTCAGGGTTTCCACCATATTTTTTATCCCCAGTTCCATGTCCTAAAAAAATTGTGACCCCAGAACTATCACTGTTAACAACATGAGCATTTGACTGTGAAACAATAATTCCTTTTAAGTTGGACAGATTCTTGATATCACGTTTAATTATTGTTGGCGAATGTTTTCCTATTTCATCAGAGCTAATAGCTCCTCGCCTAAGAGTCCACTTAAATTTTGCTAACTTCCTATAGCTAGAAACAATAAAGACACCACCAAGCTTCTGGAATATTGATTTTGCATAAGATAATTGATAAACCTGGTTTGCAAGAAAAAATACCTTCATAATGCAGACTTTATATTTTAAGGAACAAAATTAATATTATTTATCTCTCTAAAAGACTCTGGGGTATCAATATCCATCCAAAATGAATCTTTTATATCTATTCCTCCCATTGTTCCATTTTTAATCAGGTAGTTACAACCATCTGCTAAACTAAAGTTCTCTTTTATTTTAAATTTCTCTAAAACAATAAAAAATTCAAAGTTACACTTGAAGACTCCACAATCAATTGCATCAAAATTAGAGAGCTCTTTTGACATTGAGGTCACCCTTTTTAGGTTATCTTCCTCAACAGTTACTTTCATGGCATCTTCAATATCGTAAACTTGTTCTATTTTAAAATCTAGACCAACTATCGCTTCAAAACCATCTAGGCTTGCATTATAAACTGTTGAAAATAAATCAGCACCATAAATATGATCACTCATAGATATCATGAATGGATAACCCTCTTTTATAAATGGCTTACCAAGAAGGACACTAATGCCGTTTGCCTTTTTCCAATCAGAGTTATAGACAAATTCGATATTAACATTGATGTTTAAATTCTTAATCGATGTTTCGATGGCATCATGCTGATAACCAGTAATAATTACAAAATCCTTGATATTAACTTCAGAGGCGTTTTCAATAATTTGTTCAATTATTGTTTTCCCATTTAGCTTTAGTAAGGTCTTGTTTTCTCCACTTGTTATACTTCGTAGTCTGCTACCTTCACCAGCTGCGATAATTACTAGCTTCACAGTAATTACTCGTCGTAATAATCAAGGCCTAAATGAGTAATTAGATCTTCATCCATAATATGCCGTAGAGTATTTTTTAGTTTAGCGAGTTGTACAAAGAGATCATGCTCTGGATATAATTCTGGTAGGGTCATAGGACTCTTAAAATAAAAAGAAAGCCATTCTTGAATTCCTTTCATTTCTGCCCGTTTTGCCAAATCTAAAAATAAAACTAGATCTAATACTATTGGGGCTGCAAGAATACTGTCCCGACAAAGAAAGTCCACTTTAATTTCCATTGGATACCCCATCCAACCAAAAATATCTATATTATCCCATCCTTCCTTATTGTCACCTCTTGGTGGATAATAATTAATTCTTACTTTATGGTATAAATCCTTATAAAGTTTTGGATATAATTCAGGTTGAAGAATGGAATCAAGCACACTTAGTTTACTTTCTTCTTTAGTCTTAAATGCCTCAGGGTCATCTAAAACTTCTCCATCACGATTTCCTAAAATATTTGTAGAAAACCAACCTTTAATTCCAATCTGTCTTGCTTTAAACCCCGGAGCTAAAATAGTTTTCATAAGGGTCTGTCCTGTTTTGAAATCTTTACCCGCAATTGGAACTTTATTTATTTGAGCTAATTCAGTTAATGCATTTATGTCTATTGTTAAATTTGGAGCACCATTAGCAAATGGAATCCCTTTTTTTAAAGAGGCATAAGCGTAAATCATACTTGGAGAAATTTCCGGATCATTACTTAACAATCCTTTTTCAAATTTTCCTAAGGAGGAATGTACCGCTCCTGGTCTAAAAAAGACTTCAGTACTTCCACACCAAATCATTATATTTGATCTTGTATTGTTTTTTTCTGAAAACATATTAATATCTTCAATGATTTTTTCAGCCAATTCCATTTTATTTTTAGCTGATTTAACATAATTCCCATCTATATTTTTAACAAATTTTTTATCAAACACAGCCGGCCAAATATCAATTAAATCTAAATTTTCACGTAATGCTTCAATCATATTTTCATTTAGAACTTTTGATCGAATGCAAATTTCATAAAGACTTTCATCGTTTATATCCCATCCACCAAAAACCAAATCATCTAATTTTGCCAAGGGTACGAAATCTTTTACTAACGGGACTCTATTTTCTGTTCTTTTCCCAAGGCGTATAGTCCCCATTTGAGTCATACTCCCAATTGGTTCAGCAATTCCTTTTTTGATCGCTTCTACACCACCAATAAATGTGCTCGCAACTGCGCCCATACCCGGGATTAAAACTCCTAACTTCCCATTTTGTTTTGAAATCTCCAATCTATGCTCCTTATCCTATAAACCATTTAAATTATTAAAAGACTTTAATTCAAAATTTACACATTTTATTATATCAATTTTAATTTTTGAATTATTGTAACTCTAAATTTTCAAATTGTATATTATGCAATTTATAATAAAATCCTTTTGAATTGTATAAAGCTTGGTGAGAACCCTTTTCTATAATTTGACCTTTATCAAGAACGATTATTTGATCTGCATTTCGTACAGTTGACAAACGATGAGCAATAACGATTACAGTTCTGTTTTTCATTAAATTTTCTAATGCATTTTGAACTAATCTTTCTGATTTTGAATCTAATGCGGATGTTGCTTCATCTAAAATTAATAATGGCGGGTTTTTATAGATTGCTCTTGCAATAGCAATCCTTTGCCGTTGTCCGCCAGATAACTTTACACCTTTTTCCCCAATTATTGTATCTAAACCATTATTTAAATCTTCTATAAATTCTAATGCATTAGCAGATTTCATTGCATCTAAAAGAGCTAATTCATTAACACTTTGACTTCCGTAAGTAATATTCGCTCTCAGGGTATCATTAAGTAATATTGTCTCTTGAGTGACAATTCCCATAATGCTTCTTAATGATTTAATTTGTATATCTTGAATGTTCATGCCATCTATACTTATAAGACCATCAGTTACATCATAAAACCTTGGAATTAAATCTGCAATTGTCGATTTCCCAGATCCACTTACTCCAA
>Ga0315334_10002664_pt1 | contig 11153 bp, 12 predicted proteins | sample M150034915metaG_FD_205555 | JGI IMG/M metagenome (GOLD analysis project Ga0315334, IMG submission 205555) | Ammonia-oxidizing marine archaeal communities from Monterey Bay, California, United States - M1 500m 34915 | ecosystem: Environmental > Aquatic > Marine > Intertidal zone | place: USA... | reverse complement strand
TTCACGTTCCAGTGGCGGCGCGACCATGTGTACCCGTTATAGATATTCGCGATTATTACCGTAGGTAAACCGATTGGTCGATAAAATGGCCTAAAAATGGCTGTTATTGCGGTTTTCGCTGTACTGCGAGTGATTCTCCGATAGTGAGGATGATGGGGTGTTACCTCCCCGCAGGACTGTGGGAGGGAAACCGATGGACTACGCTTCCAGCGGAGTCGACATCGATGCTGAGGGACGTGCGATAGCAAGTCTGGTGGACGCTCTCGGCTCGTCGGTTAGGGCGCCGGGCCAGAAGGGCGCTCCAGTTCCCCTGCCCGGCGGGTTCGGAGGCATCGTCGAGTTCGGTGATTCACGACTCGCTTTGGCGACTGATGGAGTGGGCTCGAAACTGCAACTGGCCACCCAGGTGGGATGGCTGCAGGGAGTGGGCATCGACTGCATAGCGATGAATGTCAACGACCTCATCTGCGTTGGTGCAGAACCACTCGCCTTCGTCGACTATATCGCAGTCCCCGAGACCGATCCCGCGGTGCACTCCGCGCTGGGATCCTCACTTGCTGAGGGGTGCCGGCTGGCCAGAGTGACACTTGCCGGAGGCGAGACGGCCACTCTGCCGGGGATTGTGACCGAGCTCGACCTCTCTGGAACGGCTCTCGGCTGGTTCCCCGTGGGGCATGCTATCACCGGGGACGGTCTCGAGCCGGGGGATGTTCTGATCGGGCTTCCCAGCAGCGGCATTCATTCCAACGGATACAGTTTGGTCAGAGCGGTGCTCGGGCGCTCGGGCGCACCCCTTGGAGGGGCTGCTCCGTTCGATGTCGGTGGCGACGGTCGGATAGCCAAGTGGGCAGGGGCCGAGGAGGCCACTCTGGGTGAAGTCCTACTGAATCCGACTAGGATCTACGTCGACCCTCTCGTCGACCTAGTGCTTACATGCAGGGAAGGCAAGGGGCCTTGCCCGTCTAGGAACCTCAAGGCAATGGCTCACATCACTGGAGGCGGTCTGTCCAACCTGCTCAGGCTGCATGATAATCTCGGCTGGCACATCGACGACCCTCTACCGGTGCATCCCGAGTTCTCGTGGATAGCAGATGTCGGCTCCGTCGGCAGTAAGGAAATGCATCGAACCTTCAACATGGGGATGGGTATGGTGCTGGCTGTGTCAGAAGACGCTGCTGAGGCGGTTGCACAGTGGCTGTCAGAGAGACTTCCAGGAACCCGCAGGGTGGGTTCCGTGAACGACGACGGCAGAAGGGTGACTCATGCTGATCCGAGCATCGTCTTCGAACACTACTGATTGAGGCTTGCAGTCGTCAATGCCTTGTGCGATAATCACCTCGGGCCAGCATGGATGCTACGGAGCCCGAGGACTGGCCCGGCGTGTTACACCGCGAGGGGCGCACCCTATGCAGGCTGGCCCGCGACCCGAGCGAATCGGGGCCGGGGCCGGCTGCGAAGGGGCAGGGTGTTGTGTTTCACAATCCAGCGATGTCTGGGAGTCGGACCCGCAGCGTGCTGCTGCTGCAGCATTGCATCGAGGCGGGGCTGCTGGGGGATGGCTCAATCTACGCATTGGATGGGCTGTCGGCCACTGGACTTCGGGCCAGACGATGGCTGAACGAGTTGCCGGCACAGAGCGCGGCTCGCATCAGCGCGACGATGGGGGACATGGACCCGATGGCCCTCAACTGGGCCATGCGCTGCCATGAGGAGTTTCCACCGGAGCACGGAGAAGGCGAATTGCTGCCGCATCTGGGCGATCTGCGCAAGAGCGTACTGGAGCACGGGCGGCACTGGGTCGACATCGATCCGTACGGATCTCCCCTCCCGTTCCTCGATACTGCAATCCAGTCACTGGCCAGAAGGGGTATCGCTGAGATCAGCGCCACTGATAGCGCTGCCTTGACTGGCTCTTCAAAAAACGCTTTATTGCGCCGCTACGGGGCGCGTGTGAGAACCGATGGGCTGGCACACGACTCCGGTCTAAGAGTGCTGCTCGCGACAGTAGCTAGGACTGCCGCCCGGCACGAGCGCTCAATCGAGCCGCTTCTCTCGGTATGGGAGTCTCACCACCTCAGAGTCTCGGTACGTGTTCTGCGCAGCGTGGAGAGTGCTAACGATGTCGAGAGCTCGCTCGGGTGGAGGGTGTCCTGCCCTACCGCTGAGGAGGTCTCCTCGTCTATCGAGTCCGGCCTGCAGCCGGAGACTTCGCTCGCCTCGCTGCCAATGCACTGCTTCCTTCCGCTCTCCCACCCAGTTGACCGCTCCGATAAGCGCATCTCTGGACCGATGTGGACGGGTTCAGTGGGCCAGACCGAGGCGATGGCCTCGATGACCGAGGAGCGCGCCCTCGAGCTATGCGGTCCCAGCGCCATCGAGGACGACCCAGTCGGCTGGACAGAGAGGGATTTCGAGTACGAGCGCAGGAGGGTGACTCGCAGCGTCAGACACATCTCAGAGGAGTCGGGAGTCATTGATGCCCCACACCTCATCCTCGTAGACGATCTGGCGAGTTGGCTCGGCTCAGGCTCGCCGCCCAGCCCCAGTGTCATGACGGAGGCACTCCGTCGAGTAGGCCACAGAGCAGCGGTGGCGCACTATGGCAAGCCAGCCTTCCGGACCGATGCGCCTTGGGATGTCGTCGTGGGGATTTCAAGAGAGGTTCATCCACCAATGTAGGACATCTCGACCCTGGGCAGGGCTGCTGTCTCCTCGGAGCGGATCTCGCTGTAGCGGTCGCCACGCCTTGACCAGATAGCCGAAACCGCATCACTCAGGGCAGGGCCTTCAGCTCCGTTGTGGATGATGGCCCTGAGGTCGTGGCCGCCTGAGGCGAACAAGCAAGTGTGCAGCATGCCATCGGCGGACAGACGCGCGCGAACGCAGCCGCCGCAGAACGGCTCGCTGACCGACGAGATGAATCCTATCTCGCCTGAGCCGTTGGAGTGGGCCCAGCGGCGGGCGACGTCACTCGGCCTCTGGGACTCCACCGGTACTAGGTCAAACTCGCCCTGTAGGTGAGCTAGGATGTTTGAGGAAGGCACCACCTGACCGAGATGCCAGCCATTCGTCCTACCGACATCCATGTACTCGATGAAGCGCACTGTGACCCCCGTCCCGCGGAAGCGACGGATCAGCGGTGCCACCTCAGTCTCATTTACTCCGCGCTGCACCACGCAGTTCACCTTGAGCGGTGTGAGTCCGACTTCCAAGGCTGCATCGATGCCATCGAGCACGGCCTCGACAGGGGTGCTGCTGTCAGTCATCTGCGAGTGCACCTCAGGGTCAAGGGCGTCGAGGCTGACGGTGACTCTGTCCAGGCCAGCCTCGGCGAGCTTGGCAGCCTGTTTGGACAGAAGCGATGCGTTGGTCGTCAGTGCGACCTCCACACCGGTAGCCGAGACTCTCGAAACGAGTTCGTGCAGGTCGGGTCGGAGCAATGGCTCGCCTCCGGTGATGCGGACCTTCTCGAGACCCAATGGCTTGCAGGCGAGCACTACCTTCTCAATCTCCGAGAACGAGAGGTAGGCACGGCGCGGCAGGAAGGTGTGCTGCTCTCCGAAGCGCTCCCGAGGCATGCAGTACCTGCATCTGAAGTTGCATCTGTCGGTGACCGATACCCGCAGGTCTCTGAGCGGTCTGCCCAATCTGTCCACTACTCCGGAATCGAACACAATTCGGCGTAGGGCGTCTCGATGATGAGGCTTGCCTGCGCTCAAACAGGTTGAATAGAGGGCTGCGTCAACCAACTACCGAGTACCATGCTGAGCATCAGTCCAAAGGCGCGTGAGATGCTAGACCAGTTCGCAGAGCAGGCGGAAGAGGCGAGCGAGTTCGTCCTCAGGGTCGAAATCATCGGTAGGGGGCCCAAGGGATTCCTGTACGACCTCCAGTTCATCGGCTCCGATGACCGTAAGGAGGATGACATAGAGTTGCAGATTGAGGACATGCAGGTGTTCGTCGCAGCCAGAAGCGCGCAGTATCTTGAGGGAACCACACTCGACTACAAGGAGACGTTGATGGGAGGTGGCTTCAGCTTCGATAATCCGAACCCAATGTGGATGGACGAGCTCTCTAATGCGGTAGCCGATATCATCGCCAGTGAGGTCAATCCGGTAGTTGCCTCGCATGGCGGCCACGTCGACCTCATCGGAGTGGATGCTGGCAAGGCGATCATAGCCTTCGGCGGAGGCTGTCAGGGCTGCGGAATGGTGGATGTCACCCTCAAGCAGGGCGTCGAGGTCATGATCAAGGACAGTGTACCAGGGATTTCCGAGGTCGTTGACGCCACCGACCACGCAGCTGGGACGAATCCGTTCTACTAGTCACAAGACCATCGGGACATCGTCGTCGTCGTCATCGGGAGCGGGCAGCGCCACCGCCTGGGCCCTCTCAAATGCCTCCCTGACTCTCTCCTCGATGTTCCGCGCGTCGTCGAGCAGTCCCTGCACGGGAATCTCGCGATCCATCAGCTCGCTCAGTCCCTCGACGGCTATCAGAGCGGCTCTCGCGTCAGGGTACATCGGATTGCACTCGGCCAGCAGGGCCGTCACGTCCAGCCCTCTGCGCTCGCCCTCTGCAATCAGATAGCCGGCGATGCCGGCGACGATGCCCTGCTGGATCTGCTGGATGCCTGCATCGTCGAGTTGGTTCCGGCTCATCTGGGTGGACGCGACGCCCCACAGATCACTGTCCTCCTTGATGCCAAGGTCGTTGCTGACAACACCGTCGATTATGATGAGCCGGTCGAAGCCGCCCTTGGTGAACCACTCCATCACGGTCTCGCCGAAGTACACGTCATTCTCGCTGGGGAACTGTATCTCGGCTGTGAACACCCCTATTCCATCCCCTTGGTACACCCTGACAGGGTGCCTGGGGACGGTATCGTGAATCAGGGCGATGGCTGGAAACTTGGGGTGCATCACCGTACCCATCGGTCTGAGCTCCAGCGTCTGGATAAGGTGTGAGGTGGCGATGACCCCTACCGAGCCTACAGTGGAGAATCCGCAGATGGCGATGCCGCCCAAGCGACTCGGATCCGCATCTGCGTGCAGCACGAGGGGGTAGGCGCCGCTCGAGTACTCGTCCATCGGACTGCCCCCCCAACGAGGATTATTGAATCCCACTATGGGAAAGTGTCCGGAATCGTCGTCATTAGCGGTTACCGATGTAAAGGAACGCGGCGATAAATTAACACCGATGAAGCGTTGCGGGTTCTGTATGAGCGGAGTCGGTAGCAGTGGAGTGGGGAGAATCTACATCAAGGCCGGTTCCGAGGAAATCGACCTCTCTGGCTCAGCTCGCGAGGTCAATGACGCTTGGCTCAACATCACCAAGCAGGATACTTGGCAATCCACCCTCTCGAGGATACGCCTAGCCAGACAGGAGGCCATAGAGCGTGCTCGCGAAGTGGCTCTGAAATCGGGCATCCCGGAGAGAGGTTCTGCCTTCAGGCACCTCGTCGACACCTGCGGCATTGACAGGAAGAGCGATGTGATACTCGCTGCCATTCATTACCTCAGATCGGTCGAAAAGGAGTCCGACACACCCCCGAGGGACATCAAGAGGTTGATCATCCAGAGCGAGAAGTGGGACGAGGAGGAGATTGACAAGTGGAACCTGTCGTTGTACATCAACAGGATGCTGGAGAGTGGCTCAGCGCTGCTCGAGTACCCCAGCGACCAGCCTGCGAAGAACCGTTTCGTGATACTCACCGATGCCGGCCTCGACCATCTCGAGAAAATGTCTCTGTGAGTTGAGCCCGTGTCTGAATCCTCCAAGGATCTGTCCTACACCTCACATGTCGGCGAGGATCTGCGCGAGGCTGACCTGTCCGGCGCTGACCTGCGGCGCGCCATCTTCGACGGTGCTGACCTTGAGGGAGCGAACCTGTCCGGCTGCGACCTGCGTGACGCCTCGCTGAAGCGAGCGAATCTGATGAAAGCGGCTCTGGACGGCGCCGACCTCCGTGGAGCCAAGATGATCAAGGCCAGACTTGGCTTCTCGAACCTGCAGGGCGCGCGCTTGGATGGTGCGGATATGCGGGGAATACGTGGTAAGTACGCCGTCTGGAGAGATGCCAACTGGTGGGATGCGACTATGGATGAATCACTGAGTAAGGCGCTCGCCAAGAAGTGGCCGAGGCAGTAGTCACTCGGGTGCCAACTTCGCCAGCCCCTCGCGCATCCAGTCGGGGACGCTGATCTTCTGCTTGACGTTGTTCATGTCAACGCAGACGGTGACCTGATCTGAGGTCCAGCACAGCACGTCGTCCTGATTGTGGAACTCGTAGCGCCACGAGATCGAGGTGTTGCCGATGCGCGGGACTGTGATGGTGCAGTGGACCGTGTCACCGTACGCCAACGGGTGGAGGAACTGGGCGTCACTGTGCACTAGAGGGAAGCCGATGCTGTGCTCGTGCAGGATGGTGTTGTAGTGCATCCCACAAGAGTGCTCCCATGACTCCTCATAGAACCGGTGCGCTAGATCCCAGAACTGGGGGTAGTAGATGATTCGAGCCATGTCAATCATCGGGAAGTCGACGCGGCGCTGTGATGTGAATGCCATGATGTTGCCTCGGGGGGCTCATGCTTGAACGCTCGCTTACCCTAGTGGCGGACCCACCGCGATTCGAACACGGGTTTCCAGCTCCGGAGGCTAGAGTGATATCCAGGCTACACTATGGGTCCAGCACCATGGCCAAGGACCACACCTAATTGAATCGGTCGCTGCGTCAGCGGGGGTGGATTATAGGGAACAAAGGGTGGTTCATCTCCACTCCGGCAGGCAACTCTTCTGCCAGCCCCTCGAACTCGGGGGAAGTTCGCCATTTTCGCGGTGCGTGGCGGATGTCGTCTCCAATCACTCGCACCGAGAAGGCGCGGCGACGCGTGGTCGAGCCTGCGCTACCATGCAGTGTCAGCATGTGAAATGCCACGGCGTCCCCTGGGGTCAACTCCCATCCAAGAACCTCGTGTGAATCGGGCTCGCCGTCGACGTCAGGTACCTCCGCGAGACTGCCCTCCGGAAACCACTTGGCCTGCTCGGACAAGAAGGACTAGGGCATGTACCAGACACCTTTGTTCGAGCCAGCAACGAATTCAAGTGTGGACTCCCGAGGAACATTGTCGACAGGGATCCAGAAACTGATGTTCTGCATGCCCGAGATGTTGTAGTATGGCTGATCCTGGTGCCAAGGTGTCCGCTGCTTGGTTTCCGGCTCCTTGACCAGCATATGATCGTGGTACAGCCGCACTCTTTCAGATCCCATCAGCCTAGCCGCCACCTCGGGGATGGCCGAGTCGAAGATGATGTCTCGATAGGTTTGGATTCTCTGCCAGTTGCAGAAGTCCTCGAAGAACCTGCCAGGATCCGTGTTGCGGCTCGCTGTGGCTCCCAAGGGTCCTGGGTTGGAGATATTCCAGTCAATCGCCTCGCGCAGCGTGCGCACCTCGTCGGCTGTAAGCAGACCGCGGATGGCTACCACGCCGTTGCGCTGGTAGAACTCGGCATCTGCGTCGGTCACCTGCGGCACGGTTAACGGAGTCCGAGATGCGCCTTGAATCCTAGGGGGTTCACGAGAGTTGCCACTGAGGGTCAATCCACTTCCATTGTTACAGGTTCTAGACTCTCCACGATGTTTGTAGGGCTCTGCCAGTTGTGGTTGAATGGCGGACCCACCGCGATTCGAACACGGGTTACAAGCTCCGCAAGCTCATGTGATATCCAGGCTACACTATGGGTCCAGCACGTTTTCGACCGGCGGCCTCTGTTTAACCCCGACGGTATCTGAAGCATCACATGCTTAGCGGGAGCACGGTCTTCCAGCGTGGTTCTGCGAGCTTCTTGGCGTTGGGTGCGATTCTGGTGTTCTCGGTTTTGTGTGTCAGCACCCCGTGCATGCCCTCTACGGCGAACTTCACGCGCAGCTCCAGCATCCGATCCCTCTCCGCTGTGTTCAGTTGCTCGGAATCCAACTCAATCGAGGTCACAGCACCCTCGTCGCCCTCGTTGCGCAGGCTCAGAGTGCTGCCATCGATGCCGGCTCTAGGAGAGAAGTCGTAGTCCTTTGGATCACTCATCCGAACCTCTACATCGACGACGAGACGGTTGCGAATGGAGACCTTGGTTATCTCCATCGACTTGACCATGCAGCGCCATCGCTGCCGAGTTCAAAGCCCTTCGCACACAGACACGAACCCATCACACGCCGATCTCGCTGATCCGGGGCACTAGTATGACGAACTCGAGCACCAGCTCCCAGTCGTTGCCCTGATCAGGGTCTACGCCGTCCACTGGCAGGTCGGGGTCGCACTGGTCAGCGGTTATGGTCCAGTACCAAGTACCCTGCCCGAGGCGCTCGCCTGGTTCGTTCAAGAGGGTCTCGACCAGTCCTTCAGAGGAGTCGGCGGTGATGGTGTAGCCGCTCTCCGGGTGCGAGTTCATCTCGCCTCGATCAATGCTGCCGGTGGCGTTCTCGGTGAAGTTGTCATGGTGGGTTGAGACAAATGTGCTCCAACCAGAGGCAGGTACGCTGAGCGAGAGCGTGAAATTGTCCTCGGGCCACATTGTGGGGAGTAGATCCCTCGCGAGAGTGAGGGTCGCGTTAACCTGCATTATCCTCGCGCCTGCTCCCGGCTCGTGGCTGATCTCGTAACTCTGGCCCTGCTCGAGGTATCCCGACCACTCGACCTCTACGTGCTGCTCCTCCCATACCACGTTGAAGGTGCGTGAAATGACCATCAGGCTCCAGACTTCGGTTCGCACTGCACCCTTGTCGTCAATCACCGAGATCGAGCCCGTCCGGTTTCCGGAACTTTCGATGGTGAGGTCGACAAAGGGCGAGGAAGAGTCGGCGTCGTTGGTCTTCACGCCATCTCCGTCCGAGTCCGTGCCTAGGTCGAAGTCCCACATGAACTCGACAGCGGCGCCCTCGGGATCGGTCGAGTCGCTTGCGTCGAGCCTAGCCGTCTCACCGGCTCTAACGTAAGTGGGCATCTCGAGATCGATGGTCGGCGGGGAATTCACGAAGATGGTCAGCGAGGCCCTATCGACCTCGCCGTTGTCATTGATCACGGTGACCTCGACCTCGTGACTCCCTGCCAATTCGAAGGTATGACTCACAATGCCCTGCTTAGTCTCACGAGTCTCACCATCACCGAAGTCCCAGCGGTACTCGTCGATGAAGGTGGGTTCGGGGGTGGTCGACTCTCTGGCGTCGAAATTCACTGTCTCACCGATGTTGATATCCTGCTGGTCGGCGCTGATTCTGGCATTGGGGGTGGTCGAGCTGAGACCCGAGCAACCGACCAGACTGGAAGCGAGCAGCATTACCACAATCGCTGACGAGACGCCCCTGATGCTTCCAGTCATGCGCACACTGCCGAACTGACCGCTCATAGGGCTGTTGGAAACCGGCTCGTTGCCGCGCTGTTTACGAGAGTTCATGGACGGCGCCGCTCAGCGGATGGCGTGTCTGGCGCGATGCTCACTGGCTACAGAGTGCTTGGTTTCGACCTCGAGACTACCGGCTTCAACTACAGGTCTGACAGAATCGTTCAGTTCGCGTTCATCGGCAGCGACGCGGATGGCAGTCACATCAACCTGCAGTCGTTGGTCGACCCGAGAGTGAGGATCCCTGTCGAAACCACCAAGGTGCACGGCATAACCGATGACGACATCAGGGGGGCGGGTGAATTCGCCCAGCATGTCGCCGAAATCTCTTCGATGGTGGAAGACTCGGTCATCGTTGGGCACAACGTGCTGCAGTTTGACTGGCGCTTCCTCGAGATGGAGTGCATGCGCGCAGGCGTCGAGACTCCGCGGCCCCGGGCTATCATCGACACCCTGGTCCTCGCAAGGAGGCTCAGAATACCCGGGCGGCACACTCTGGGGCACCTCTGCCACAGGTTCGGGATAGGCATGGAAAAGAGCCATCAGGCCGACGTGGACGCGGGTGCGACACTGCTGCTGCTATGGAGGATCATGCAGGCCTATCCGAACAAGTTCGGGGGTTCGGTCGATGACCTGCTCGACTCACTTTCTGACTGAATTGAGCAGTGGTGTCCACGGCAGCACCTCGCACCAGTCTCCAAGATGGACTATCTGGCCGTCCACCCTGACGCTGCCTAGGTAGATACCCCCCTTGTAGCCCGAATCCATCAGCTCGCGCATCTGGTCGAGTGCTTGGTCGCGCAGAATTGCTCCGAAGCGGTGGTCTGAGTGCGCCAGTTCGCCGTCGGCTCCGATTGGTGGCATACGCTCGAACAGCGCGGCACCCGACTCGGGGTCAAATCTGACGGTGCTGACCACCTCGTCACGGAACATGCTTCCCGGCGGAAGAATGCCGTCCCTCCTCGCAGCCCACCATACCGGACACCAGGCCTTCCACTCGCAGAACCCGCACTGCACCTCTCCTGGAGTGCCTTCCAGAGGTTCCTCTGTGGGCCTCATGCCCTCCCATGCTGCGAAGGCGTCGTCGAGGACCGAGGGGCCATCAGCACGGTGCACGGTCTGGTTCGACGAGTACCAGCCCTCGGCGTATACAGGGGGGTGATTGGGATTGATCTCCTTCAGCAGATCCCGGTAGAATCTGAGTTGACGGCTGACCTTCTCATTGAGCTTCTGCTTGGGAGGGTTCCCGGTCTTGAGGTCGGCGACTATCCAGCCCCTCGAATCACCGTTCTCGTCAAGGTCGGCTACCAGCAGGTCGAGACGGCCCATCAGTCGGCCGCACTCGGACACCAGCGTCCCCTCGTTAGCCAGTACAATATCCTGAACCTGTTTCCACTGGCCAACTGTGACCTCGGAGAGCCCGACCTTGCCCATGTTCGACTTGGAGAACAGGATGTTGAGTGCACCGACGAGGCCGTCGTGTGCTTTGGTGATCATCTCGTCCTTCCATCTGGGGTGGCGCGGGGTCGCAAGGAAGATGTCGCGCTCAAGAGTCCAGTGGCGGTCGAGAACGGCCTTCGCCGTCGGAGGGAGCCAGCCGTCCTCGGAGTCCTCCTTGTCAGAGAGGTCGAGATTGCACAGGTCCTCGACCGAGTTGTGCACGGCTGTGCCCATGGCAGCCGGCATGCTGGCCTTGCGAGGCAGTCGCTGGCGCGAGAGCCAGTACTTGCGAGGGCAGTCCTCGTAGCGATTCCACGAGG
>Ga0315334_10002662_pt1 | contig 11155 bp, 6 predicted proteins | sample M150034915metaG_FD_205555 | JGI IMG/M metagenome (GOLD analysis project Ga0315334, IMG submission 205555) | Ammonia-oxidizing marine archaeal communities from Monterey Bay, California, United States - M1 500m 34915 | ecosystem: Environmental > Aquatic > Marine > Intertidal zone | place: USA... | reverse complement strand
GAATGAGAATCCTCGACTTCCTATTCCCACTCGCTAAGGGTGGAGCAGCAGGAATCCCTGGCCCATTCGGCTCTGGGAAAACTGTTACTCAGCAAAGCCTTGCAAAGTACTCAGATGCTCAAATCGTGGTCTACATTGGATGTGGAGAGCGTGGAAATGAAATGACTGAAGTATTGGCAGAATTCCCTCACTTGATTGACCCTAATACCGGTCAGCCACTGATGAACAGAACTGTGATGATTGCAAACACCTCTAACATGCCAGTGGCTGCTCGTGAAGCATCAGTATATACTGGAATTACCATAGCAGAATACTTCCGCGATATGGGATACGACGTTGCATTGATGGCAGATTCCACAAGTCGCTGGGCAGAAGCAATGCGTGAGATTTCCTCTCGCTTAGAAGAGATGCCTGGAGAAGAAGGATATCCAGCATACCTATCAAGCCGCTTAGCAGAATTCTACGAACGTGCCGGTCGTGTCGAAACCCTCGACGGAGAGGATGGTTCAATCACCGTCATCGGAGCGGTATCACCACCTGGTGGAGATATTTCAGAACCAGTCAGTCAAGGAACTCTTCGAATCGTGAAGGTATTCTGGGGATTGGATGCGGGCCTAGCTCGTCAACGCCATTTCCCAGCAATCAACTGGCTGAACTCCTACAGCCTATATCCACAATCACTGAACCAATGGTTCCGCGACAATGTGGCACAAGACTTCCCCGAAATCCGCACTGAAATCAGTGGATTGCTACAAATCGAAGCAGAACTGCAAGAAATTGTGCAACTAGTCGGTTCAGACGCGCTACCAGTGGACCAACAACTAACTTTGGAAGTTGCAAGAATGATTCGTGAATATTTCCTACAACAAAACGGCTTCCACGAAATCGATGCTTACTCTGGAGTAGAACAACAATACAAGATGGCAAAAGCCATTCTAACATTCCAAGAGAGTGCAAAGAAAGCAATGGCAGCAGGTGGATTATTGGAGGACGTAGTTAACGTACCAGCCCGTACTACCCTAATGCGAAGCAGATTCGAAAAAGGCTACCTCGATAGAATCGATGGCCTTGTGGATGATATGAACAAAGAAATCGCTGCGGCGGTGGAGAATAACTGAGGAGGTGTGATGAATGAGCGCAAAAGAATACAGGACAATCACAGATGTTAAGGGACCACTAGTGTTTCTGAACAATACCCACCCAGTCGCGTTCGGAGAAATCGTCTCCCTACGCTTGGAAGATGGGAGCATAAAGAATGGACAAGTTCTCGATACCAGCAACGACTTGGTTGTCGTTCAGGTTTTCGAAGGCACAGCAGGAATTAACCTGACAGCAGGTGTCAAGTTCATGGGCGACGTCTTCAAATTACCAGTCAGCACAGATATGATTGGTAGAATCCTTGACGGAGCAGGTCGACCAAGAGATGGTGGACCTGAAATCATCGCAGACAAAAAAGCCGACATCATCGGTGCTGCAATTAACCCATACAGCCGCCAATCACCCCACGATTTCATTCAAACTGGTATTTCAGCAATCGATTGTTGTACTACTTTGGTCCGTGGACAAAAACTACCAATTTTCTCGGCGAGTGGACTACCACACAACGATATTGCTCTGCAAATCGCTCGCCAAGCAAAACTACAGGATAGCGACGAAGAATTCATTGTAGTATTCTGTGCAATGGGAATTACTGCTGAGGAATACAACTTCTTCAGAAGCGATCTTGAGAGAACTGGAGCACTCGAAAAGGCGGTTCTATTCGTCAACTTAGCAGACGACCCCGCTGTCGAGCGCCTGATTACCCCACGCTTGGCCCTGACCGCCGCAGAATACTTGGCTTTCGAGCAAGATTACCACGTACTAGTTATCTACACTGACATGACAAACTACTGCGATTCACTGCGCCAAATCGGTGCCGCCCGTGAAGAAGTTCCCGGACGCCGTGGATACCCAGGATACATGTACACAGATTTGGCCATGCTCTACGAGCGAGCAGGCCTAATCAGAGGCAAGAAAGGAAGCATCACACAATTCCCAATTCTAACCATGCCTGGAGACGACATTACCCACCCAATCCCAGACCTTTCAGGATACATAACGGAAGGACAAATCGTTATCAGTCGTGAATTGCACCAAGCAGGTATCTACCCGCCAATCAACGTACTACCATCCCTATCTCGCCTGATGGGTTCCTGTATCGGAGAGAAGACTACCCGCGAAGACCACAAATCTGTCTCCGACCAAATGTATGCAGGATATGCACAAGGTCGCGAACTGCGTGGTCTCGTAGCAATCGTCGGAGAAGATGCACTCAACGAGCGTGACAAACAACTGCTTGAGTTCTCTAGCCTCTTCGATGATAAATTCCTTCGACAAAGCCGCGACGAAAACCGCACCATCGATGAAACTCTTGATTTATGCTGGGATTTGATGCAAAATATCTCCACCAAATATCTGGTGCGCCTCGACCAACAATGGATTGACAAGTACCATCCAGTAGACAAGAAGGAATGAATATCATTCTGATAGAAATAACGGAGGTGAGAGCAAATGGTACTGGACATCAAACCAACCCGCAGCGAGCTCATCAACCTGAAGCGTCGCATCAAGCAGACAAAGAACGGCTACAAACTTCTGAAAATGAAGAGAGATGGTTTGTTCCACGAATTCAGAGGCTTGCTCAAGGACATGATCAAGGCCAAAAGCGAATTGATCGCAACCTATCGTGAAGCAAAGTCAAGAATAGACTTGGCAAACGCAATCGAAGGTGGATTAGCAGTTAGAGCAGCGGCTATTGCCAACTCTACTTCTCCTGAAGTGGAAGTTTCCCCACGCAATATTATGGGTGTATTGGTTCCAAGTATCTCTGGGACTAATCTAAAAACAAGTTTCCAACAACGTGGACTTGGTTTCATTGGCTCGAGTCCTTACATCGACGAAGCCGCTGAATCATTTGGTCAATTGATTGAGAAGATGGTGAAGGCTGCTGAGATGGAAGCAACACTGAAGCGAATGTTGGCTGAAATAGAGGCCACAAAGCGTCGTGTGAACGCCCTCGAATTCAAAGTCATTCCAGAAATGGAAGAGACAAGAGATTTCATTCAACTGCGCCTAGAAGAGATGGAACGTGAAGAGACTTTCAGATTAAAGCGCTTCAAAAACAAGTAATCTTATTCGTTAATAACCTAAACCGCATAGTTGATTTTTTGATGTATAGCATTACAGGTCCATTAGAAGGTGGCCAAGATGTCAGAGGTCAGCCGCGCACTTGAGCCACTTGAAGTGCAGAAAAAGGCTTGGAGTCAACGCCAATTACATGAACAAATTATCTCGAGATTCTTTGACGTCATCGAAGATTTAGGAGACCCAATTCCAACTTGGTTAGTTCGGGCTAAAATTGAAGAAGAAGATGTTGAAGACCCACATTCAGCACTCTTGGCTCTCAACGAGCACCTGAAAGAATTAGGATGGATGGCAAAACTTCTGCGTGATGACCCTTGGAAAATCATCATCTCTCTAATACCTCCTTCTTCCTTCATCATTCCTGAATCAAGGCGCAATTTATTTTGGTTAGCCACTTTATTGAGTACTTGGGCGATGGGCGTACTTTGGGTATTACCCCAAAATGAGGGCTCGAGTTGGAGCGACCCTTCGATGCTACAAGCCGGCTTACTTTCCTATGCTATACCAATGGTAGGAATATTAGCACTGGCTGATAAGGTCCAGCAAAATGTTGCAAATAAGATGGGTATGAAGGTTGGAGGAATAATGCCAATTCCAATTCCTTTACCTATGGTAATGTGGCCATTTGGAATATTTGCAGTAGCAAGCTCACCGAAAATGGATACATTAACTTGGCCAGACCGGCGACGACTTGGATGGATTTCCATCTTTTTCCCAATTATCTTACTCAGTGGTGGTTTATTGTTGATAATTATTGGACTTTGGCTGACACCGGTTGAGAGAACTATCGACGGCATCCAGAATCGCCTTTCCTTTGGACTGCTTCCTCAACTAATCGCTTCTATGATTTGGCAACCTGAAATTCTTTCATTGAAATCTGCTTGGTCCCATCCACTCACTTTGGCTGGTCATGGACTGATGTTAATCGGTTGGTTATCCCTTCTGCCGATCCCTTCTTTCCCTGGTGGTAGAATCCTCGTGGCTCTCAGTGGCTTAGATTCAGCTCGCTCTCAAGGGACGCAGATGCTTCTGTTCTTTGCTGTAGTGTCCTTGGGAGTTCTACTAGGGGCGTTTAGCGTCGGTGGGCATGCAATCTGGTCATTTGTAGTAATATCTGGTGGACTCCTCATTATTTTTCAAGGCGCTATTGAAGGCATTCCATTAATTCTCGATGATGTGCGTCCCCTTGACGAAGCGGCAGGCAAGAAAATGTCGATGATTTTCATGGTCGCCCTGTTGCTCTGCATTCCTTCAGAATTACCAACTCAGTCAGAAACAAGTTGGGATTCAGACTTGGATTGGCTGCTAGAAGATGAAGTTCTTTTCACTTCTTTCAATGAAAGCGACGAATATGGTATTGAAATTTCCAACCCAGGACTGCTCAATAAAGAATGGAGTATTCGAGGTCAAACAATCGATTCTATTGAAGAATGGAATGTGACATGGCTTTGTCCAAATGGAGGTGTGGCATTATTCACTGATGGTTGTCAAGGGTGGTTATCCGCTGAACAAAGCAAGGATATCAAATTGATTTGGCAAACTCCCCATAGCAATCAATCTCCTTTAACCATCGAATTAGAATTGTTAACTAAGTCAGCATCAACCTCTTTGGTAATAAGGCCTGAATTTGATATTGTATTAGTAGACGCACGTTGGAATTTCACGGGCGACCAAGAGTCACCAATCCTATGCACGGAGTTGGAAATGGTTGATGATGAAATACCATTCAACCTCAGCCTCATTTCAACGCCAGATTCTAAGGTGGTAAATTTATGGAGTATTCAGGAAACTAGTGAAGGGATATTTTGCATCAGCGGTGAAGCGGGTGCGATGTTTGATTCTCTTGATGATTTGAGATTAAAAGTACAGATGGACGATGGAAGAAGCCAATTATGGGCAATATCAGAACCATTATTGGAAAAGCAGTTCATCATCCCAGAATCAGGATGGGTATTGAGAAATGAGGAAGGAAAAACTATCAATTGGACCGATTCTAATAATTGGTCTATTTCTGGAGCGATGGGCTGGAAAGAAAGTGACTGGCTACTTGTCTCAAGTGAGCCAGAATGTCCGGATTCTGGAGTATGGAGGAAACCAACTTCAAATGATACCGGCTGGAACTGGGATTCTGAATTTCAATCCAGAATAAGTTTACCAGACCTAAATTCTAGTAATCTCTCCTGGAATGGTGAAGGTGGTGAATATCTACTTCGCTGCAACGATATTGAAGAAAGTTGGCGCCTAGTTTCTGGACATGCGGTTATCATGCACGACAATGCTATTCCACGCATGGATTGGCTTGGCAAAGGGTGGCAAATTTCAAGTGATTCAGCCGGAGAAATGCAGTTGAACTTTTCAGACCTTGAAGGCGGTTTAATTTTCGATACCAGAAGTCATGGAAACGGTAGCGGATGGTTACCGATTAGCCTAGAGGTTAACGGTTCTGAAAACCAATTGACTATATCTTGGCAACAAAGCGATGACCACCTATTGATGTGGCTCGAGATGAATGAGAACACTATCGAAGTTCACCTAACAAGTTGGATATTGGGTGATTAATCTGCGAATCGGAATCTTCGGAATCGGAGCAATTGGTGGTTTGTTCTCTGCCCGACTTGCAGGATATATGCCAACACTATTCGCTTCAGAGTCGACTTCTAAAGCCCTTCATGATGGTTTAATACTTCATGAAACAGATGGTGCAATCTCATATCTTGATCCGGATTCATTCATTATTGGAGATGAAAATTGTCAAGTGGACATTGCAATAATCTGTGGAAAATCAGCCGATACGACCTCTTTGGCTAATTTATGTAATACAGTTCTAGTTTCAGATGGCATCGCTTTCAGTATTCAAAATGGACTTGGTCACGCTGAAACTCTTGCCCAAATACTGGGATGGGATAGAGTTCTTGCTGGTTCAACGATTCATGCTGCGATTAGAAAAGATATCAATGAGATTCAGTGGACTGGAGTTGGTGAAATCAGCATTGGTTCATTGGATTCTTCATCTCCAAATGTTGATGACTTGAAAGTTATTGAATTGATGAATATTCTTGATGGCGCCGGCCTCAATCTTAGGTGGGAAAATGAAATGAAAATCAAGTTGTGGAAAAAACTCCTCCTCAACGTCGCCATCAATCCTATAGCAGCAATCGCTGGAATTGAGAATGGTGAAATTCTCTTGAAAGAAGAATTGTGGGAGCAATCAATTGCCGTCATTGATGAAGCAATAATGGTTGCCAGAATAGAAGGAATAGAAATCTCAAATCATGAAATGCATGCCTTGCTTGCAGAGGTATTGCAGCAAACGGCAAGCAATCGCTGCTCAATGCTTCAAGATATTATGGCGGGAAAGGTCACCGAGATGCCTTCACTTTGCGGAGAAGTAGTTAGGATAGCCGAAAAACACGGGATTCCAACACCTCTCAACAATCAATTATTGACCTTGGTAAGTGCTCTTGAACGCTCTGCAAGAGTCAAATAAGGTCCTTATTCCAATGTAAACCAATATTCTGCATTCTACTGATGCTGGCTTTACAAATCTGTTCAGAAACCTGAGCCATGTTGCGCAATTCAACCAATTCTTTGCTCGGCCTGCATCTTATCCATACTCTTTCAACTTCAGCGCGTAGCAATTGAATTCTGCGAAGCGCCCGTTGTAGACGGTTGTTTGATTTTACCAATCCAACATCATCGGTCATAGTTGATTGAAGTGCGGATCGGTCATGGACTAAGGTAGAATGCTCTTCGAGGTCTGCCATTTCATCGCCTCTCCAAGTTGGTAATTCCTCAGAAGTATTGGAGAATTTAGAACCAATGAAATGATTTGAGGCACGGTGCGCATAAACCACTGCTTCCAAGAGAGAATTCGAAGCAAGACGGTTTGCACCATGCATTCCAGTACAAGCAACCTCTCCAATTGCATAGAGTCCTTTCATTGTTGAACCTGATTCTTGTTGGACCAAGCCATCGTCGTCTACTCGCAGACCGCCAACGAAATAATGGGCGGCAGGAGAGACTGGAATTGCATCCACTCCAAGGCTAAGTCCATGCCTTTGAAGGCGTAAATTTATCATCGGGAATCGATTTGCGACTTCCGTCCCTAAATGTTCAGTCACTAATAGGACATGTTGTTCTCCACTCAATTTCAATTCTGAATCGCATGCACGGGCCACTACATCTCTTGTCGCAAGACTACCTGATTCACTATATCGAAGGGTAAAGGAAAGATTTGCTGGATTCTCTTGCCCATCCCAGTTTTGATATTCTTCAACCGTCATCAGCACAGCACCTTGGCCTCGAAGGGCTTCAGTCAACAAAAACGGCCGGTCACCCTCCATGGTTAGGGCCGTTGGATGAAATTGCACAAACTCCATGTCTCTAATTGCGGCTCCAGCACGAAGCGACATCGCAACACCATCTGCTGTAGAAATTTCAGGGTTAGTCGTTTGTCTATAGAGTTGCCCAGCACCCCCAGTTGCAATCATCACTGCATCAGCGGCGATAGTGACCATTTTTGATTGACCATCAAGACACCAAAGCCCCACTACTTGCTTATTTGATGCCTTAGTATCCTTCAATACCAAATCAACTGCAAGATGGTTAGAAAACATTTCAATATATTCAGATTCATCAACTGCCTGCATCAAGGCACGTTCAATTTCAGCACCTGTTGCATCCTTTGCATGAAGAATTCGAGAACTAGAATGACCCCCTTCACGCGCCATGTCGAATTTGCCTAATGAGTCTCTTTCAAATCGAACTCCAATATTCAATAAATCGGTTATTCGCTCTCCTGCCTCCTCGCAAACTAAGCGTACGACTCTAGGGTCGCAATGGCCTGCGCCTGCAGAAATCGTGTCCTCAATATGAGCTTCGAGTCCAGAATCATCTGTTTTGTCCAAAATCCCTGCAATTCCTCCTTGCGCCCAATTGGTTGAAGAATCGGATGGGGCACTTTTTGTGATGATACTTACCTGATGTTTTGCCTCTGCACATCGCAGGGCGGCGAACAAGCCGGCAATTCCAGAACCGACCACTAATACATGCGCCATCTTCACCAGTGAATTGCCCTTGCGGCCATCTATGTTCAATATATCGCGAAGACTTCCAAGGTGTACTCGCCTGCGATAGCACTATGGAGGGGTGTAATTGTTCGGGTAGTGATGGCAGGTAAGGTTCCACGTATTCTGGCGGTAATTCTGGGCCTCATTATTGTAGGAATTGCTGTTGCAAATGTACAAATTGGATTCGCTGACTTTGCTGGTGAAAAGGCAAAGATAAATTGGACTACAATAGCAACAAGCGGTTGTTCAAGTGCATTGGATGGAAGTTATGAAGAAGAATCTGAAATCGAGGACTGCGTTGGAGCAACTGGACTTTTTGAAACCCCAGACCTGATATTCCTAGTAGTTGGTCTACTTCCATTGATTGTCGGATTGATTCCATCAAAGAAGAAAAGAGGCAAGCGGAATAGAGCTGCGGGTCAGTCAAAGAAATTGAAGGATATGGAAAGAAAATATTCTGGTCAATTGGCAGTAGGAGTGCTCATGTTAATGATGGGAGCCATGGTATTCATAACTGGACAAAGTCCATCTCGCCGAGGAAGAGGTGGCGGTGATAGTTCACTCCCATTCATTGAAGGTTCGATCTATCTAATCATAGGATTGAGGGGAGCCTCAAAAGGTTGGAGTTTAAGGAAGCAGACTATATCTTTCAAGAAAAAATTCGATGAAGGCGGCGGAGAGGCCGCAGATGGACACAGCATGGCAATGCAAGAAAGAATGTTCAGAGATAACCAACTCGGTGACCCATTCAAGGGCAAGCATAAGGTCAAGGGCATTGGAAATTTCCGAACAGTTGGAGAAATGAGGCAATCGATGAATCTCGATAAATGGGATGATGCATTTGAGGCTGGAATGTACGATGATGACGATGGTGAAGGAGTCGGCTCTACTTGCCATTATTGCAGTGGACAAGGTTGTGGCCAGTGCAATATGACTGGTTCATTGTGATTCATTCGGCTTCAGAATTAGGGGCTCCAAACCACCATTGAATCCACTTTCACTGGCGTAGTCCTTATTACCCGTCAAGAGACGGTTGAGAGCCTGATGGTGACACATAGTCATTATCAGTGAGGGATTGGGATGCATCTAAAAGCGCTGGAAATGGAAAATTTCAAGTCCTTCAAGGGCGAAATTACAATCCCCTTGGACCGTGGATTCACCTCCATAACAGGACCAAATGGTTCTGGTAAATCGAATTGTGGTGATGCTATTCAGTTCGTTCTGGGGCCTCGTTCCAATAAAAGTTTGAGAGCAAATAATGCCAAGGACTTACTCTTCAATGGCGGAAGCAGGAATAAGCCAGCCAAACATTGCACAGTATCCCTAATTCTTGACAATCCTGCGGATAAAGAAGGACGCAGGAAGATGAGCGTTGATACTGCAGAGATACGCATGACCCGAAAAATCCGCTTAACTAAGTCGGGGAATATCGTTTCTACATATTTGCTAAATGATGAAGAAAGCAGCCAGAAATCATTCCGTCGCCTACTTGCTGAAACTAATGCCAGAGCAGATGGCTACAACATCGTCCTACAAGGAGATGTAACCAGCCTTGCAAAGATGAGCGCAATGAAAAGGCGCAAGGTCTTAGAAAATGTCGCAGGAGTTACTTCCTACGATGATGAAATCAAAAAAGCCGAACGGCAAAAGAAGCAGGTCGAAGAATACCTAGAACGTATTCAATTACTTGAAGAGGAATTATCATCTCGGATGAAGGACCTGAAAAAGGAACGCGAAACGGCATTGAAATATCGCGATTTACAAAATGAACTTGAGGTCGCTAAGACGACATTACTGCAAACCACTCACCGTTCACGACATGAAGAAATCGAATTCATTATCGCCGAACAATCACGCTATAGTGAAGATGCCAGGAAATTAAAGCAAACAATTACAGATGGTGAAAAGGAGTTATTGTCGATTGATGACCGACTAGCAGAAGTATCTCGACAAATGGTAGAAGTGCTGGGAGAAGACAGCCTTGAGATGATGGAACGCATCAATACGATGCGAATCTCCATCGACCGCAACAAAGATCGCATCAACGATGCCGAAGAATCCATAGAAGAGACTCTTGAAGAAATCGACCTTCTACAAGACGATGAAAAAGAAGCTGATACAGCCTACAAAGCACACCTAAGCGAGATTGAAGGTGCACGAAAAACTTCAGCAGATGCTGATTTGTCTCTAAAACAAGCCGAAAAGAATGAGGCTGGAGCACGCAAGGCATTACTCGAAGGAGACCGACAAACAATCGAATTGACTAGGGCCCAAGGCAAGTCTATCGAAAAACATCAGCAGATGATGGAAGTGGTTGGCGAGGCAAAGTTGGCTCATCAAATGGAAATCCAAAAGGTCAAGTTGGCCGATGAACAATTAGCAGAAGTAGAAGAAAACTCCTCTGATCTAAAACTTGCAGTCGATGAATTACTAATCGAGGGAGAAGAACTATCGGAAGGAGATGCTGATCAAGATAGAACAGCAATGGCTGGTGAATTAACAACTCTACAAAGAGAGGAAAATAAACTTGCAGAAGAGGCGAGCGCAGTCGAAAATAGACTGCGCGACACCGAAAGGAAGTTGGTAGTAGCAAGAACTGAACTTGAAAGCCGCTCTGGCAGCAGAGATGGAATGGCAAGAGCAGTTCAAGCATTACTAGGTAGAAGAGATAGTGGTGAGCAAAAAGGGATTCTTGGCACAATCAGTGAAATGTGTTCACCAAAAGATTCGAGCCATGAAGATGCATTAGCAACTGCAATCGGTGGTGGTATGAATAGCATCATTGTTGAGAATGACCAAGTTGCAGCTGAATGTATTGGCTGGCTGCGTCAAAACCGAGTCGGCAGAGCAACCTTCCTCCCACTCAATAAAATTCAGGTTGGCAGAGCAAGCGGACGAGCAAT
>Ga0315334_10002661_pt1 | contig 11156 bp, 12 predicted proteins | sample M150034915metaG_FD_205555 | JGI IMG/M metagenome (GOLD analysis project Ga0315334, IMG submission 205555) | Ammonia-oxidizing marine archaeal communities from Monterey Bay, California, United States - M1 500m 34915 | ecosystem: Environmental > Aquatic > Marine > Intertidal zone | place: USA... | reverse complement strand
AGGTCGTATGCCTGCTCCATGATATTTGTTTCCACTACCCACAGGCGATCCAAGTCCACACCGATTGCCTCGGCATACTCGGGCACGTATTCCTCTGCTGCCACCCACAAGGCGGTCCACTCAGGGTCCAGCGCTTGGTTTGCAGCGATGGTTTTGTAGGCAATGGCTGTCTTCCCAGACGACTCGTCACCCACTATCTCTGACCATTGGTTGACGGGCCAGCCTCCACCCAACATCAGGTCGAAGGCCAGCACCCCGGTCGTGATACGGGGGAGAGCCTCCGAAATACGGCTCCCCTGTACAACTACTTCGTCACCGAACTTCTTGTTAACCGCTCGTGCGATCTCTTCTACCGTCTCGTAACTAGTCGTAGACACTTAGTATCCTTATTCTGTTAGTTAGGCATTATCCAATTTGCTTGTATACCCTGATCGTAGAGCCCATTCCAGCCACACTCGTAACAGCGGGGGGCTGGATTATGCCCGTTGATTCCAGAGCCTGCACCCTTAGCCATGCGGGAGAAGACATTACCACTACCACACTCGGGGCACGTATTACCTGCTTCCTTGCGGTGGGCTTCACCCCCCTTCCAAGAGCGTATGGCCTCACCCATAGTCGTTTGTTCGTTGGGGTCCACAGCCGTCTGAGTAGCCATGTACTGCTCCTGTGGCGTCGGTGGGGCCTCCGTCACCGTAGCGGGTGGTGCAACAGTGTTGAACATAATGGGAGGCGTACTACCAACCCGTACCACCGGGGCAGCCTTAGGCTGCGCTTCTTTTCCCGCTAGGCGATCAGCCCACCAGTCACTCATGGTTACTCCTTGTTCTCAGACAGTTGTTAACTCTATCAGTTCCTCGTCCAACAACTTGGACACGGCAGACACCAAACAACCCAGAACAGTGTTGTAGGTAGAGTCTTTGATCTGTTGGTGCATCTTGCGAAGTTCCCCGTATGGGATGCTGTGGAATGACATGAAGTTCTCACTCTCTGGGTGATCCATGTCGAAGCCCACATTCACTATGTCCATGTCATCCATGTCCTCGCCAGCGTCGCCGGGAGGGAGCATACTGTCGTTGACCATAACGTCGGCCATCCAGTCTGCTGCGTCTGACATGGACTCTACTATCCCCGCTTCGGTGAGAACAGACCAACTCCTGAGAACGTCCTTCTGTTCTTCTTCGTACACGTCGTCTGACGAAGGCGAGTACCCCAGATTTACAGCGATGTCCTGTCCGTCTGGAGGGGACAGCATCAAGTAGAAGTTTCTCTTAGAGAGAGATACTGGTTCTTCGGTCACTTTGCCTCCGACCATGTCCGTCCAGAATGGGCTGATACGACTATTGGTACTTCGTTAAGGTCTTTACCGTGCCCCATTGCTTCCGTAATGATCCCAGAATAATAGTCTACCCGATCATCATCGGGCACGTTCACAACCAACTCGTCATGCACCTGCACCAGCAGTTTTCCACCGAAGTGCCTCACCAGTGGGTGTGCCTTAATCATGGCCTTCTTACAGATGTCAGAGGCACTGCCCTGTACTATTGCGTTGACAGCCTGCCTCTCCGCTCTGGACCGTAGTTCGTCATTGTTGGAGTTGATGTCCGGCAGACGACGGCGACGGCCAGAGATGGTAGTGACATATCCGTCCTTTTTGGCTTTCATCACGACCTTGTGCTTCCACAGTGATAGACCATTAAACTGCTCATAGTACTGATTTATGATCTCCCTAGCCTTGACTAGGGTCACACCAGAGGTTGATGACAACTTGCCAGCACCGCCCCCATAGGCGGTCAGGAAGTTAGCCGACTTGCCTAGTTGGCGTTCTTCGCTCGTTACTTCCTCCACCGGCTTATCGAACAGTAGAGACGCAGCGCCTGCGTGAATGTCGGTACCCTCAGCGAATATCTTCAGCATGTTCTCGTCCTTGCTGAACATAGCCATGATCCTCAACTCGATCTGGTCGTAGTCAGCAACGACCAACAGACTGTTCTCATCAGCCTTAAACAGACCCCTAATGCTGGTATCCCGTGGGACATTCTGGAGATTGGGATCAGACGAGGACAGTCGACCGGTGGCAGTGCGGTGCAGGTGAAAGTTCGGATGAAGGCGACCCTTGTTAGTCTTTTCCAGTAGGCCATCGACGTAGGTACTCTTCATCTTCTTGTACTCAGCCCAATCCAGAAACAGGGTAATGATTGGGTGTTTACTGCTCATGGCCTTAAGGGAGTCGTGGTCTACAGACGCCTGCCCCTTCTCAGTCTTCTTGTTGGGCTTTAGTCCCAACCCACCATCTCGCTTACTGCTAAATAGAAACGTACGCTTATCCTTAACAGAGTCAGGGTTAAACCCGGGATATGTGATAGCAGTTATCTCAGAATGGATGTCACGCATCTTGGCGTCCAGTTCCTCGCCTAGAGCAGTCAGGCCATCGACATCAATTCGCATACCGATGTCCTCCATGTCCATCAAGACCTCCAGCACTGACACATCCTGAGAGAACACCTGCCTGAGTGGCAGTGTGAGTGTGTGAACTAACTTCTGGTAGAGCAGCCATGTCCAGCGGGCGTCTAGGTGGACGTACTCACAAGCCACGGAGAATGGTGTGGTGGAAATCACCGCACCGACCTTGCCGTGCTTGAAGTAAGGATTGTGGTCACCAAAGTTAGAACTAATCAGTGAGGTCAGTCTGAACGAGGACATATTCTCGTCAATAACGTGTTGGGCCAGCATGGTATCGTGGAACGGACCTACCGGAAGTTCTCCGTAGTACTTAGATATGGTGCGAGCGTCAAACTTGACGTTATGTCCAATCTTCACTATCGAATGGTCGAAGAATATCGGTTTAAGCGCCTCAAAGACTTCCGCTCGGGACAACTGAGCAGGGGGGTCATTGAACCTAGCCGGTATGTGGTACCTAGCCTTCGCCATCGACTCTTCGCCGCTCTTGAGGATCTTGCGGTACCCAGAGGGTGGCACAGTGGCACCATCCCCACGTTCCTCTGGCACGATGACCTCACCACACGGATGCCCTACCGGGATGGCCCACGACATACCGTTTGTGGCAATACCCAACCAGATGACCTCGTTGCGCTTGGGGTCCAAGGCGATGTTCTTAGTCATCGCCTGCTCCTTGGTTTCCCGTGTGCGAGCAACCATTGAGTCCGTAGCGGAGGCTAGCGTCTTGACGTGTTCCTCAACCTGCATGTCTACTTGCTCAGTCAGGTCAGGGTGGTGGGCCATCACCCCCACGGTCTCCACGTCAAACGCAAAGGACCCGTGGGAGATGACGGCCTCAACCAGACCGTGTACCTCGTCTATTGACGAAATGAAGTGGGAGCCGGGGCGAAAGGAGGGGAAAAGACCCCGACCCCCACTATTGGTCTTAGATCGCTCCAACGTCTTCATTGACCAGAGCAACCATGTCTTCGTAAGATGAAATACGCATGATGTCGGCGTCGTACGCCTTGGACTCTGACTGCTCCAGAGTCTCAGGGGTCAGTGGGGCGATTCCCCACTCATCGCTGAGATCACGCTCCTTGATGAGCAGATGGTTGTACTGGGTCTGTGGGCCCGTGCCACTGCGGCTGACTGCCCAGTAGTGCTTGGACAGGGGGCCCTGCCGGTCGTCCTCATTGAAGTTCCTCAGAGTGGCGATGACCCGTGTGCCCGCCTCATAAGAGCGGAGCGCCGGTTCCTCACCACGCTCCAGAAGGAGCACGTTGAAGGCGAACAGGGGGCGAGGGCGGTTACCCGCATCACACAGAGGGCAGCCACGGTCGTCCATACCCTCACGGCAGACAAATGACTTCTGCCCGGGACGGTTGACCCAATGCTGCCTCCACGAGGCGTACGGGGCGTCCTGTAGGAACTTGATGAGTACGGGATCATTGCCGGTCTTCAGTCGGACGGCATAGTTGGCGTCCTCCTGCTTTAGGGTGTCTACAGCACCCCATCCCGACCGGATGATCTTTCGCACTTCTTGCTGAGGGGCTTCCTCAACGTCAACGTCATATTCTATTGGCATAATCTTCTCTCATCTCTCTCGTTACACCGGCCAGTTGGCTACGGTGTGTGTCTTGAAGCCGTTCCAATCGGCTTCTCTTTGGTTGTCGAGATTGAACCTCTCGACGGCGGTGAGCAGAAACTCGACCTGCTCCCGACTGTAGAGGCGACGGCCCTTGGGCTCGACGCCGGGAATCTGTTCGCCCTTGGGGGCAGGCGTGCGGTAGTTGGCGTGCGGTATCCATCCGTTCCTCTCCCACATCCTAATCGTCACGGCCTTGCGATGCAACAACCGTGCCAGTTCACCGATGGGGAAGAACTCACGCAGTTCACCGTGTACCTTGTAGTACTTGGGTTTGGCGTCTGAAAGCGCACTGTCAAATCGGGACTTCGGAATAGGGCTATCTCCCCGATTTCGCGGGGGGGTACTACCCGGATAATCAAGTTCTTCTTCTTCCTCGCCCATCAGGTCAGAGTGGTCACGTTCCATGAGATGTTGGAAGTAGGTTGGTTGCTTCATAGTTTGAATGCCCACGTCACTTTCTCCTTGTAGAAGCGTTCGATTTCTTCACGGACTTCAGAATCGTCCCATGCTAGGGCTAGCAGTTTGTCTTCACTCAGAAGTTCGACCACCTCACTAACCTTATCCCACAGGCCGGTGTCCTTGGCCCATACCCCACACTCATCTGAGTCGAACGTCTTACTCACCCTACGCTCACGCTTCAGTTTGTAGTCACCTATCTCGTACCACAGGTGTCCGTTGTCTCCTTCGTAGCCCTCGGACTCCACAAGGTCGCTAAGTTCCTTCTTTAAAGCGTCAGCCCTCTTCTTGGAGGAATCGGCCAAGTCCTTGGCGCTCTTGTATTCCTCTACCAGTCTCAGGTTATACGCATGTTCGTCTTCCACAGTCCACTCGCAATCTTCCATTACACTTCTGCCGATGACAGAAAGTCGGATAGGGAACCCAGAGTTATCTCGTACTGACCCCGGGCATCGTACCCCTTGTCAATGAAGGCACGGTTGATGAGGCGCTTCTCTTGCAGCATATCGTACTGCCTTTCCTCGATGCTACCCCGCATGACAAAGGAAGTGACCGTGACGTGAGGGAACTCAGAGGACAGCCTGATGATGCGTGACTCACGCTGATCCAACTTCCCCGCCGACCACGGTAGGTCATAACTTATCAGATGGTTTGCCATCGGCAGGTCCACCCCGTACCCACCAGCGTCGGACGACAGGAACACACGCACATCGGGGTCAGTGGCGAACCTGCGCTTCGACTGCTCCTTCTCGTGGGCTGACATGCCTCCCATGAAGACGGCGCACTTGGTTGAGTCATACAGTGCCATCTCCAGCAACTTTAGGTTCTGCCTAAAGAAGGAGAAGATCACCACCTTGTTGGATGTATCCTCATCAAGTATTCCCTTAACGTATTCCACCACTGCGTCCAACTTAGGTGACTTAGGAACTGACTTAAGCCACCCTGCCTGTACGACGTGGTCGGCGTAGGCGCTACCCTTATCCCCGTCCTCATTAAACAGACGAGCCGACGCACGTACCAACTCTGGATTGTCACACAACATGCGTAGCACGGTCATGCGGGACATGATCTCTCCCTGAGCCTCACCGCCCATGGCGTTGTAGTGCCTCCACAGATCAAAACCACGACCCATCTTGCCGATGGCATCGTTGATCTTCCTCAGCAGGTCTGTGGTAATCAGACGGTACGCCTTGGCCCCAGACACATCAAACGCCACGGGCACGACCTTGGTGATTAGTTCAGGCAACTGGTCCTGAATGTCCTCCCTAGTCTTGCGGTACATCACATCGCTGAGGCTCTCATGGAGATGGTTTAAGTTGCGGTATCTTATTGGTTTGCCCCACCTATCCCTGACGATGAAGGTGCGGTCGAACAGGTCGAAGCGTCCAAGAATGGTTGGGTCAACGAACTCCATGATGGAGAACAGTTCCTCGGGACGGTTCTCGATGGGCTGCCCGGTGAGTGCGTAGCGGTACGGTGACCTCTTACCGATCCTCTTTAGGAAACGTGACCTCTTAGCAGCAGGCGACTTGATTAGGGTGGCCTCGTCTATGACGATGGCATCAATGCGTATCTTGTCTAAATAACTAACGTCATTCTGTAGCATCTCTGCGTTGGCAACCACATACCGACAGGAGATGGCTGCTCGCCACAGTGTTTCTCTGGCCTTGGGTGGTCCGTCTATGACCACAACACGGGACGAGGAAAACTTCTTTATCTCAGACAACCACTGGTACTTCAAAGAGGCAGGCACTACCAGCAGGGCACGGGTGATCTCGTCCCGCTCAAACAGGGTCTCCAAGGTAGCGATAGTTGTTGGAGTCTTACCTGCCCCCATGACCATGCAGAGCATCATCTGCCCACGGTCACTCATCAGGTCGTGGGCTTCTTCTTGAAAGGGGTACAGGGTGCCTGTGAATGCCATCACAACCACCAAGGTACAGCGGAGGCTTTAGTAATGGCCTCTTCGATCTCGTCGTCCGTCATCTCGCCAATGTCTTTCGCATTCGTATGTTCGTAGCGCAGGAAGTTGATGCCACCCCGTGGTCTCGGGCAATCCCGACGGACCTTCTGGGCAGCCTCAATACCTGCTTCGTCGTTGTCTAACGCTATCACTATTATATCAGCCCGGGCAGACAGAAGACTCATCTGAGCATGGCTGACATGGGCTCCAAACGAGGCCAAACCCCCCACCCCTATGCCTAGACGGACGGACGCCATGCGTACAACATCGAGCGGGGACTCAACCAGTACCGCAGTGCGTGCCTTGAACCGGTCCAGACCGAACAGGGTCTTGGACTTGTTCACCCCAACGGGTACGTTCCTGAAGTAACCCTTACCCTTCGCCTGCCACCCCCACAACTCTCCAGCCGGAGAGACTATTGGAACAATCCAATGGCGAGGCTGCGGGTCCCACCGGAGCCCGTACCGCTGGGCAACAGTGGCATCCATACCACGACTCTTTAGCAACTGGTCTGGTACTGGTTTAAACTCCCTGTAGGCACTAGCGTCAGCCTTGGGGATGAACACTTCCTCGCCGTCACCCTTGGTCTTAAGAGACTCCAGCCCACTCTCGATGATGAACTGGTTGACCCTCATGGCCTCGTCGCTACTGACCGCAAGGCGTAAGGCGAGTTGGGACAGGTTGCCCGTGGCACCACAGGCATAGCAGATCCACAGACCCGTGTTGATGTTCATGGACCACGACGGGCTGTTGTCGTCATGGATTGGGCAGTGACCACCAATCTCGGAGTCACCGACAGTCGTGACGTTCACACCTAGCCGGGTCAAGGCTCCCGCCAGATCATTACCAGTCGTGGAAATCATCTCTGTCCTCGTCGTCGTCATCGTCGTCTTCACCTACTTCGGTGAAGTCCATGTTGTCCCAGTCCCACTTGATTGTAACCTCCCCGTGTGGGGAAGTGCGTGATAGTAGGACCCTCACGATGGACCGGTCCTCATAGTCAGGGTCCTTCTCTACTGACATCACAATATCAGAGTCCTGTACGAACGAGGACGAGTATCCGATGGCATCAGCAGTGACCCGGCGAGACACCCGACTGCTCAACTTGGCAGACAGTACCTGTGTGGTGATGATGATGGGCACCTTGTACTGCTGGGCCAACCTCTTAAGGGACCTAGTGATGTTGGTCAACGCCTGTGGACTCCCCTTGGGCTCCCCGTTCTCGTCGTCCATCATGTAGACACCGTCCACGAACACAATGCCGGGGGAGTGCTGCTTAATCTTGGCAGCAAGGCTAGAGACCGTGGTGGTCGAGGCAATGTCCTCAACGAGTAGGAATGGGGCACGGTTCTTACGTAGACGCAACTCCTTGTTCAGCCTGTCCACTTCCTCCTTGGTGGACATGCCCCGCATCAGTCCCGTGTGGGACACCTTGGCGAGGTAGGCGTCATGTCGTGCTGCCTGCTCTTCGGCACTCATCTCAAAGGAGACCAACAATGGTGAGATACCATTTATATTAGCGGTTATAGCCATCACCATGGTCAGCATGGACTTGCCCCGCTTGGCCTCACCCACGAACGTGACCAACTGTTGGGGACGAATGCCAGCGGTGAGCCTGTCCAGACCCGGGAACCCGGTGGAGATTCCCACTAGTTTATCGGGACGCTCACGCATCTCTGCGTACTTCTCCAGCCGGGACTCCCACTGCTCTACCAAGTCAACATCTCGGGACGTGGCGGTATCCCCGGCCACATCCTGTAGGCCGGAAGACAGTATAGATATGGCTCCCTTGGTGTCACCGTCACTGAGCATGGGCAGAGCCTCAGTCATCAGTTCAGACACCTTGGCCTTGCGGTGACCGTCGATGACCTCTTCCACCAAGCGACTCAGGGATTCCCCGCTGGCGTCACCCAATGAGACGGACGGATACTCAGTGCTTAAAGCCCTCGCAGTAGGAATCTCACTGTGTGTCTGCCAGAACTCCAGAACCCAACTCCAAATGCCTGCGTTGGTACCAGAGAAGTGTTTAGATTGTATCCCCATGTCAATGGCGTTGACCAGCGAGCCATCCTTGAGAACCTTGCTGATTAGCAGTTGCTCTGCGCTTGCCACTACAGCACCCACTCCTTGTGGGGTGAGGCTACCCGCGCCCTGAGGCCAAGCAACTGAGCCTGCTCTTCAGTGGCAACGTGAATCCTCATGGATGGGCTATGGAACTTCATCTCCGCATGGATCTCATAGATGTTCTCAAACTGGTAGACAGGGACGGACACGCCCTTGCGAGCCAGCCAACTGTCGATAGCACCCTCTACCCCGGAGGTCAGGCAGGTGTATACCTCTACACCTACCCCCCTGCGGTTGACACTATCCACCAGTGACTTGAGTGGCATCTCGTAGGGAGTCCACAGACCAATGTACCTGTGCCACTCGTGCTGTCTGATGGCCTTGGCTGCTCTCATCTTCTTAATGTTCGTGGCCGGGGGAGCAGCCAGCACTCCCTCAAACAGACACGCCTGCTTGATCGGAGCGTTTGCTTGGATGTCGTTACGCTCCACGGATAGACCTCCGATGGTCTCCAGAGGTTAGAACTACTGGTACACAGGAGGCCCTCACCAGACTATGAAACTGTGCAGTAACATTAAACTTAAGTTTGTCTATACCATCGTGACACGAGACAATGGTTACCAACTTCTTAGCGCACCTACTAGACAGTAGGTCAGAGATTTCCCTCTTGGCGTAACTGGTCTGACGTATGGCATCAACGTCATCCAGCACCACAACGTCATACATCGAGCGGAGGTAGGGGATCAGATTACCCTCTGCATATGAGTCAGGCAGGACACCCTCGTTCTGCCTCTCATCATCCAGTGCCCGTACATAGTCGTTAGCAGTGATGTACCTACCAGTCTGGCGGTACGACCTGATAGCACCACGGAGGGCAGCCACTGCTAGATGGGACTTGCCGGAGCCATGCTTTCCAGCAAACAGTAGCCCTACTCCTGCCTCCCGATGCTCAGGGAACTCACGAAGCCACTTCGACACGGAGTTAGGAACGGCGGTGTAGTTGCTGAGACGAGAGTGCTCCAGACTGGGGGGGATCTCAGCCAGACGAGTCCTCTCGTCCTTAGACTGGTTCCTCCAGTACTTGACCCCGTGCCACGCAGTCATCGTCTACCCCACCAGAACTCGGTGCTACCTAGGTAGGTCCACACTGCAATAATCAGGCGCATCACTCAGCCAACCCCATGTCATCTACGTAGATGATGCCCTCTGTACCTTCCCGCACACGGTTAAGCAGCGTCTGCCTGTCCGACAGGAACATCTGCCACGGGGGGATGTCCCCCACCGTCCTGTCACCACGGTCTAGGTCAATGGCGAACAGCATAATCATGGTCTTCAATTGATACTCGGTCACTTCCTTCGTGTCAAGCATCTCCTTGAAGTGACGGCCCAAAGCCTTGCCGTTGACCGCAGGCTGGATGGTCATCGGGTTGTGCAACTCGATCTCGTCGCTAAAGAACTTAACCAACTGGGGTACCCGTCCTTTGACAACAATTTCCTTGGGCTCTTTGTCGTCCTCGCCCAATGTTTCCCACTCGTCCCAGTCTGTCACGGGAACCTCCATCCGTACTGTGTACCTGTTTGCAGAATACTTAGACTGTTCACGCTCAATGACACCCAGAGACACCAAGGTGTTGATAGCACGCTTTGCGGTGCTTACTGAGCATTCCATACGCTGTGCCAAACGCTCGTGACCTATCCTGATGCGGTTGGTCTTGTTGTCCATCAGACAAACCAACTCAACTAACGCTGCTACTGCTGTAAACTTTCCTCGCAGTAGAGAGTTCGCCCATGTGGGGAAACGACCGAATGTACTCATGTGGTACACTTCTGTACGTCGTACATTGCGGCACGTTCAGGTACGAAAGACACTGAGAGCCGGGGGCGGTTTAGTTTCACTATTAGCACCGTCCCCGGTTCTTACTTTCTACTCTTGCCACACCGTCTCTTCAAGCAAACTCCATAAGTTGAGAATCGGCACCGACGTAGTGAAAGACCTACCCGTAGGTAGAACCACCACCACAGTGGCAAACTGAGACTCGTCAGTAGGCTCTTCCTTCCTCACGAACTGGAGGATCTTAGCCGTTGTCTCTTCGATTGACTCGTCCTCGTCCTCGTCCTGAGTGCCTAGAGATTTGTCCAACTGCTTACGGATTCCCTCTGGCATAGACTCCATGTCGTCATCAGTCAGGGGAGGGATCTCGTCTTCCTGAATAGGGCTATCTGGCTCACGCGCAGGGGGGGTGGTAGTTGATTCAACCTCGATAGGAGTCAGACCATTAGTGAGGTCCAGAAGGGGGTGACCTCGGTCGAAGAACTCGCACGCCATCCACTCGTGACCCTCCGCCTGCTCGTCGTCCCACAGCATGAGCGCCGTGGCGTCGTGTGGGATGTTGGTGAAGTTCATGTCGGGCTGCTCAGAGCCACTCTCCTTCACCACGATGCAGTTACTCAGGAGAGCCGGGTGCGGCATGTCCCTAACCTTAGCCAGCATGGTGAATGTAGCGCCTGTGTCCACGAGGAAGTCGTACACCTTCTTCATCCCCGCCGTTGGCTCCGTGGACTTGCCACCTAGCCACGGGACGTAGA
>Ga0315334_10002660_pt1 | contig 11158 bp, 9 predicted proteins | sample M150034915metaG_FD_205555 | JGI IMG/M metagenome (GOLD analysis project Ga0315334, IMG submission 205555) | Ammonia-oxidizing marine archaeal communities from Monterey Bay, California, United States - M1 500m 34915 | ecosystem: Environmental > Aquatic > Marine > Intertidal zone | place: USA... | reverse complement strand
GGTGAAGCATCCGTAGGAAGTTTTGGTTGGGCAGGCGTCAAAAATGACGAAAACATTCACGGATACAAATCGATCGCAGTACCAGGATGTGTTGCTGGTTTATTGGAAGCTCATACTCGATTCGGAAAATTGCCTTTATCAGAAGTTGTGGCTCCAGCCACTAAAATAGCCCGCGACGGATTTCATCCCGAATGGTTCACTTTATATAAATTTGGAAGTCTTTCAAGCATGCTTTTACGATATCCAGAATTAGGTAACACCTTTATGCCATCTGGATCGCTGCCCTATGGTGGTATCGACGGTCCCTATATCTTAAAACAACCAAATTTAGCAAATGCCCTTGAAGCAATTGGTAAAGGAGGAGTTGACGCCTTTTATCGGGGGGAACTAACAGAAGTTTTGGTTGAGGATATACAAAAAAATGGTGGCTTCCTGACAATGGAAGACTTCAATGAGTACAAGCCATTCTATTGGGAAAAAGGCCTAGAACTTAATTATCACGGCAAAACCGTGAGGGTTCCAAGATATGCCTCCGCCGGTATAACCAGCGCTATGACCTTGAAAATTCTTGATGGGTTTGATATCCCTAGCTTAGGTCATAACTCAGTCGACATGTTGCATCTCTACATCAGTGCTGCCAGAATGGCATACGCTGACAGATTCGAATATGTGGCAGACCCTGAATTCGCAGATGTTCCATGGAACGGTTTAGTTTCTGATGAATACACCCAGAAAAGACAAAAGGAAATCGGAGACTATGTCCCTGAATCTTTCCTCCCAGGAAATCCATGGATTGAAGAAGGTAGAGAACCAAAATTCGTCTTGGAGAGTAGCAAACCACGCCCTGACAACGGGACAACTCACCTAGCAGTAATTGACGGTGAAGGCAATGCTGTTTCTATTACTAACACAATAATGTCAGGGTTTGGATCCGGAATAATTCCCAAAGGAACTGGAATTGTTATGAATAACGGAATGATGTGGTATGACCCTACACCAAACCGGGTTAACTCTATCTCCCCTGGAAAATACCCATTAAACAATATGACTCCAGCTTTAGTGTTAGGAAAAGATGGCGTGGAAGTTGCTGTTGGAGCTTCCGGCGGGAGAAGAATAACAAATTGTGTCACCTCATTAATCGTGAAAATGGTCGATTTCAACATGAATCCCCAAACTGCAATTGATGCCCCCAGAGTGGATTGCAGCTCCCCAACAACTGATGTCGGCCCAGAACTCGACCCCAGTGTTGTTGCCGGCCTAGAGGCTAAAGGTCACAGCATTAGGGTTCTCGGTGATGGATTCACTCAAACTGGGTTTGCAAAATTCGCGAGCCCCGTGGCTATTACCAAGCATGGAAGTGAATTTAAAGGAGGTGTCGACACATTCCACGCAGCCCACGCTGAGGGTATCTAAGACAACCAAAAATTTAAAGAGCTGACTTCAATCCTTCAATATCTATATTGCTAGATATAAGATTCTTAAATCTAGCTAGTTTATCTTTGTGATCAAATTCCGAATGTTCCTGAAGTGTTCCTATCTTATCCATTGTTTCAAGGGTATCTGAATTAACAATGATAATAGAAACCTCTTCCTCATTAGCTTCATATTTAACGTACTCGATCGGCTCAATACCGCCAGTCATTATGAAACATTCCATATCGGTGTCTAAAGCAGACATTTGAACATCGGGTCTATCTCCCCGAACCACCACAGCCTTCTTATCTTGCCGGCTAAATATGTATTGTCCTGGATCCATTCCAAAACCACCGACCATAAAGCTTTCTACCAAATCTTCTCCGTATTCCTCACCACTGAAAAATATGCCCTCTAGACTCTCACAAATCTGTTTCACCGTTAGACTTAGCAAGGTCCTATTCTCAGGTATCAACCCCAAGACGTTTATTCCAGATTTTTTTAACCTAGGAATTACTACCTCGTGGGCCTCAGTTCCCTTGTATTTAGTCAGAAAATTTATCACCGTACCAATTAAATCCTGACCAAAAGAGGTGCTGAATGGAATGGATCCAATCGCCTCGTCGTATTTAGTCACATGTATGACTTTTGCCCCAATGCTTTTAACAAGGTCAATATGTTCATCTTTGGACAAAGTATTAGAGGCTTCCACCAAAAGAGTATCAACATCCTTCGCTACAGACTTAATCTCTTCACCAACATCCGATACATCAAAGGATTGTCCAGGTAATTTACTGAAATTTGCATCTAACACAGAAGAGTAACTATCTAAGTCTTCTTTATCTTGTTCTGAGAAAATGGCTTTGGAAACAGAGACCTTGTGACCCATATCCATTAGAACACTAGCTAGTGAGGCACAAAAAGAAGTTTTGCCTGCTCCATCAGTATCTGAAACGACGTAAAGGATGCCCATTTGACGCACCTACCATAGGTTGAAACCAATCAACCTGTTTAGCAATTGTTGAATGCGTAGCTAGAAATTATTATCGTCTAGTTCGACGCCTTCTAAGCCTGCGGATGCTTCGCTGCTGGTCAAGCCGAGCTTGCTCGCCTTTAGAACGGAAGAATCTTCTGTTCCTCAACTCTCTTAAAATACCAGACCTTTGCATCTGGGTCTGAAATCTCTTGAGAAGTACTTCAGCCTCCTCGCCTTCGCGAAGGGTAACGTATGCCAAGCTTTTTCTCCTAGTCCCTAATTTTCAGCCAAATAAAAATGCGTGCCATTCGGCAACGCAGGTGCAAATTGTAACACACAGGACATTCTCGTTTGGAATAGAAGCCTAGTAACCAACGTATTGATGTTGCTACAAACCTCACAAAAGATCTACCATTTCCGTTAGACTTTAATTTATACCAAATTTTCCATTGCGTTAAGCCAAGGCACATTTTTCGGAGTCCCAATGGTTGGACCTAGTAATGAGTTCACACAAGTAACAAAATTTATACCTGAAACATTTGGTGAGCCAGGCATGAGAACTTTCCGGATAAATGTAGACAGTGCAAGTAGCACAGCCACTATCTGGTTGGAAAAAGAACAGCTGGCTGAACTATCGATCGCGATGCTCCAATTGTCAAAGGAAACCCCTGAAGCAAAGGAAGATACCATAGACCCACCGACGGAATCGGAAGCCTCAGGTTTAACAAATTTGGATTTCAAAGCAGGCCGATTGGCCTTTGGACACAATCCTGAGACAAATATGTTCATAATTGATGCTCATGATCCGGAAGATACTTCTGAAGAACCCACAGTAAGGATATGGCTAACTCGACAAAGACTTAATCATTTTGCCAAGAATGGATTGGAAATAGTTGCTTCTGGAAGACCAATATGCCCATTATGTGAAAAACCCATCAACCCTGATGGTCATTACTGTGTTCGAAAAAATGGCCATGCAAGAGTTTATCCAGGAGAACTCTGATTCAGTTTTTCAGATTTAAAAACTATGCAAACTCAGTATCCAATTGATCCAAGAAAAAACTTCCCACTGCCTGAGGAAGAAATATTAAATTTGGAACCTACCGAAGCTTTAGCACCTCTGACAAACGGAGAAGTTATCGGCGGTCACAATATGCCTTGGGGCTCTAATTATACTTTTCTGCTTTGGGTCACTGCTGGGGAAAATCAATGTGTAAGAGCTATTTATAAACCTAAAGAGGGTGAAAAACCACTTCGGGATTTTCCCCCCGGCACCTTATATAAGAGAGAGCAGGCCGCATATGAAGTTAGTAAACTATTAGGCTGGCCTAATATCCCACTGACCATAATAAGAGAAGGTCCATATGGTGTCGGTTCCATGCAACTTTATCTGGATTGCGACCCACGTATCACATATTTCGATATGCGAGATGATTCTCCTGATCGTTTGTTCCCTTTGGCAGTCTTTGACCTACTGGTTAATAATGCAGACAGAAAAGCTGGACATTGTTTACTTGACGGGTTTAAAAATATATGGTCTATCGATCATGGTTTGACCTTCCACGCTGCATTCAAGATGCGTACCGTGATGATGGAATATTGCGGTCAGGAAATACCTCCAACCCTTATAGCCGATATGAAAAATTTAAAAGCCTGTTTGAATGAAGACTATAAGTCGCTAGGATTACTAATCAGCGTAGAAGAAATAGAAGCATTGGCAAGAAGGCTGGATCGGATTATTGAAAATCCTATCATGCCAATTCTGGATCCTAATGTGAACATACCATGGCCATTGGTGTAATAAGAAACCACTTATTTGAAGATAGCCTAGGTTGAATCTCACAAGCAATTTGCTGATAATTTCAGCCAGGCACTAAAATACCTAAGTCATTTTTACAAATGGAGGGTTGGCAGAGTGGACGAATGCACCAGTCTTGAAAACTGGCATATCCTAACGGGTATCGTGGGTTCGAATCCCACACCCTCCGCCATTTTGGTTAATTTTAAATAGCGTGTCTTATTAGGGAAAACAAAAATGAAACTCCATGAATATCAGGCAAAAGAAATCCTTGGAAAATACGGAGTACCCACTCCAAAAAGTAAGCTTGCCAAAACAGGAAGCCAAGCAGCAACAGCAGCATTTGAGATGGGCGGTACTGTGGTAGTTAAGGCTCAAGTGCACGCAGGGGGAAGAGGAAAGGGTGGTGGTATTAAAATTGTGGAATCCCCTGGGGCAGCGAAACAGGCAGCCGAAGAAATGATAGGATCAAACCTTGTCACTTTTCAGACTGGACCGGAAGGTGTGCCTGTCAACAGTGTGCTTATAGAAGAGGGTATTGAAATAGAAAACGAACTCTACTTGGGCATGGTGATAGATGGAGCTTCAAAAGGGGTAGTTGTAATTGCCAGCGAAGCTGGAGGCATGAACATAGAAGAGGTAGCAGAAACCTCCCCTGAAAAAATACTCCAGATTCCCATTGATCCAGTATTGGGTCTTCAGCCATTTCAAGGTAGGAAAATAGCTTATGGGCTTAACCTAGGACAAGAACATATTCGTCCGGTGGCAAGCTTAGTGCAAAGCCTATACCAAGCATTTATTGAAACAGACGCCTCCTTGGTAGAAATAAACCCTCTAGCCATTACAAAAGACGGGAAGGTGCTGGCAGCAGATGCAAAATTGGACATCGATGATGATGCAATTTTTAGGCATAAAGACTTGCAGGAAATGAGAGATGTTTCTCAAGAAGATCCCCTAGAAGTAGAAGCGCATTCTTCAGACATAAATTATGTTAAATTGGAAGGAACCGTCGGCTGCATTGTCAACGGGGCCGGCCTTGCAATGGCCACGATGGATGTGACCAGCTCAACTGGGGCTTCACCCTCAAATTTTTTGGATATAGGCGGTGGGGCAGATGAGGAAAAAGTGGCCAAAGCCCTAAACCTAGTATTATCGGATGATAGCGTTAAGGCAGTTCTCGTTAACCTCTTCGGTGGAATCCTGCGTTGTGACATTGCTGCGAGGGGATTCTTATTAGCTGCTGAACAACAACCCGATAAAGTGAGGCCAATGGTAGTGAGAATGCTAGGAACTAATGCAGATGAAGGAAGGAAAATTCTTTCTCAATCCAGCCTAAATGTAATCCTAGTGAATACCCTAGGAGAGGCTGCAGCTGAAATTAAAAAGCTTGCCTAAATCATGCGTTACTAACATACACATTTAACCCAGGTTATAGGAACAAATACATGAGTATTCTCGTAGATAAATCAACCAGGCTACTAGTACAGGGAATTACCGGGAAGGAAGGTAGTTATCATGCACAAAGATCCGCCGAGTATGGTGCAAATCTCGTAGCAGGGGTGACTCCCGGAAAAGGTGGTCAGAATTTTAATACAACTGTCCCTGTTTATGACACAGTCCATCAAGCTGTAGAAGAAACTTCTGCTAATGCCTCCTTAATTTTTGTCCCACCCGCATTCGCAGCAGACGCGATTGTCGAATCCATAGATGCTGGTATAGAAGTAATCGCCTGTATAACGGAAGGCATCCCGGTCCAAGATACCATAAAGGTCGTTAGGTATCTCAAGGATAAAGAAGTTACCCTAATTGGACCCAACTGTCCCGGAATTATCTCTCCCGGGGAAAACTTCAAAATGGGAATTATGCCAGGCCACATCCACCTGCCCGGTAGAACTGGTGTCGTCTCCAGAAGTGGCACCCTAACATATGAAGCAGTCGGACAGTTAACTGAACTTGGTATTGGCCAATCAACCTGTGTGGGAATTGGCGGAGATCCCATATCTGGTGTGACCTTCGTCGATATCCTAGAAAAATTCCAAAATGACCCTGATACAGATAATGTGGTTATGATAGGGGAGATTGGTGGCACAAAAGAACAAGAGGCTGCAGAATATATCAAAAGTGAATTCACAAAGCCGATTGCCGCCTTAATAGTAGGTCAAAGTGCCCCTCCAGGAAAACGAATGGGCCACGCAGGGGCTATAATCACCGGTTCTGCCGGAAAAGCAGAGGAAAAACAAAATGCTCTCTCCGCAGCAGGGGTCTCTATAATCCCTGGACCAGGTGCAATTGCAGACACCTTGAAAGAGTTAACTTCCTAATATTATTCCCCGCACTCATGTTCTAATTTGCTTTCTTTTTTTAGAACATTTGTATTTACTTTGCCAAATCACTATGCTAACCTTCCTTAAATATTCATATTTATAGCTTACGCATTCAACGGTCTCAGGAGATTCATGATGGACAAAAACGAAAAAACAAAAGCCCTAGAATTAGCCATCAGCCAAATAGATAAACATTTTGGTAAAGGGGCCGTAATGAAATTGGGTGACGCTCAAGATGTGGCGATAGATTCTATTTCAACAGGCTCACCTTCTCTTGATGCCGGTCTTGGTATGGGCGGAATACCTAAAGGTCGAGTTACCGAAGTGTACGGAGCTGAATCCTCCGGCAAATCAACTCTCACATATCATGTTATGGCCTCTGCACAAAGAGATGGGGGCACAGCAGCCTACATAGATGCAGAGCATGCTTTAGACCCTAGTTACGCTGCTCGTTGTGGGGTTGACACTGAAAATCTCTTAGTCTCTCAGCCCGACACCGCAGAACAAGCTTTGGAGATATGCGAGTACCTTGTTCGCAGTAGTGCGGTAGATGTGGTGGTAATTGATAGCGTTGCTGCTATGGTGCCAAAGGCTGAACTAGAGGGTGACATGGGTGATTCCCACATAGGTCTGCAGGCACGATTAATGTCACAGGGCCTTCGAAAATTAACTTCATCCATAAGCAAATCAAACACCGCTGTTATATTTATAAACCAAATTAGAGAAAAGGTCGGTGTTTTTTGGGGAAGTCCAGAAACAACACCTGGTGGACGAGCACTTAAGTTTTACAGTTCCGTCCGAATTGATCTCAGAAAAATAGAATCCCTAAAGCAGGGAACTGACATAGTGGGAAATCGTGTTCGGGCTAGAGTTGTAAAAAATAAATTGGCTGCTCCATTTAAAACAGCTGAGTTCGATATTATGTTCAACGAAGGCATAAGTAGGGAAGGCGACTTACTAGATTTAGCTGTTGATCACTCTATCGTGAAAAAGAGTGGGGCTTTCTATTCTTTTGGGGAAGTCCAAATAGGGCGTGGACGGGAAAGTGCTAAAACATTCCTTAAAGAAAATCCGGTCTTAACTGATGAAATCAATGAAATGGTCAAAGCAGCATTAAATCCAGAACCGATGGATGATGTAATTGTACCTTTGGATGATCTCGGAAGTGACGAAGAAGTAAACAAAGCTATATAAATGAGTTATATGTTTTGAAAATTATCAAAATGCCCGAAAATTTAAATGATTCTAATCAAAATACTTTATTAGAGCCATCTAATTTTTTTCAGGATAGCAAAGACCTGGAAAATGCCAACAGTATATCTAGACGATTCATATCGTACCGGCCTAGAAGTGAAGCTGAACTACGAATAAGATTACTGAAAATATTCTCCCACGAGATAGTTTTAGAATCGGTTGCCCAAATGTATAGAGAAGGATTACTTAATGATCAAAGGTTCGCTCAAATGTGGGTTGATAGTAGGCAGCAATCCCGACCAAAAAGTAAAAAATCGATTAAACGAGAATTGCTTTCGAAAGGAATTTCAGAACATCTTGCAGAAAAATCAATTTCACAGTTAAGTGATATTGATAATGCTATATTGTGCGCAAATAAGAAGGCTCGATCACTAAACGGGCTTGGAAAAGACGACTTTTATAAAAAACTAGAAGGCTATTTACAAAGGAGAGGATTCAGTTTTTCTATCTCACGTACGGTTATATCAGAGGCGTGGGATCTCAATCAATCCTCTTTTCAAAACACCGCCGACACAATCAATCTATAATTATCTCCATAATCTGTCTGGTGTTACATAGATATTGGAGGTAGTCTTTGTCGACCGACACAGTTGTGAGCATAATACTGATAGGAGTATTTCTTCTTCTGTCTGCCTTCTTTTCAAGTTCAGAAGCCGCTTTTTTATCCCTTCAAAGAACACGTCTCAATTATTTAGTAGCTAACAACGTGCCCGGGGCCAAACGTGTTTACGCTATGGTGACTAACACAGAAAGATTACTTTCAACCATATTGCTAGGCAATAACTTAGTAAATGTTGCCTTTGCAGCTATAGTCACAGCTCTAGCTGTCAAATGGTTACCCGAAGGTCCCATCGCTTTGGCTGCGGCTACAATAGTAGGTACAGGGTTACTGTTAATTTTTGGAGAAATAATCCCGAAAAGTCTCGCTGTTAAAAAATCGGAGCGGGTGTCATTGCTATACGCCAGGCCTCTGAAATTAATAGAACTCTCCCTATTTCCCATGATTCTATTTCTCCAATGGTTATCGAGGGCCACCCAATCTATTTTTGGACAGGAACAAGAACCAGAAGAAGCAGTGACAGAAGGCGAGATTTTATCGATGATAGATCTTGGTGAGGCTGAAGGCACTGTAGAGCCAAATGAAGCGGAAATGTTAGAAAATGTTTTCAGATTTGGAGACACCCAGGTCAGGGAGATAATGACCCCTCGAACCGAAATTATCGTTATGGAACGAGGAACCACCCTTAACAACTTTCTAGCTATTTATTCTGAGCACTCACACACACGATTCCCGATTTACAAGGACACAAATGAAAATATTGTTGGAATCATTTCTGCCAAAGACGTGTTAAGAATTTTATCAACCAAAGGAATAAATCCAAATGATTCTGTAACTGATGTTATCCGGGATGCTCACTTTGTTCCAGAAACAAAATGGGCATCCGAACTTTTTGAAGAGTTACGACACGCTGGTAACCAAATGGCGATCTGTCTTGACGAGTACGGTGGTCTTGCCGGGCTTGTGACGCTAAAAAGGCTAACAGAACTCATAGTCGGTAAGGTGGGTGAAGAGGGCGAATCCCCAGAAACTGAATACGAAAACATCATGCCTAATGTTTTCCAAATTGAAGGTGGGATGGATATAACGGAAGCTAACAACGAGATGGGTTTGGAGCTACCGGAAGGCGAATACGAAACAATAGCTGGTTTTGTACTTGATCAAATAGGTGAAATACCTACGGTAAATGATGAGTTTGAATATGAAGATATGACTTTTCGTATATTAGAAATGGACCGATTCCGGGTTGAATCTCTACTAATCACAAGAAATCCAAACCCTATAAAAACACTCGAAGATTCTAAATCGGACAAGATTAACGATGCAGATAATACTAGTTAGACACGGCGAAACAATGGCCAATAAGGCACAGCTAGTCCTAGGAACAAGTGACGTACCGCTAACGGAACTAGGAAGAGGTCAAGCCAAAGCAGCCGCAAAAAAAATATCTTTAATGGAGCCTTCTCCTACTATCCTATTCTCGAGTCCTTATCAAAGAGCTAAAGAGACTGCTGGGTACATTTCTAATGTGATCGGTCTGAATCCTATCTTTATTGATGGCTTGAAGGAAATGCATTCTGGTGAAATGGAGGGCATAAAAGCCTCGGAGATGGATGATAAATATCCTGAGTATATGAAGAACTGGAGACGTGACCACTCTACTGCCAGGCCTCCTGGTGGAGAAACTCTCGAAGAGGTACATTCAAGGGCTTGGAAATCCATTCTAGATATCTTTAATGAATATGACGAATCCCTGGTCGTCGTGGTTGCTCATCTTTTTCCGATACAGGGGATACTTTGTAATGTACTAGGTATTAAATCCAACAATTTTGAAAAGCTAGTAATTGATTTAGGTTCCCTGTCATATATAGAGATTCAAAGTAACTCATATCGCCTACTTAGAATGAACGATATATGTCCCATTGACTGACCCTAAAACCCCCTTTCAACTGTGGTAGACATGAAACCAGTATCACTTCGGGAAACCATTATAAATTCAGTACATAGTCATGGTCTTTCAGGTCGGCCCCTTTCTCTTGCGGTTTCTGGTGGGCCTGATTCTATGGCAATGGCTCACGTTTTAATTACAAATAACAGTGATCTGAATTCTGAGATAGAAATTCTCCATTTCAATCATCAAATTAGAGGCAGGGAAGCAAAATCAGACTCCGATTTCGTAAAGAGCTTCTTTAAAGCTTTGGATGTTCCGACTTTTGTATCTGAAGGAAATGTACCAGCTCTCTCTAAGAAAAATAAAATGTCATTAGAAGCCGCGGCCCGGACCGCGAGATATGAATTCTTTGCAACCCACATCTGTGAAAGTAAAAGAAACTCCGTTCTCACTTTAGGACATAATTTTGACGACCAGGCGGAAACTATACTAATGCATGCTATCAGGGGTTCTGGTCTAAACGGGCTTCAAGGCATGACCGGGGTTTCAACTCAAACAATTCAAGGATTGGATTTAAAAATATTTAGACCAATGCTTTCAGTGAACCGAGAGTCTGTACTCAAATATTGCGAGGATTACGATATTCCATGGAAAGCAGACAGTACGAATTTTTCGACAGAATACACTAGGAATTCAATCCGATTAGAATTGATTCCGTTTTTAAAAAAATATAATCCTGAAATATCCAAATCTCTTGTTAAATTAGGCAATTTAGCTAAGAGGGACCATGATTACATACAATCGAAAATAGAAGCTATTTGGCCTTCCATTGCCACGACATCAAACGGGGGCATTGTACTCAACATAAGTCGACTTCAACAGTTAGATGCTTCTTTGACATGGAGAATACTTAGAAAAGCCGCCACAGATATGAAAGGCGATG
>Ga0315334_10002657_pt1 | contig 11165 bp, 10 predicted proteins | sample M150034915metaG_FD_205555 | JGI IMG/M metagenome (GOLD analysis project Ga0315334, IMG submission 205555) | Ammonia-oxidizing marine archaeal communities from Monterey Bay, California, United States - M1 500m 34915 | ecosystem: Environmental > Aquatic > Marine > Intertidal zone | place: USA... | reverse complement strand
TAGTTATGGTTGAACTAAATCATAATGTAGTATCATTCAACAGTGATACACTTATAAAAGGTGATCATGGTGTTCTTGTCCATGTTTATGTCACAAAGAAAGGTAGTGGCTCAAACAAGGTTGAGTTTAGAAATGGAACAACTGACAGTGCTACACCAATAGAATGTACCATATTTACAGCAATAGAGGGTAACTATCAAAACATTCATAGAAGGTTTGAGAATGGAATATTCGCAGATTGTGATGGTAGTGCTGAAGTAACAGTGGTCTTTAAGTAAATTTAAATACCTTAAAGGTTTATATAGTACATGGCAACGACATACTGTACAGCAGGGGATGTAGCTGATTTCCTTAGAATACCCATAACTGCAACAACCACTCCTAATACAGCACAAGTGGAAAAGATAATCAAGAGGAAAGAAGACGAACTTGATCGAAGAATGGGACACGCATGGCGTTCAAAGAAGAAAACAAGAGAACTTCACGATTTACCTTTACTATATACATTTGGATGGGGTACACCTTTATTCTTACAACATAGAAACATATACGAATTTGATGGTGATGAGGGCGATAAGATAGAAATATGGTCTGGTGCTGCTGCAAATTGGGAAGATATACTAGGAAACAACACTTGGTATGATGCTAACTACGAAAGAGGCACAGTACACCTTAGAGGTTTTATATTTTCAATTTTAAGAAAGAATAGGGTTAGAGTAACTTACAGATATGGTGGCGAAAACTTTGCTGGTGATACTGAAATTCCCGGCGATATTGCTGATTGCATTATTAAGATGACAGCTATAGAGCTTGTCAATACAAGTTTAAGAATGGACAGATTACCAATGGGAGGAACGGGAATTGATCTACAGGCTGTCAAAACAAGATGGATAGAAGACATTGAAAAATGTATAGACAATCGTAGAGAAGTTTTCATTATACCATAATGGTCGAAATACTTGCGAATGTTACCAACGATGGAAGAAGGTTGTGGGTTGGTACAAATTCAGCAAGAGTAGATGGTCTAGCAGGATCAGTTACAAAGAAACTATTAAGATCTGGGAAAGGAACAGGGCTTGGACATATTAAAACAGTTTCTGGTTTAATTAGTAAGCTGGAAAGAAAGATGAAGCATATAGGATTCCAACAAACACAATATTGGATGTTAGAACAAGGATTTACTGTTAGAGAGATAAAAGAGTTATTAGTTTATATACCAGAAAGTGGTAGGATTACAACAAGAGGTGCTATGAGTGACGTTGTGGCATTTGAGTATTTTGGTGTTCCACAATATACAAAACCAAATAAGGAGAGATTAAAAGCATGGACTGAAAAAGTCATTCAAAGGGATATAAAATTAAAAACGGAATATGAAGCAAAGACACCAAAACAACAGGAAACCATGTTAAACAGGCTTAACTTTGCTTTTGCATTAACTATAGAAAAGAATGGATTAAGAAGAAACTATACAGTGGAGGAATTAGATCCAGCAAATCCTGATAAAATATATGTTAATTGGCGTGGTTCAACAGGAGCAACTAGGAAAATAGTTCCAAGACACAAACCAACCAAAACACAGCATATGAAACTTAAACCAATGGCACATCAGTTAGGAATATCAGAGATATTTAACTACTATACAGAACGTATGCACAGAGGTACAAGAAAGTTCAGTAGGCGATGATATGAGTACAATAGGAATTTATGATGCAATAGACGATTGCATAGACATGATTAAGACTAAATGGAATAATACCAGTGGTGGCGTAGTACCAAGAGTAGAGAGAATATGGGATGAGAAAACCATTGGGTTTGGGGATATGGAAATATCCAAAGGTATTATTTTGATTGAGGCTATGGATGAAGATGTCAAATATTTCAGTTTATATGGTGCTGATCATATGCATACAATAACCCTAACCTTAGATGTGAGGTCATATCAAACTTTGGATAGACACGCAGTAATAATGAAAGAGTTAGCAAGAATTATAAAAGATCAGATAAGACGAGATGGTTTTGTAGATTTAAGGATAGTGGGTACAGTTCCACTTTCAAGGCTTTACAGAAATATGTTTAGGCATATGATTAGGGTAACATATAGGAAGATGAACCCATGAGCATAATCTTTATAAGCAAAAACCCCAAATTAGTAGTGAGAAAGAATGGTTAGAACAGGTGCATCCTCCTATATTAGGTACGGATGGGAAACAACATTTGGAGCAAGTCCGGGAGATTCTGCTTTAGATAAGGCATTTGGACTAAACGCACGACTAACAAGTTGGGATTTATCAAATAGTCCTAAAGATTTACCAACATTAGGACAAGTAGAAGTTAAGGATTATGCCTATGGACAGCAAAATGGTTCAATGGGCGTGGATTTTGTATTATCAAACCCTTGGATTTTTGGATCAATTTATGGTGAGCCAGCAGAAACGGGTACATCACCTTATGTATATAAATATGGAACAGCAGCAGGAGTGGCTCATACAGCAGCAAAGTCAGTAAGATCATTCACTACTGAAGTAGGATTTCAAGCAGAGAACACAGGAACAGACCAATTCATTACAAGAAGAGGACTTGGTTGTGTTGCAAATTCATTAAGTATTAGTACAAGTATTGACGGAACTGTAGATTGTTCAATGGGTATAAGTTATGGTAAAGAAGATTCAACAGGTGGACAACTAAATAGTTCTACAACAGCAAATGGAGCAGGATTTGACACAACACCACCAGCAGATGAAATATCATTTCCATATACATTCGCACATGGTCAGTTGAAATGGGCTGGTAACGATGGTGCTAATGACACAACTAGTGCTGACAGCGTAGTAGCAGAATTACAAGATGCAAGTATAAACTTTTCACAAAACCCAACATTACTTTACACTATAGGAAGTCATCAATCAGTATCTTCATTCAGAAGAGTATTTGATATTACAGGATCATTCACAGCATCATGGAAGAATGATGATAAAATAAACCAACTATTAAACCAAATAAGAAGTGGTGGAGATAGAAAGGAAACAATATCATTATCATCAGCACCAGAGATAATATTGAACTTTACCAATGGTGGTACAGGTGCAGCACAAAAATCAATAGAAGTTAAAATGCATGGTGTAAGACCTGACAGCGTAGCAATAAATGGAATACAGCCAGTAGAACCAGTGTTTGAGAATATTGCTTGGAGAACAAAGTCTTGTGAGATAATATGTGCAAACCAAACCAATAGAGCTAGTCCATATTAGCGAAAGACTTATATATCAACCCTATTCTATATATTGTATGGTAATACAAAGCTTTAACATAAAGTTTAAGGGAGTTGATCATCCAGTTGAATTTGAGGATGATATGGAATTTGGAAAGTTTGAACAAATCATTCAAAAATGTTCTAATTTCGGTGAAGGATCAAACCCTGTAGATAACGTACAAAACTATAGAAGGGAAATAATGTTAAACGCTATAAAGAAAGCACCCTTCGAGATCAGTGAGAGTGGATTAAATGGTCTAGGTTATAAGACAGTAAGCCTTATAGCTGATAAAATTCTCGAAGCATACCCTTTAGGGAGTTATTTGAGCCAAATGATGAAACCCTTCGAGGAATCTCTGAAGAAAATAAACTAATTTATATAGTATATTTAACCTGTGCATCTCAATTCGGTTGGGATAAGAAACAAGTTGATAGGCAACCATTCAAATATGTGAAGATTATGTTATTAATGTTAAAGGAGAACAAAGAGCAGGAAATGGGATTAAAACCAAGGGGTATGCCTTTAGGAGATCAGGCAGATCTTAGTAAATATCCAAAGGGAAAGAAATTACCTATACCCCAACCTAAAAAGACTAGGCGTGGCAGATAGGAATTATTATAAACTACGACAGCGAATCTAATATATAATGAGTGAAGAAGAAGATCCTTTTGCTGAAATAAAGGCACTAGAAAAGAAATTGATAAAAGCTGAAGAAGAAAATACCAAAGCTGTAAATAGGTTAAACAGTGTAATTACCACAATAGGCTCTCAAAGTGGTCTATTAACTGGTGGAGGTCAAAGAGGTAGTGGAAGTCAACTCCATGAATTAAAAGTACAAAGTGATTATTTAAGACAGTTATTATTAAAGGCTAATGGACAAACAGGAAAATGGGGTGAACAACAAGGGAATATAGTAAAGGGTGGTCAAGGTGGTGGAAATTATATGCAGTTTAAATGGGACACAAGTAAATTAGGTCAATCATTATCAAAAACATTCAGACCATTAAAAGCTGCTTTCGCAAAAGTAGGAGGAGCTATAAAAGGACTTTGGGGTGGTTTAAAGAAATCTGGTATGTTACCCGGCATATTCATGGGTGTAAGTGTAGCTGTTGGAGCTGTAATGGCTAAGGTGATAAGTTCGTCACCATTACTACAGGCTATGTTAAAATTATTTAGTACGGGTATGACTTTGATTTTCAGACCAATAGGTGACTTTATTGGATCTGTATTACGACCTGTAATGATTACTTTCATTAAAGATGTTGCAGTACCACTTTTCCAAGCTGCAAAACCATTGGTAAAACAGGGAGAGGGAATTGGAAAATTATTGATGGGATGGATCACAGATCCAGTAAAGGCTATGGTATCAGCAATCACAATAGCTATGGCACAGTTTATGAAACCAATGATAGGAAATACAAAACCATTAATAGAAGCCCATGCTTTCAGCCAAAACGCTGCCACTTTTGCAAGAAGAGGAGCTGGAGCTGGTGAGTTTGCAAAATCTAAGAGTTTCTCAATAGTTCCTACAGATGAAGAATTAGGATTGGCAGGATATTCACAAGAAGAGATAGGTGGATTTAATGAGAGTATTTGGAAGACAGGATATGATTGGCGTAAAATTGCAAAGGTCAGAGAGGATATGCCAATCCCAGCAGATTATAAACAACAGATGTCAGCAAACCCATTCGACACACAAATGTTTTCGGAAAGAATATTTGGAGGAAGTGATAATATTTCATCAGAAGCGATAGAAAAAGCTATAGGACTTAAAAGAGAATGGTGGGAGGTAGGACTTCCCGGCTTGGGAAGTAGAGGAACACCACAAAATAAACCACCAGTAGGTGAAACGCCAGAGGGTGATGATTTTTGGAAAGGTTGGGATGATTTTTGGGCTCAATTTTATGCACACGCAGAAGAAGAGAATGAGGCAAGAGAAGAGGTAACAGATGGTTTAGAGGAATTTGGTGCATCATGGGATGAGTTTATGGAATATATTGGTGATGGATGGAATAGCTTCGGAAAAGATGTAGAAACATGGAGGACAGAAATGGGAGCTTCATTTACCAAATGGGTAGAAGGATTAGGTACGGACTTTGAGAAATGGACAGCATCTACTAAAACATGGATAGATAGTGCTTGGGAGTGGATTACTAACTTTGGAAAAGTTAATGAGGCATTTGCAGAAGAGGGTGACAAACTTGTAAAGAATGAAAAGACTTGGGGAGAAACTATAATGGATTGGGTTGAAAGTATAAAGATAGCAATATTAGGAACAGAGGTAGCAACAGATTCATATGCAGATGCAATAGAAAACGCAGCACAAAAAGTAGTAGATGCAGCAAACATAGCTACTGGTGGTATATTTGGTGGTGGAAATACAGGTGCTGGAGGAGATGATCCAAGAGGAGATAAGAATGATAAAGATGTAGTAGCTAGTCAATATGATGTACAACCAACAAAAACTGATACAAGTCCAAGAGGTGAAGGAAATGTATTTGGAACAGGAACGGCAGCTACTGGTGATACTGGAGCTTTAGCAAGTGTGGGTGGTAAATTTGAATCTTCGCCGGGTAAATTTGTAGATATTTATAGTGATGGTAAAAAAGTAGATCCGGGATCAAAGGAGGGTAAAAAAATACAGGGAATATATCAAAAGCAATATGATAATAAGCAGAAAAATGCAGAGATAAAAGCAAAACAAGCACAAGTTACAAAGACAATAACTTCAGCATATAGTCCGGGAGATGCAGCAAAAGCAAGAGTGTTAGCTGGTGGTGGAGAAGCAGGTTTAGCAGCAGCAAAGTTTGTATCAGATAATAAACTATCAATGACCAGTTATGGGGATTTGGTGAAACTAGGAGATAAGTTTGGAATAAATCATCCAATGATAAAAACAGCAAGAGAGGGATTAAAAAAGCAAATAGCTATGGCTAAAACAATAATGCAATCAAGGATAAATGCTGGACAGACACCATCCATACAAGGTGATATGTTAGGATTATTCCCAGATGCAGAGGACTCGCCTTTTGGTTGGAGTGATGAAAAACTCACAGCACAGGAAGCGTTATATCAAAAGAACTATGCTGAATATGCAGCACTATCAGCAGGAACAAGTAATACATCATCAACTGGTTATACTGCATCTGCTTCAGATACTGGAGGAGGTACATTAACAAGTGGAAACTTTGGTGGTACAGATACATCATCAGGTTGGGGTGCTATTGGTGGTGGTACTACTACAAGTCTTGGTAGTCCCGGAATGTCAGGAGGTAATCCCGGCAGAACAACTGGTGGTGGAGCAGGGGCAGCGAGATCAGCTAGATCTGGTGGTGGAAGATCAACTGGTAGAAGTACAGGTGGTGCAAAAAGTGGTGGTGGAAGTTCCAGTAAAGGAGGAGCTGGAGCAGCAAGATCAAGTAGAGGTGGATCTAAAAGTGGTGCAAGTGGAGCTTCAAAATCTGGTGGAGGTAGTGGTAGTAAAGGAGGAGCTGGATCTGCAAGATCAAGTAGAGGAAGAGGTGGTAAAAAAGAATTTGGTGGTATTATTGACGAACCTATTGTAGGTATTGGTATTCATACAGGTGAAGAGTATTTATTCGGTGAAAGTGGAAGAGAATTAATTACACCTATAAGTGCAGGTGAAAGTATGGGTGGAGGTGGAGATATAGTTATTAATATAGGCAACATAACAAAAGAGGCTGATTACATGAAACTTAAACCACTTATTCAAAGATGGATTCTCGAAGCTTCATCTAGGAGAGGTACAGTATAATGGTCTTTAAAATAAGATTGGAAGCATACACAACAGCATATGAGGTTAACACACCATATGCAGTATATGAAGCAGGAAACCTTCAGAATTTTGACTACTCGGCTAATATGCCAGTAGTTACATTTGGTATGCCTGAATATTACCATGAGGGAGCTATACTTACAAAGGCAGAAGGAAACACAGCAAAGGTAGTATTTACATGGGTTATCAAAGATGAATCTAAAAATCCATTCACAACAATGAACACATGGGACACTATTTTAACAGATGTTGGTGCAGGTCAGATGTACCCATTCCCACAATTCCCAGATCTTGATAATGGAAGTCCAACTTGGACAGGTACAAACATACAAAAGTGTCATGATGCTACTACAAACCCTGCCAATAATTGTACTCAAACTACATTAGAACATAATGGAGATCCTCTTCCTTATCCTGATGGTTCAAAATATACATCAAGAAGATTATTTACAAATTCAGCAGGATCTACAACATACGCATCATATGATACATTGACAGCAGATGGTCAAATGGTAGCACTATCTGAATACTTTGAGAAGAAAGGAATTAGTGGAGCAGAAAGACAAAGATTTGTGTTGTTTGATGAAACTGCAAATAAATATATATTTAGTTTAGAGGGATTAATAACAAGAATGTCATTTCAAAAGTCTGGCTCTGATCCTGTAACATGGAACGCAACAGTAGAGTTCCAAGTGGGATATGTGGTTGATTCAGGCGAGTAATAATGACTTTTGTAAAACTCTTTATAAATTCTGTTGAAGAAACAGTTTATGAATCTGATTTAACAAAAGAGGGGGAACGTGCCATTGATCAGATTAAATTACAAGTACCAAAGTCAGTTAATCCAATAATAAATCAAGAGTTAAAATTCATTCAAGATATGGTAGATGCAAGTGATCTTATAGCTGTTTATAATTTACAGGGTAATGTAGAAGATGAGGGAGGATATTCACATCATGGAACTGCAACAAGTATAACATATGGTACAGATACATGGGATGGTCAATCAGCAATATTTAATGGTTCAAGTGGAAATATAAACATACCTAATAATACAAGATTTGATTTTTCAGGTAAGTTTGATATTTACATATGGGCTAAATGGACATCTACAGCAACAGGTATGTACTTAATGTCAAAGAGAATAGAGGGAGATGTATTCCAACCTAATGTTTATCAGAATGATGTATTTACATCATTAGCCGATGCTGGATTGGGAATACAGACAAATGCTGCAACTGCTGGTGATGTTAGGGTTTTAGCAGGTGGAAGTACAATAACAAGTTCTACTGCTGGATTTAATGATGGTAATTGGCATTTGATAAGAGTTTCAAGAAATGCAAGTAATGTTGTAACATTATATGTTGACACTATATCAAGGGGAACAGCAACAGTAACAGGTACATTATCAACAACGCAGGATGTGAAGATAGGAAGTGATTTCTATGGTGGTTATTTTAATGGAGAAATATCTAGGGTTAGATTTTATTCTGGTTTATTGGCTGGTAATCAACCAAGAAGTATATACAAGAAAAGAAACCCAAGAACCGTAATAAAATTCGGAGGAAGAATAACTAAACTTGATTCTCAATTACAAGGAAGACAGATAGTAGCACAATCATTTGGAAAGATATTAGCAGAAACAGAAATCAACGGACAGGTATTCAATAATCAAACACCAGAACATATAGCAGAAACCCTAGTAGAAGCAAAGACATTATTAACATATCAATCAAGCAGTGGTGCTAGTGGTATCACATTAAAACAATATGTGGCTGACGGAAAATTGGTTGATATTTTGAAAGATTTGGCAGCAATTACAAATAGGGTATTTTACACCACAGGTTCAAAATTATTAGTTTTTGATGATGCGAAATTTAATGATTTGGATTTGGTTTTAACTCATGGGAGTGATGCAAGAATATCAGATGATGGGTTTGATGATACAGAAATAGTAAATGACCTTACAGTATTAGGACAGAACTTACAATACAGTACATCTCAATTATTCAGTGGTAATAATTCTAATGCAGTATTCACATTGGACAACAACCCTGTAGTGGTAAAAGTTACAGTTGGTGGAACTGAAAGCGTACCAGAAACAGCTTATGACTTTGACACAATGAATAGAACAGTTACATTTGTAACAGCACCAGCAACAGGCTCAAACAATGTGTCAGTTGAATATACTTTTGAGAAGCCTCTCTATATTAGAGGTACAAAACAAGACAGTATTGACACATATGGTGTTCATGCAAAGAAATTAAACCTACCTTGGATTAGTTCAAGAGAAGATGGTGTTCGTTTCGTTCAGGCATATTTGAATAGGTATAAAGACATATCACAAAAAGTGAAAGTAACAAGTGGAAAGTTATATAATAGTTTGCAGGAAAACGATATAGTTCATTTAAAAAATACAATTAAGGCTATAGATGGTGACTTTGTAATTAAAAGTATTAATTGGAAGTTTCCTGAACTGACAACAGAGATAGAAGTAGGTGAGTATTACTTTGACTTCTTTGAATATGATAAGGAAATTGTGGCTAAGATACATGACCTTGAATCTACAGTAACTAGGGTAAAAGATGTGAGGGAGTATGAATCCCCAGAGGAAGCATTTGTGTTTGCAGATACCTTAACAATGTTCATTGATAGATTCAAACTCACAGAAAGTTTAAGTATGACAACAACATCAAATATATATGATAAGGTATATAACACCTATAGTATGGGTAGCATTAGTACAACATTTCAACCTAGTTTATTCCAATCAAACGTCTTTACTGTCGCTGGAAGAACCAATTCAGCGACTTCAGCAACATATGGATCAAGAACAACAGGAGCAGTGTATGTAAGTGGCTAATACAATTATACCCTTTAATGGTCATTTAAGGATAAGAGCATGGGAAAAACAGGCAGATGGAACTGAAAAACTGATTAAAGATGATACCATTAAAAACCTCATAGTTGACGTAGGTAAGGATTCCATTATGAAAAGAATAGCAAATATGACAGGTGGTGGATATGCCACAAAGATAGGGGTTGGAGATTCAACTACAGCAGCAGCAAGTGGACAAACCGACTTACAGGCTTCAAGTAATAAATTATATAAAACCATAGCAAGTAGTGATTATGTTTATACTAGACCTACACTTTTCATCAGTGTTGATTTTGGCTATTCTGAAGGCAACTTTACATGGAATGAAATAGGCTTAAGGGACAATAACGATGTTTTATTGGCTAGACAAGTTGATGCATCTCCATTAGGTAAGACTTCTTCAAAGAGGGCTATTGTGGAGTGGCAACTTAGTGTATGAGCCGAATACTTATACCAAGATCTGATTCAATTTCTGCAAAGATAATTGAGCCATCTGACTTTGAGAAGATGTTCAGTTCTGATGTCGTAAGGGATTACAGAAAAAGTGGATTTGTAATAACAGCAGGATCAGGATTGGCAGTTAACATAGCATTAGGACTAGCTAGGGTAAAAGGATTATATGTGGAATCTGATGCTAGTGAAAGCGTGGCAAGTTTAACAGCAAACTCACCAAATCATATCTATATCACACTAGCAAGAGATTCAAACTCTGAAGCCGAATCATGGAGTTTCACTAAAAACACAAGTGGATCACTGCCAGCAGATTCATTCTTTATAGGCAACGCAGTTTGTGGTGCTAGTACGGTGACAACCATTAACCAGACAGAAGTAGTAGATTCGCCACTACTAATTAATACTGGTGATGATTCTGTTATTGTAACCAAGTCAGTACAATCGGCAGATTATACAATACCCACAGCAGTAACAGCTTCAAGTGCAGCGAGTGGTTTCGCTTCATCAAATGCTAAGGATGGAAACACAGGCACAGTTTGGAAAACCAATGCTTCAACAAATCCATTCATATATGCCGACATGGGAGCAGCAGTAAATCTATGTGCTTTGGCATGGTATCATAATTCTGCAACTACGGAAACCTCAATAAAGATTCAATCCTCACCAGATGCTTCGACTTGGACAGATGAGAGAGTTGTATTAACATCTAATTTGGTGGATAATGTGTATAATTTTATCAGATTTAACGTAGTAAATGCAAGATATATAAGAATATATGGAGTTAGTG
>Ga0315334_10002654_pt1 | contig 11170 bp, 18 predicted proteins | sample M150034915metaG_FD_205555 | JGI IMG/M metagenome (GOLD analysis project Ga0315334, IMG submission 205555) | Ammonia-oxidizing marine archaeal communities from Monterey Bay, California, United States - M1 500m 34915 | ecosystem: Environmental > Aquatic > Marine > Intertidal zone | place: USA... | reverse complement strand
CCTATAAACAACAAAATACAAATAGCACAAAAACAATTACAAGACCAAATTACTAGACTTGAAGGAACACATGAAAAATTACAGCGAAATCATGATCATGTTTTTCGTAAAATAGTAGAAGCTAAAAAAATAATGAATGATTCAAGGGCAAAAGCATACGCAATAGAACTACAAGAAATTAGAAAGATTAAGAATGTGATTGGAGAAACAAAGCTTGCAATGGAACAAATTCAGCTTAGACTAAAAACGGTTTCTGAATTAGGTGATGTTGTAGTAACACTTAGTCCATGCATGTCAATCATAAAGGGATTAGCTCCTTCGATATCAAATCTTGTACCTGGAATCAATAATTCAATGCAAGATCTATCAAATGTATTAGGTGATATGATGTCAGGTTCTTCAATTTCATCAGAATCAACACTAACACCATATGTCGGAAACGCAGATACAGCAAAAATACTAGAAGAAGCACATGCAATTATTGAAGGAGAAACACAAGCAAGCATGCCAGAACCCCCAATTGGTTTTACAGAAGGCGTTACTAAAGAAAAACGTTCTATGATCTAGGCTTGTTTTTACTTAACTGAATCAAGTGTTTTTTAATTCTGGAAATTGTAGGATAGCTATACCCTCTTCTACGATAATTTGCGATCATCAGCTTCCAATTTTTTAATCTCCACTCAGCCTGCTCAACAGAAACGGAATGAATTTCCTTATTTACCTTACTTTTTCTTCCTACCTTTAATACACCAGCATCCTGTGCTTCCCAACGATTATTTGCAAATTTTAATCCAGATAAGATTTTTTCTATAGGCATATCTTGTAAATAGTTTTTTAGTTTTTTTATTTGAATTGAATTAGGAGTTTCTGAGAGTTTCAGACTAATTTCAAATTCTTTCATGGTTAGGTATGATTTGCATTATTTAATAAAATAAAGCTGAATCAGAATTTACAAGATAAAGAAAATATAAAAAGCAAATTAACAGTTTACTAAGGTATTACCATTACATATTATATTCCAAACAGTAGGGATAAAAAATGCCGCAATAAATATTCCAACCGCTATAACAACAATTCTTTGGATGATTCTCACGAAAGAATATGTAGTATAGGTAGACATTATTTGTTATTATTAGACATTATTTGTTATTATTAGACATTATATGGATCATTTGTTAGTATTATGTAACACAAAAATCAGTACGTGGATTCAGCCATTCCCCGATAGGCTGGCATATTTCTTTTTGTACCACAAATTAAACACTTGTAGGTAAATTTTGTTTTCTTTCCAACCATAATTCTGTCAGAATCGAGGATTATTTGGGGTGTTGTTTTCCGACATCTTATGCATAGTCTATTTTCTTGCTTTATAACATAACTAACTATGGCACACTGTTTAACCCCTTGTAAAGTACCATTTGACAATTACTAACAAAAGTCTAGACTTAAATTAAACTTTCAAATTATTGTAAATAAATTGATGCCAACACAACAAGGGTATGATAGAGCTATTACTGTTTTCTCTCCTGATGGAAGATTATATCAAGTTGAGTATGCAATCGAGACAGTAAAAAGAGGATCAGTTGCAATTGGTATTAAATCAAAAGATGGTATTATTATTATGGCAGAAGAAAAACAAAGAAAATTACAGATTTCTGAAAACCCACAAAAATTATTTCAAATTGATCATCACGTTGGAGCTGCTGCAGCTGGCTATATCCCTGATGCAAGAAGTCAAGTCGATGATGCAGTTTTTTTTTCGCAGAGCAATAAACTAGTATATGATGAATCTGTTTCTGTTGAAACAATTGCAAAACATTTAGCAGACCAATGCCAACAATTTACACAATATGCAGGTGCACGACCAATGGGTGTAGCTATAATTATTGGTGGGGTTGATAAAAATGGTAATTTATTATTTTTAACCGATCCTAGTGGAACATACATTTCTTATGATGCAGTTGCTATTGGTGCTAATTCTGACAAAGCTACTGAATTTTTAAATAAAGAATACAAAACAGACATTAATTTAGAAGATGCGGGTGTTTTAGGAGCAGCTGCTGTTTACCTAGCAAGTGATATTAAAGATGGGACTGACCATATCAAAATGTGCCAAATCAAGTCTGATACTAAACAATTTGAATTAATATCTGATGAGCAAATTTCAAAATATGCGCAATCTGCAAAAGAAAAATATCCTTCTGTACTAAAGTAAACATTACTATTTTATAATTAATACAATTTCATTTATTATTGAATTTATCAATTGCAATACCAAATTCATCATTAATCGATGAAACCAACAAAGTGGATAAAACTAGAAAAATATCAAAAATTGCTAGGGCATGTGCAATTTTTAATGTAAGGGAAATCTATATTTATCGAGATTCTACAGGTAATAAAACTGATTCAATATTACTTTCAACCTTGTTAAAATATTTAGAAACGCCACAATATTTTCGTATGCAAATGTTTCCAAAAATGAATGTCTTGAAATTTGCTGGTGTACTGCAGCCACTAAAGCTTCCACACCACTTAACGACACCAAATCCAAAATTGATCAAAGTTGGTGATATACGTGATGGATTAGTATTAAATTACAAGGGGAAAAAATATGTAGATATAGGAATTAACAAACTAGTTTCTTATTTTGGAAATAAGGAACCAGGTATTAGAATAATCATACAAATTACAAAAATTTTGCCAAAATTTTCAATTAAAGAAATATCAAGAGAACAGATTAAAGAATATTGGGGATATAAAGTCAGTGAAGGAATGAAATTACATTCTCTTCTTTCATCATGGAATGGTACTATAATACTTACAACAAAACATGGAAAAATTTTCACAAAATCTGATGCTGAAGAATATAAAAAATTAAAAAAACATGTTCTTGTAGTCTTTGGTTCACCCAAAAAAGGAATTCATGAAATTTTAGGGAATATTAAAAAAATTCAAAACTGCGCTACAATAAACTTTTTTCCCAACCAGGCAACAGAAACTGTAAGATTAGATGAGGCAATATTGGGTACTTTATCGATACTTAATATTTTTAGCATTGATTACACTTAATATTAAAACAATTAATTGGAATTATTGATAGTAAAAAAAAATTTTCTGCTTTTAGCAATTATGGTTGGATTTGTTGGAATTGGATTAGGAATTTTTACAATGTTTTCTACCATAAACAATGTTCTTCAACCATAAAAAAATAAAAACTAAAAATCATTTTTTAATAGGTATATAATGGGCTTGACGACTTTTTCGGTATTATGGGTCATAGGAAAAAAGAGCAACCACGAAGAGGTAGTCTTGCGTATCTTCCCAGAGGAAGAGCTAAAAGCATGGAAGCTAGGATTAAAGCATGGCCTAAAATTGATTCTGATGAACCTAAATTATTGGCATATGCAGGATTTAAGGTTGGATGTGTTCAGATTGTCAGTATAGACGATCGTGAAAAATCACCTAACCATGGAAAACAACTAGTTAGTCTTGGTACAGTAGTTTCTACTCCGCCTATTGTTATTATTGGTATAAGGGGATACGTAAAAGATGCAAATGGTAGACAAGCAAAATTTGATTTGTATACAGATGAATTACCAAAACAAATTACAAGATTATTTAAACCAAAACCAAATGAAGATGCATTAACATCATCTGAAAAATTATTGAAAAAAATTAAGGAAATTTATGCAATAGTTTGCACGACGCCAAAGAATGCGGGTTTAGAACAAAAAAAACCGTATGTTTTTGAGGTTGCTGTAAGGGGTGGAAGTGTTGAAAAGCAATTTAAGTTTGCAAAAGATATGTTAGGTAAAGAATTAAAAATTGACCAAGTTTTTGAGACTGGTTTAAGTGTAGATACAGCTGCTATTACTAAAGGAAAAGGATGGGAAGGTCCCATTACAAGAATGGGAGTAAAAAAGAAACAGCACAAATCAAGAAAATCTGTTAGAGAGGTTGGTTCTCTTGGTCCTATTTCTCCTCAATATGTAATGTATACAGTACCCAGAGGTGGACAACATGGATTCCATCAAAGAATGGAGTATAACAAGAGAATTATGGTTATGGACAATATTGAAAATACTAAATTCAAAATTAATCCTGATGGTGGATTCAAACATTTTGGTAATGTAAAAGGTGACTTTGTGATATTAAAGGGGTCAATACCTGGAACCTATAGACGTCTCATAAAATTACGATCACAGATTAGAAATGCGCCATCAAAAATAACCAAACCTAACATATTGGAGGTTGTTGTTTAATGAAAATTCCTATACTTGCAACAAACGGGAAAAAAGAAGAAGAGATAGAACTACCATTAGTTTTTTCTACTGATTTTAGAAAAGATTTAATCCATAAAGCATTCACAAATTTAAATTCTCATAAATTTCAGTCACAAGGAAGACAACCAACTGCAGGCATGGATGTAGTTGCATTATCAAATGATCCTCCAACTGGTCGTGGAATCTCAAGAATTGCAAAAATGCGCGGAGGAGGTGGAGGGCGTCAGGGTCAAGCAGGTGGTGTGGCTTCAGTTAGAGGTGGAAGACAAGCTCATCCACCAACAAATGAAAAAGTGATTTATAAAAAATTAAATAAAAAAGAAAATAAACTTGCATTATGTTCTGCAATTTCCTCTACAAAATCGAAAGAAATTATTGAATCACGTGGTCATATAGTTGACAAAATAGATACATTTCCAATTATTGTGTCTGATGATATTGAATCTGTTTCAAAAACTCGTGAAATGGAAGAAATACTAAATTCTTTAAATTTGATGCAGGATGTTACCCGTCTAAAATCTCGTCGAAGACGTTCAGGAAAAGCATCTATGAGAGGAAGGAGTATGAAGGTTGGTAAAAGTGCTTTATTTGTTGTTTCAAAATCAGAAAAATTATCACAAGCTTGTGGATCAATACCTGGAATTGATGTCAAATCAATTAACGAACTCAGTGTTTTAGATTTAGCGCCTGGTGGAGTTCCAATTAGATTAACTGTTTATTCAAAAAGTGCATTAGAAAAGATTAAAAAAATTCAATCTCCTCATTTGGAATTGATGGTGAGTGTTAAATGAATGTGAATGAAGCACACAAAATAATAGTTAATCCCTATGTCACAGAAAAGACATTTGAATTAGTGGAAACTGAAGCAAAAGTTTGTTTCATAGTAAAAAATACAGCTACAAAGCCAAAGATTAAAGAAGCGATTAAAACACTTTATGAAGAAATGCCAATTAAAGTTAATACTGCAAGAACTGTTTATGGAAAAAAAGCCTTTGTAGAATTTGCATCAATTGATAAAGCAAGAGATCTGGCGACTAAGATAGGTGTGTTATAATTTGGCATGTATATTCTCTAAAAATAATGATGGTGAAATAATTGGTTAAAGAATTTACATATTACGGATTGGCAATGAAGGAGTTAGAAAATTTGCAGCCTGAAAAATTATTTAAATTGTTATCAGCAAGAGCGAGAAGATCGTTAAAAAGAGGAATTAATGATGGAAAAAGAAAACTAATTGATGAAATTAAAGAGGCGAAGGCTGGAAATAATAAAAATGATATCAAAACACATCTAAGAGATCTAATAATTTTACCATATATGGTTGGCGTAACCGTAAATACTTTTTCAGGAAAAGAGTTTGTGCCTGTAACCATATCTAAAGAGATGATTGGTCATTATCTTGGAGAATACGTTATTACAAATAAGCGTGTTACTCATGGAGCACCAGGTGTTGGCTCATCAAGATCAAGTTTGTACGTTCCATTAAAGTGATAAAATATGAGTAAATATCATTACGCTTTTCAAGATTTTGATAATACAAAACATGTTCATGCAGCATTAAGAGAAAAAGCAATCTCTCACAAACATGCCAGAGAAATAGCTGTAACCATTAACGGAATGTCTGTTGAAAAAGCAAGAGATTACCTGCTTAACGTAATCCAATTAAAATTATGTGTTCCGTTTAAGAGATATAAAAAAGCGGTTGGTCATAAATCAGATCCTGGAGTAATGTCTGGTAGATATCCACAAAAAGCAGCTACAGAAATTTTAAAATTATTAGATAATCTGGAGTCAAATGCTGAATACAAAGGCATGGATTTAGACCGGCTAAAAATAATAAATGCAGTTGTGCATAAAGGCAGAGTACTTAAACGCTTTATTCCACGCGCAATGGGAAGAGCTACCCCAAAAAATGATGTTTTAACACATGTTGAATTGGTAGCTCAAGAGATGTAAAAATGACTCAAGTAAAAAATGTAATCAAAGATAATTACAACATGATGTTGCTAAATGATTATTTAAAAAAAACTGTAAAGGATGCAGGATTTTCAAATGTTGATATTTCAAAAACACCTACAGGTACTAGAATAACACTTTTTGTTACTAGACCTGGAATTGTTATCGGAAGAAAAGGTGTTGGTATTAGAGAACTTACAGAGGTACTTGAAAAACAATTTGAATTAAAAAATCCTCAGATTTCAGTTGAAGAGGTTAAAAAACCAGAACTATCACCCAGTGTAATGTGTAATAGAATGGCAGCTCATATTGAACGGGGAACTGCATTTAGAAGAGCTACATTCTGGACATTACAACAAATAATGGAAAGTGGTGCAATGGGTGTACAAATAACAATCTCAGGGAAATTACGTGGTGATCGTTCTGCTTTTGAAAAACATACTCAAGGCATTCTCCCAAGAGCTGGCGAACATGCAAAAAATATAGTCGATGAAGATATAGCACATGTTCAAACACCAATGGGTTTGATTGGTATTAGAATAAGAATTGCACAGAAAGATAAGATGGTTTCTGAATTTAAATTAAATAAACCAAATGAAAAAATAATACAAAAAGAACAATCTGATGAAACAATTAAAATAGAAACTGATGCAGTGAAAACTGAAACAGTGAAAACTGAAACAGAACAGATACAAATTGACTCAGAAAAAATCAAGAAAATAGAAACTATGGAAGAAGAAGAGGCTGAACTAAAGTAATGGCTCATTTGAAAAATAAAACAATAAGGGAGCTTAATGAGAAAGACTTACAGGATAAACTAGATCAAATACGCACTGAATTATCCAAACTACATATGGATTCAATCAAAGGCTCTTTGCGAAAAGATAGTGGAAAACTTAAACCAATGCGAAAAGATATTGCAAGAATTATGACTAGAATGAATCAGTTGAAAAGAAAATGATCACATCAGAAAATATCAAATCGCATGAAATAATTGGGTTACGTGCTACAATTATTGAATCATCAAATCCACAATTAAAAGGATTAAATGGAATAGTTGTATATGAAACTAAAAACACGTTTATGCTGGAAACAATAAATGGCTTGAAAACAATACCAAAATTATTTAATAAATGGGAATTTCAAATAAATAAATTAAAAATTGTTGTGGAAGGATTAATTATGCGTAAAAAACCACAGGATAGGATAGGATGAAAAATATGACACAAAATATTGGGTTATCAGTAAAAAAACCAACAAAAAAACCACTCGATAACGAAAGTAACAACCCTTTTGCTGGCTCTTTATCCATACGTGGTAAGATTTTCGAAGGAGTAGTTACAAAAGCCAAAGCTAAAGGGACGGTTGTCATAGAAAGAAATGCACCAATATATTTTACAAAATTCCGAAGATATGGTAGAAGTAAAAATAAAATTCATGCTCATGTTCCATCTAATCTAAGTGTACAGGAAGGGGATACGGTTATTGCAGCTGAATGCAGACCAATCTCAAAATCAGTTTCGTTTGTTATCGTAGAGGTTAGATCATAATGTCGCAGGGAAGGAGTCGTGGGAAGGCTTCAAAAGGTGTAATAGAATTCCGACATTATGTAACTCGTGTTATTCCTGTTGGAGCACAAATTGTTTGCGCTGATAATACAGGTGCTAAAATTTTGGAAGTAGTTAATGTTCACAAATACCATACAAGGGTATCAAGATTACCTGCTGGTGCTGTAGGTGATTTTTGTAATGTAGTAGTAAAAAAGGGTAAAGCTGAACTAAGAAAGCAAGTTCATGGTGCTGTAATAATTAGACAAAAATATGCGATTAGAAGATTAAATGGTGTTAGAGTTCAGTTTGAAGATAACGCTGCAGTTCTTATTACACCTGAGGGTGAGGTTAAAGGAACTGACATTAAAGGACCAGTTTCAGTAGAAGCGGCTGAAAAATGGCCTCGTATAGCTAACTTAGCTTCTATGGTGGTATAATTGAATCCAAGTAAAATTAGAAATAAGCAAATATATCGAGCAACAAACCAATTTAGAGGAAAACAAGCTGGTAGCCATCTCTCAAAACAACTTCGTGAAAAATATGGACAACGAAGTGTGCGCATACAAAATGGAGATACTATTAAAGTGATACGTGGAGAGTTCAAAGGTGTTGATGGTAAGGTGATTAAAGTTTCAACCGCAAAACATACTATAGCTATTGAAGGAGTAAAAAAACAAAAACGAAAAGGTGATAAGATTGATGTTTACATTGATTCATCTAATGTTGTGATTACTAATTTGAACATGGATGATAAGTGGCGTACTGTTAGATTAGAAAAAAAACCTAAATCGAAAATAAAAGAAGATAAAACCGAAACAAAACCTAAATCGAAAATAAAAGAAGATAAAACCGAAACAAAACCTAAATCGAAAATAAAAGAAGATAAAACCGAAACAAAACCTAAATCGAAAATAAAAGAAGATAAAACCGAAACAAAACCTAAATCGAAAATAAAAGAAGATAAAACCGAAACAAAACCAATTAAAGAGAAGGAGAGGAAAAAATAATGGGTAGTACTGCTGGAAGCAAAAAACTAAAACGACAAATGGCTCCCACCTTTTGGGGAATAACCAGAAAAAACAAAAGATTTGTGGTTTCTGTTACACCAGGTTCACATCCAAAAAAACAATCAATTCCTAATGCGGTATTATTACGTGATACACTAAAAAAAGTCACAACGTTAAGAGAAGCTAAATCTGTAATTTATAATGGAAAAGTTAGTGTGGATGGAATAAAACGAAAATCACTTCATTATTCTATTGGTTTAATGGATGTAGTTGAATTAGATGGAACGTCTGATATTTACCGGTTAGTGCCACAAACTGGTCGTTTATTAAAACCGCTTAAAATCAATAATTCTGAAAAAGGAAAAAAAATAGTCAAAGTGACAAAAAAATTAACAACAAAAGGTGGTAAAACACAACTAGGTTTTCATGACGGTAGAACACTAATCACTGATATCAAAATAAATGTTGGTGATTCCTGTTTAATGCAAATTCCTGATCAAAAAATTTTAGAAGTGATAAAATTTGAAAAAAACTCACAAGCATTAGTGACTCAAGGTGCTAATGTAGGTCAAATTGGACGTATAAACAAAATTAATGATGGTTCATTCATTTTACCAAAATATGTTGAATTAATTATTGGTGATAAAAAGATCGAAATTCCTGCACGGCTAGTTTTGGTCATTGGAAAAGAAAAGCCTGTTATACAAATTAGGTGATGCATTGTCTCAACAGTCTATAAATACAATGAAAAAAATTTCTTTGAATAAGATAGTTTTGAATATGGGTTTGGGCCAATCAGGAGAAATTATAGAAATAGCATCGAATGCCCTTAATCAAATTACTAAAAGAAAACCAAGTCCACGTAACGCAAAGAAAGCACAAAGAGATTGGGGAGTAAGAAAAGGAGAACCCATAGGAGTTATAGTAACTGTAAGGGGTAAAGATGCAACAATATTATTAAAACGATTATTTCAAGGGGTGAATAATCAAATTAAAGAAAAATCTTTTGATGATGAAGGTAATGTGTCGTTTGGAATTAAAGAACATATTGATATTCCTGATGTAAAATATGATCCCAAAATTGGTATTTTAGGTTTAGAAGTAGCTGCATCTCTCACCAGACCTGGATTTAATATTAAATTACGTAGTAAACGAAAATCTAAAATTGGTAAAAATCATAGAATAACAAAACATGAAGCACAGGAATTTTTCACAAAACAGTTTGGGGTGACTCTTGTATAATGACTAAAGATAGATCATATGGAGACCGTGGAACTGGTTATACACCAAGAAAGGAAAGAAAAATCGGAAGAGGTACTAGATGGTGTAAAAGATGTGGTGATTATACAGCGGTCATTCAAAAATATAATCTATTCATTTGTAGAAGGTGCTTTAGAGAAGTTGCAACATCACTAGGCTTTAAAAAAAATATGTAGATGATAAAAATGCCAGCAATTAATATTATAGCCAACTTATTTGCAACATTGTACAATTGTGAATCTAGACGAAAACAAGAATGTATTGTTTTACCAACCTCGAAAATCGCAATAAATGTACTTACAACATTAAAAAAAGGTGGATATGTTGGTGAATTCGAACACATAAAAGACAAAATTGGTGGTAAATTAAAAATTCAGCTTTTAGCAAAAATTGCAAAATGTGGTTCCATTACACCGCGATTTAAGGTAAAAAAGGATGAATACAGTTACTGGGAACAGCGATATCTTCCGTCGTTTAACAGGGGAATGTTACTGGTTACTACAAATCATGGAGTAATGTCACATCATGAAGCAGTGAATAAAGGATTAGGAGGTTTTTTGATAGGCTATGTCTACTAAACAAACTGCAAAACTCGAAACAGAAATTGATATACCTAGTGACGTGACAGTTACTTTAAAGTCTAATATCTTACAAGTTAAGGGACCTGTAGGAAAAGTGTTTAGGAGTTTTAAAAAAATACCAGTAAATATTGAAATTAAAAATGATAAAATAATTCTCAAGGCAACTGGTACAAGAAAAAAACATTATGCAATACTTAACACATCAAAATCATTAATCAAAACACTATGTAATGGTGTACTAAAAGGTTATACAATAAAAATGAAAATTGTTTATTCTCATTTTCCTGTTACCGTTAAGGTTGAAGACAAAAAAGTGTTAATTAAAAACTTTCAAGGGGAGAAAGCAGCTAGAACTATAACAATAATGGGTGATACTAAAATTACACCACAAAAAGACGATGTAATATTAACTGGACCAGTGTTAACAGACATAACACAAACTGCTGCGAGAATTGAATTAAAAACTAAGGTGAAAAATAAGGATCATAGAGTATTCCTTGATGGAATATATCGCTATTACAAATCAGAAG
>Ga0315334_10002653_pt1 | contig 11171 bp, 5 predicted proteins | sample M150034915metaG_FD_205555 | JGI IMG/M metagenome (GOLD analysis project Ga0315334, IMG submission 205555) | Ammonia-oxidizing marine archaeal communities from Monterey Bay, California, United States - M1 500m 34915 | ecosystem: Environmental > Aquatic > Marine > Intertidal zone | place: USA... | reverse complement strand
CGAACAGATGGACAGTTTTATGGTGCGACCGCTCCAGCTCACACGTTTTGCTCGACGACGCGTCGAGTTGCGTGCCTGCGGTCTTACCTCCAAGCTGACTTGAGGCTGTCTCGAGACTGCAGCGACTGGCGGGACTTGAATCACAGCAGGGCCTTGAATCACAGCAGGGCCTTGAGATCCGGTATTTCCACCTCGAGGCGATCCAGCCTGAACAGGTGGCTTTGGCACACCTTGTTGGGCCTGAAGAGCCAAATCGTAAGCCTGCTTCTTCTCCGGATTGAGCAACAACAATCGCACTGCACGTATCTGTTGCGACAGTTTTACCGCTACCTCACCATGTTCCCCCTTCACCAAGTCATGCAAAAACAACAATTGTTTTTCAGCAGCTGCATCAATGACGTCAGCATCCTTCTCGAATAGACCGATCCCAAGCAGGCGATAATGATTTGGCGGCTGTTCCTCAGGAGGAATACCGAGCCACTTGTACAGATAGTCCAACACAAATCATCCCAAGGAATGTCGTCAGCAAATCACAGCACTCCAATATCCTACTCAATCTGCACACAGCTATTGGGTACACGAGTCCTGAAGACCGCTATCTCGCGGCGCAAGGATCAGACTTCCCCTGCTTGCGTGTTTCCCCTGCTTGCGTGTTTGTGCGAATCGGGATTTCAACCGAATGAATGGGATGCTCGCCCCCCCAGAATCGTTGGGCTCACGTCAGCGTATCAGAATCGATATCTGATCGTGCAGATGGAACAAAAAGCACATGAAACACTTGCAGTAATCCCATCATGGCCAGTCCCAGAAATATCAATAAAGACTTGTTCAAGATACCGGTCAAACGACTTCCCAATTCCGATGGTTGGGGAATCGATGGGGGGGTGAGGAGCGTTTCGAGTGCGATGCCGTTCTCCCTGATGAATATAACAAGCAACAGCAATATCCCGCCAACCAGCACAGACACCATGGCAAATGCACCGCCAAGTGTCCCTCGTTTGGCATGATCGGTCGTTGAGTCCTTCTGAAAACCGACCAGCCCCGCCACCAACATTATCAGCGTCGACAGCCCCAACAGGACGGAACCGACGGCCATGAGGGGCTCGACCGACTGAATCATTTCCTGAAGACGGTCGACCGTTGGAGTCGTTGGTGCGGTTGCGATCTCAGCGAAGCTACTTCTAGCGCTCATGTTACTCCAAATCAAAAACAACGTCCCGATCAGAAGCAACAGCCCAGCTCCGACATACATCATCCTGCCAACCTTGGTAATGGACTGCCCGCTGTCCCGAATGACGAAGGCGGCGCACAACATGATCAGGCCTATCACAAGGGCCGAGACTGACACGACGGCCCAGTGAAAATCGGCCATTGCTGAAGAGAGGGCTTCGTCTCCGCTATGAAAGGTAAGTACATCGAAGACATTAACCAATGCGTTTCCATACATGAAAAATCCCAGCGATCCAAGGAGGCTGAGAACGGGGCCGATCAACAGCAGTAATCGATTCATGATTTATTAGCGCCTATAGGACAAACGTTGACTGCTAACTCGAAACATGACGACTGTCCACACATTGGGAACGCTGCATGAAAGGCCAAGCATCGCTACTAACGCAAGAAAACATCGCCGAATTATTCAGTTGTCTTTAAACTACCTGAGGGCGAGGATAACAGCAACGAACACCTGCTGCAGGCTCACCTCGGAATTCCTTTCATGGACAACATTCCTCCGCAAAACATGGGAATGCATCCGTGGATGCCTAGACGATTCAGGTCTCGAGGCACACGAAGTCCGAAACAACTTGTTTCAGCCCTTTTCGGACGTTGGAACCTACCCTTGGCCTACCATGACATCTCGCATCGTCATGAAAACTTCCGCTGTCCGTGATTGCGAGAGCGTTGACCGATGGATGTCGACATGCGACGAGGTACTGCCGGCTGAATGGGGTTACTGAGTCGTTTGGATTGGATTTCCCTGTTTATCCACGCCAAGTCGCTTGACCACTTCCTGTTTGGTCGATTCGCGCCAGGATGGATTTTTCATTTGTTCTTTGCAGATGGCAGTCTTTACAGTGTGCTCCCGTTTCAAGGCCTGCAAGTCCGCGACCAACTTCGCCCGCTGCTTTTCGAAGTCCTGCGGATTCGTTTCACTGAGGGATTCAAGGTCTCGCCGTAATCGTTCCGTTTTTTTACGGAACGTTTCGTCCAACCACTCAAAATAGGCAGCATAGACTTCGGTGATGGTACCACCGTCGACGTAAGCAACATACTGACTGAGGACCTGATCCATTTGCTTGACCTTTTCTGGCAGTTTCTGGGCGAGATCCAACTGTTCGGCGTAATCAGAAGCCACATTGAACAATTTCAATTGCCCGGAATTCAGGTGTCGCATCAACTTGTAGTCCCCCATCCGAATCACGCTGACCGGCGGATGAAAATGACATGTGTAATGGAACACGAGCCCGGGAGCGTTTCGACGGACGCGGCCGGAATTGCCGCGTTCAAACACGTCTCGCAGGCTTCCGCCATCAACGCCCGACGCGAGCGGCAAGCCACTTCCCGACAGGTCGTGCAATGTCGGCAACAGGTCCCATTGCACCACCGGAACGTCACATTGGGATCCTGGCTTGATTCCTGGACCGGACACGACGAACGGAACACGCAGCCCGCCTTCGAATGTCGAACGCTTTCCCTCCTGCAACGGTCCATTGAATCGATTGCCAGCATCGTCACGTCGGCTGTATCCACCACCATTGTCAGAGGTGAAGACGATGTAAGTATTGTCGAATTCTTTCGACTCCCTGAGTACGTCGAGGATAGCGGCAAGACTTGAGTCCGTCTCTTCGACCATGGCCGCATACTGCCACAGCGGAAAGTGTTTCCTGTATTCCTTGTCCGTTGGTTTCACCTCAGTATTTCCGGCAGCAACCCAACGACGTCGACAGCGTTCGATCGCATCCGGGCTGGCCTGATGGGGAATATGGACGGCGTAGTGCGAGACCATCAGAAAGAACGGTCGCTTTCCGGCATGCTCACGCACAAAGTCAACTGACCGCTGCGTCAAATCAACAATCCGCTTTGGATTGTCATCCGGAATGGGCACCTTTTTCTGGACATCGATGTACGAACCGTGACCATTTCCATTCGGACCTTTATCAAATTCGTCGGTAAGGTCGTACCCCGCGTGATCCATGCGACGCACTCCCATGCCCTTGCCAAAGTGGGCCGTGACGTAGTCTTTGTTCGCAGCTTTCAGAACGCCAGCCATCGAGAGTTCGTCGTCCCAGCCCTGCGGTCGCTGTTTCTTGGCAAGCACATCGAAAACATTTCGATTCTGCAGTCTCGCTGGCGTCTTGCCAAATTGAATGCTGATTCTTGACGCAGTACAGGTGGGTGTTGGTGCATATCCGCTGGAAAAACGCATCCCCCGCTTTGCCAGTTGCTCAAGCGCCGGGGTGTGATAGAAATCGCTGACTGAAAGTGGATCGTCATCCATCATGCGAACCGAGGTATCCGCCCAACCAAGGTCGTCCACGTAGAAGATAATGAAGTTGGGGGTCGCTGCCTGGGATGATCCGGGTTGTTGTTCGTTCAAACGATCATCCGAGTCGTCTGCTCGCGTCACGCTTGCCAGGCACAGACAGACCAGAACCGCAATCGCGAATGGCGTGTAACAGCGGTACATCCTGATGCACCTTGAGCGAGGGTTTGCACTGCGATCAATCGACTGTTTTCTCATTCTTTTTCAAACTCCACAATCATTTCCAGAATTCCAACGCAGGCATCATCCCTGGGTGTCATCTGTACGCGGATGGCATCGCACCGGATCGGTGCAGCAGGATGAACGACGTTGTACTGATTCGCCCTCCTGTCGTAGCGGTCGGTGACATACAGTTCAAACGGTTTCCACTGGCCATTCTGTTCCACTTCGATCGACCACTCAGCCGGAAATTTTACGTCCAACCGGTCCTGCATCCAATAGACGCCCACACTTCTCAGGTTTTTGTTGGCGTGGAAACGAGCTTCGACCCACTGCGGTTTGCCTTTCTGCGGACGGCTTGTCCAGCGGGGTACTTTCTTGCCACTGGAATAGCGTGGTTCTTTGCCGTCACCTATCGCATTGACGGTATCATCAGCAAACGTATGTGACGCCGTCAGTTTCGCGAACAGACTTTCCTTGGGCAACAAATGGGGATCAAATACGGCCAGATCAGGATCACGCGGAAACCAGACAGTCATCGAACTGACGCCCCGATTGTTCCACGCATAATAAGGCGTCAGCACCAGCGGCGCGTTCTCAACAGCCTTGTCCGCCGTGACGGCTTGTGCCGTCGTTCGCACCTGCAGGAATGAACCGGCATCGATCGTCGTTGTCGAGACAACCGCGTCGAGGACCTGTGGATCGTTTGCGAAGAAAAAACGCTGGGTCGCCCCCTTGTTATCCAGCCCCTCGGCACAAAGCACGAAAGGCCCTCGCGTCAGCGCGATGCGATTCTGGTTAGCCCTCACAGCCGGATGGCACTCATTGATTCGGACAGGCATCGGAAGTGTCAACTGCACGCGATCACCGGCCTTCCACTGGCGGTCAATGGCAACAAATCCCTTGTTGAGTTGCACAGGAACCACCTTGCCGTTAACCGTGAGTTGTACTTTCTCTTCGGTTGAGTCCACGTAGCGGTAAAGTTCGCCAGGACAAAACCGTTCGCCAGCCCATGTCGGTATCCGTAACAGCAAACGAAATTCTTTTTGCTGTTCTGGATTCACGACAAGACTGACCTCACCGTCATTGGGATAAGCGGTCTGCTGCCGCAAATCGATCTTCACACCATCAATCATGATTTCCGTGTGGCTCTCGGCATAAAAGGTGATGTAGACATCGCGATCATCGTGCGCGTAGGTCATGCCAGGCACCTGCGGCAGCAGGCGAGCCATATTGGAGGGACAGCAAGCCGTTCCAAACCATGGAGCTCTTCCAGCAGTACCGTGATTGAAGGGATGCTTGCCGTCAGCTTCCAATGGATTGACATAGAAAAAACGATTACCCTCCAGATTGACCGCTGCCAGCACATTGTTCAGCAACGCCACCTCTGCCACATCCAGATATCGAGCGTCCTTGTGCAAAAGAAACATCCGATAGTTGAACAGCACGTTGCCCACGGCCGCGCACGTCTCATTGAACGCATCAGCGTTCGGCAGTTCATATTGGGGACCGAACCCTTCAATTCCATGCACGGCACCGAGTCCGCCGGTGATGTGCATGCGAGTATTGGTAATGTTTCCCCAGATGCGATCGAGGGCCTCGCTGTATCCGGACTCACCCGTCAAGGTGCCGACGTCAGCCATTGCTGAATAAAGGTAGGTTGCGCGAACAGCGTGCCCAACGGCTTCTTTCTGCTGCGTCACCGGGGCATGCTGCTGGGCGTAAGTGGGTGACATGACCCCTTCACCCTCTGGCACATAGCTGATACCGCGTATTTCCAGAAACTTCCTCGCCATGTCCAGATACAGCGGCTTGCCCGTGACGCGATGCAGCTTGACCAGCGCCAGTTCCAGTTCCTGATGCCCGGGAGCCTGTTGGATCGGCTTGCCGCCGTTGTATTCGGGATCGCCAACGAAGAAGACGCGGTTGATGTGCTGAGCACTTTTCTCAGCAACATCGAGCAGCTTCTTCTTTCCCGTTGCCTGATAATAGGCGATCGCCGCCTCATACAGATGCCCGACGTTATACAACTCGTGGCTATGAACCACAAAAGTGTAAGGCGAGTCACCCATCATGTTCCTGGTCTGTCCGACGCCTGTTGTGTGTGAAGGATACAGATATCCGTTCGAGTCCTGGGCACCCTCGATGACATCGGCAAGTTCATCAATCTTTGCTTCCAATTCCGGATCACCCCGCAACTGAAGCAAATAGGCGGCTCCCTCCATCACCTTGTAAAGATCAGAATCAATGAATCGATGAGCCCGATGGTCCTGAACTTTCTTTCCAGCCAGAAAGTCACGCGCGGCCTGAAGATGCTCGACACCGGGTTGCGTGCGTTCAAATGCAAAGGGCACCAGCGTCTTGCGCTGAGTCACCAGCCGAGGACGCCAGAAGTCGCTCGTCATCTCAACTTCATTGAACGGCACAGGGCGTAGCGGGTAGTCAGCCATCGCCCTGCCAACCAACAAGGCAAGAATGATCAATGGCAAGATTTGTACGGCACGGGATCGCAACACAGGGACTCTCCAAGCAAAGAAAAACGTCTGATATCAACGTCTGATATCAATGATCAACTGAGAATATTCTAGTCGCACGATACTCCATGAAGAGAGACTGGTTAGCGAGTCTGACTGAGCCGGTGGTGGATCGGATTCCGCGGACAACCGCAACACAATTCAAACATTCCACGGACCTGAGTGTGTTCCATTGACGGATCGAGTCACAGGATATTCAGGCCGATGCTGTTTCGTTTCCAGTACGTACACCGTACTCAATGTCAATCGCCAGCTTGATGCACTCGGGCGGCACCAGCATGATGATAGAATACAGGACCAACGCCAGGATCTGAGCAAGCCAGAAAACAAGGATGTACAAGAGAGTCATCAAGAAGAGCAAAATGGCTGATGGCCGGTCTTCGTTGATCTCGTCTTTTCTGGCTTGGGTCCATTGGCGCCAGTCCTGATCGACTTCTCCAAGAACGCTGGCAGTTACGGGGCGCCCTGCCATCACTCTGCTGCGAAGGGGAAAACCGCGGTAATCTGACCGAGAAAACTCCTGCTCCAATATCCGAGCCTCACTTGCGTTGAGCCCCTGCCCTTGCCTCGACTTCTGCAACAACCCTTCGATCACTTGATTGTCGTACTTCTCAGCTTGCCGATCGAATCTTTGGTTTGATGTGCTGTAAGTTGCATACCCACCATAGAGCAACACCATGGGATAGAAGACAAAACCGATCACAAACCCCACGACCATGACCCACCACAACAGCACCAAAACATTTCGAAACGCCATCAGTGCTGGATAACGGGATGACGCGACGCTCTCGAAGCGGACCGAATCTTTCCACCATGCTTGACCTCCCGTGGGCGGCGTCACTCTTAGGGGATTTTCATTAGCGAGGGACCCGGTACTGCTCGCAGTATCACCCCGTGGGCGTTCGGGCACAGGCGGAACAAATGCGACCCCGGAACTGTCCGACATGGATCCACTTTCCTGATCGGGTTCAACAAGCCACCGCTCGTCCACTGGCTGCTGTTCTGCAAGGTTTGCGTGGCTTCCCTCGTCTTCTGCCTCTTTCTCTTGGATTTTCTCTGCTTCTTCCTGGCGTTGCTGCTTTGCCAACGCTTTTGCTTCTTTCTCCAACTTCCGTTTCTCTTGTGCTTTTTTCAGTTGTTGCGTTCCAGGAACTCGAAACGCTTGACCGCACTCAGGACATGTATCATGAGTCCCCGCTTCGGCAAGCATAGCGCTCAAACGCAAATGACATTTGGGGCAATCGAATTTGACGATCGGTTTACCGACAAGATTCTTGGTGTACTCAACAGACATCTGATTCTCACTGAGGTGGGAGCAGGTCAGGCAGGCGAAACAACCCAGAGTGAAAGTGGACAGGAGAGGAGAGCAGTTGAGCGGGGATCCTGTGACGGATCTTCGCCTTACCCGACTTCGAGCGTGGTCACGCCGAAGATGCAGTCGTGATCCAGCACTGGCACAGGACCATGATACATTCGAACACAGCCAAAAACCTCGTCCATCTGATACTTGTGGCAAAGAGACTGTGCTGCGGGATTGGCGTCAGGCACATCCAAATACAAGGGTTTCCCATCCTGCTCAAGTTGAAACGCCTGCAGAAGTTGGTCGGCACCGGTTACCGAATCAGCAAAGAGCGGGCCAATCTTCCATCCACCAAGACAGGGACGCATGACACCAAATCCGGATAGTTTGTCATGCGTGGCAACCGCCAACGCGTGTGCCCCCGACTGGCTGATCCAATTCGCCAGAAATGCTTCCCGCTGTGCGGGAAAACACCGACTGTCGAAATCTGCGACCTCTGAAAAATCCACCGAACGGAGGTCGAAGACGTCGGGTGACCGCCGTAGCCCAACCGTGGTCTGATTCAATTGAAAACGACGGTGTCGTGTCTGCTGCTGAAAGCCGCCTTTTGCATAAAAGGGGACCATCTCATCAACTCCATCCAGGCCGATCGTTCCACCCTCCTGCAATCGCGACAGCAAGCGATCCCTTCAGGCAAACCACAATTTCTTTCCAAGCCCCTTGCCCCGATGGGCCTGACCCACAATGAATAACCCCATGAATCCAAAAGCGTTGCTGTGACGGATAATGGCTCCGCCCCCGATCAAGTCACCATGCTCGTACATGGCGAGAAATCCTTCCGGGTCAAGTTCCCAAAAGCACTCGGCATCATTCAAGCCAGGCCCCCAGCCTTCATCACCCGCCCACCGGATTAATTGATCAAGTTCCCCAGCGTTCATCGAGCGAATTTCTGCCATCTGTCGATACCCTGATTCAGTTCGCAAGTCGTCGTTCACAAACACTTGCTGAGCAATGAAGAGCTCAGCTTAATCGTTCCAGAGGCATGCGAACATCGTCACAGCGTCGTACGCGAGCCGCCAAATACTGAATCCAGAGTACAAACAAGCAAGATTGCACAGGCAGGCGGGTTCAACAATCGCTCCCCTTCCAATTGCTGCTTCAGAACATTTCGGGACGTGTCTCCCCACGAGTACCGTGAATTGGGAACACTCCATCCGGATCCGCCCGCCGGTACCGAGGGCGTGGATGGGCACAAGGGTCGGCCTGAAATGTCAGTCAACCCAACCCAACCTGCACCCCAAGGTGCGTCCTGCGGGTTACAGTGGTTGCTGGTCGGGTGAAGAAGCGATGATCCATGAATTCATTCAACCATCGCCGCCTGTGCCTAAGTTAATGGCTGCGACCAACCGTTGCCGTTGTTTCCACGAAAGATCCCGCCATGTTCCGATACTCTCTGATGGCCTTGGTGCTGATCTCATGCGCCGCCGACGTTGCCTTTGCGATCAATCCAGACAGCCATTTGGAACTGACTCGGGGGCTTGCTGCAGAGGTGGACATGGATGCTGACCAGATCCAGAAAGCGACCTCGATCATCCAATACGCAGTGGAAGATGGTGAAATTCCAGGCGCAGTCATCCTGGTCGCACGACGCGGTCGAGTAATCTTGCATGAAGCCTATGGATTTCGCGATCAAGAACAAACAATACCCCTGGAAAAGAAGTCGCTGTTTCGCATGGCTTCGAACAGCAAAGCGATAACCGCGACGGGGATCATGTTATTGGCCCAGCAGGGAAAGCTCGAACTCGACCAACCAGTTGGTACCTACCTGCCTGCCTTCAAGAACAAGACATGGCAGCCCATCACAGTGCGGCACCTGCTAACCCATACCAGCGGAATTCGCATCAAGCCTCTTTTTCTGACACCGTTGCTGGAAAAATCCGACAAGAACCCTCAAGCACCTGACCTTCGATTGGAGATCAATCGTTTTGCCGACATCGCTCCCGAGCAACCGCCGGGCAAGACCTATTCGTACAACAATGCCGGGTACAACACCCTGGCAGCCATCATTGAGCAGTTAACCGGTTCGTACAAACAATATCTGCGGACTCAGATTTACGAACCATTGGGCATGCATGACAGTTGCAACCATGAACCCGATGCCGACCACGATCGAATGGTGACCGTCCTGAAACGCCAACCCGATGGTTCATGGGTAACTGGCTGGAAACCAGGGGACCCGCCGGACTGGCCGTTCCCGCGAGGTTCGGGCGGTATGGTTTCCAGCGCTTGGGATTACGCGCTGTTTTGTCAGATGCTGCTCAATCAGGGACGGTCCACAGGGACACAGATACTCACGCCAGAATCTGTCGAAGAGATGACCCATCCGCAGTCGGACCACTGCGAGGCTGCCACGAATTATGGGCTGGGGTGGAAAGTAAGCGAGCGTGGCGGAGTGTTCTCGCACACCGGTTCGGATGGCACCTATGTCTGGGTCGATCCGACAAAGGATTTGATTGGCATGGTGCTAACCCAAACCAACGCTACCACGCGCCCGCGATCCGCGTTTCGTCAACTGATTCAACGGGCATGTACCGATAACAGGCAGACACCGAACCGCACCGTTTCGCAGCCACGGTCCGTTGACGGTTTTTACAAAGACATCTTCATGAGCAGCGGCAAGAACCTGACCAGCCGCAAAGTTCTTCACGCTGCCGAATCACTCAGTCTGCAATACGAGTATTACGCAGGTTCGGATGCATCGTGGCAGAACCAGCTATTGATTGGCAGTCGCGCGGATCTAAACGGCGCATTGCTTTATCCCGATGGCCAACCTCGATTTCGGATGCTGTACGTCAACGGCGGCGGTGCTACCAGTCACGGCAAATCTCTGACCCAGGATGGACGTGAGCGAATACGCTCGTTTTACCACTCCGGGGGAAGCTACTGTGGGTCATGTGCCGGGTCGTTTCTCAGCGGTCGCAACGTGGACGCACGACCGGAACCTCGCCTCGGGTATCTGCACTTTTTTCCGTACAACACGCTCAACACCGGAATCAAGAAAACGAAAGTCGACCACCGGATTCCGATGGACTCTCCGCTGCTGCGATATCGCGACTTCGGACGTGACTATCTCGTTCCTGAGGTCTATCACAACAACGGCAATTGGCTGAACATGGACGAAGCCATGAGCGGCGTGGAAGTCCTCGCCAAGTACGATCACCCCGGGCACAAGGTCGACGGTGGTGCGGCGATTTGGGCGTACCGCTCGAACGAACAGGCAGGACGGGTGGTTAACATTGGCTGCCACCCCGAAGGTAGCAGTGAAGGTGAAAAGCTTGCTTTAACCGAAGCCTGTTTCCTGCATGCATTGGCAGGCACCGGGAAACCTCAACTAAAAGCGGTCCTGACAAACGGCGAAAGTCGTTGCATGGATCGAAGTTCGAACGACAACCAACCCGGTTTTACCATGATCGGTGACCACCAGTATCACCACTTTGCGTTTGATGTGACGGCAGACCAGCCCAGGATTTCCATTGAGCTGACAAGTGAGAAAGCGGTAGATCTTCATCTGTTTCTGGCTGAAGACAGCTTCGCATTTCGAAATCAGGCCACCCTCGTCGATATTCGCCCTGGAGCA
>Ga0315334_10002651_pt1 | contig 11176 bp, 12 predicted proteins | sample M150034915metaG_FD_205555 | JGI IMG/M metagenome (GOLD analysis project Ga0315334, IMG submission 205555) | Ammonia-oxidizing marine archaeal communities from Monterey Bay, California, United States - M1 500m 34915 | ecosystem: Environmental > Aquatic > Marine > Intertidal zone | place: USA... | reverse complement strand
ATTCCATCAGTTCCAAAATATTTATTTTTCATTAATTTGTAAAATTTGATAATATTTTTCTAAATACTAAAATACCTTGTTTAACTTCGTTAACATTATGCACTCTAAATATTTGTACTCCTTGGGATAATAAAAAAAGAACAGAGGCCAAAGTACCTCCGATTCTATCTTTGCTATCATTTTTTCCAGATATTTGACTGATAAATCTTTTTCTAGAAGTTCCAATCAAAATAGGAAATCCAAGACTATGAAACAAAGATATCTTAGAAATTAAAGTCAAATTATGTTTCAAATTTTTACCAAAACCAATGCCAGGATCTAGAATTATTTTTTTGTTATCAGTTCTCTTTATGCATTTTTCAAAAAAATCATAAATATCTAATAAAACATTTTTATATTTTGGATTCTTTTGCATTGTGTTTGGTGTACCTTGCATATGATGAATAATTTTTGAAATATTATATTTTTTTAGTTTTGATAAAGCTTGTTGGTCGTGTTTAAATCCTGAAACATCATTTATCAAATCTGCACCACAGTTTATTCCTCTGATCATTATTTCTGACTTCCTTGTATCTATAGATAAACAGATTTTTTTATACTTGTTATTAAAATTTTTTATAACAGGCTCAATCCTTTTCCACTCTGTTTTAATTGGAACTGTTTTTGAACCTGGTCTTGTAGACTCGCCTCCAACGTCAATAATTTTTGCGCCAGATTTTACCATTTCTAAAATGTGATTATTTGATTTATTTTTTTTGTTAAATTTTCCTCCGTCAGAAAAACTGTCTGGGGTTAAATTTAAAACTCCCATAATTAAAGGTTCTGAAAAATTTACATTTTGTAGGAAATTTTTCCTTTTTAAAATTATCTTTTTTAAATCTTGTTTAACTTTTTTTTTGAAGGAAAAACTTAAAGAATTAATCTTTTTAATATTAATAACTTTAGATGAAACTTTGTTGTTTTTTTTTATAAAAATTTCAATCTTATCAAAAGCAATATTTTTATTACCACAAAGAGGTAAGGCTAGTTTCTTGCTGATTAATAATTTTGCATTGTTCCCATAATAAAAATTACACGCTCTTGTGTAATATTTATTCATGAAATAATTTATTAAACTGCAGGTTTGGGTTTAAGACCTAATGAATCTAAAGCTGAAGAATCTTTGTCATCTTCATTATCGTCTTTGAATGATCTAGAAGGCTTAATATTTTTTAATATTAGGTCTCTTATTTCATCGCCTGATAAAGTTTCATATATTAAAAGAGCTTTTGCTAACTTGTGAAGATCGTCAATTTTTTCTGTAAGAACTTGTTTTGCTCTTTCATAACCTTTTTCAACTATTTTCTTAACTTCCAAGTCAACTTTTTTTGCCGTCTCTTCTGACATGTGTTGTTGTCTAGTTATTTGTCTACCAAGAAATACTTCATCTTCGTTTTCACCGTATGCTAAAGGTCCAAGCTCTTTGCTCATGCCGTATCTTGTAACCATATTTTTTGCCATTTTTGTTGCCATGTCTATGTCTGATGATGCTCCTGAAGTAACTTTGTCATAACCAAAAATAATTTCTTCTGCTATTCTTCCTCCCATTGCAACAGCTATATCTGAATACATTTTTTCTCTAGTAACTGATAATTGGTCTCTTTCTGGCAACCTCATAACCATACCCAAAGCTCTACCTCTTGGAATAATTGTTGCTTTATGAATAGGGTCTGAGGCTTTTTCGTTCAAGGCTACTATTGCATGTCCACCTTCATGGTAAGCTGTTAATTTCTTTTCGTCTTCAGTCATTACCATTGATCTTCTCTCTGCACCCATCATAACTTTGTCTTTGGCTTCTTCAATATCAGACATGGTAACAACTCTTTTATTCTTTCTTGCTGCCAACAAAGCAGATTCGTTTATCAAATTTGCTAAATCCGCACCTGAAAAACCAGGAGTCCCTCTTGCAATCGTTCTTAGTTTTACATCAGGACCAGTACTAATTTTTTTAATATGGACTTTAAGTATAGCTTCCCTTCCAATTATATCTGGATTTGGAACTACTACCTGTCTATCAAACCTTCCTGGTCTTAATAGAGCTGGATCTAATACGTCCGGTCTATTGGTTGCGGCTATTAAAATAATTCCTTCATTTGCATCAAAACCATCCATTTCTACTAAAAGCTGGTTAAGAGTTTGTTCTCTTTCATCGTTACCTCCGCCTAAACCTGCTCCTCTACTTCTTCCAACAGCATCGATCTCATCAACAAAAATAATGCAAGGTGCATGTTTTTTTCCTTGTTCAAACATATCTCTAACTCTAGACGCACCAACACCTACAAACATTTCTACAAAATCTGAACCTGATATTGAAAAAAATGGAACGTTTGCTTCACCAGCGATTGCTCTAGCCAATAAAGTTTTTCCTGTACCTGGAGGTCCAATCAGTAATGCGCCTTTAGGAATTTTTCCTCCAAGTCTACTAAATTTTTTAGGATCTTTTAAAAATTCTACAATTTCTTCTACCTCTTGCTTTGCTTCTTCAACGCCAGCTACATCGTTAAAAGTAACTTTGCCTTGTGCTTCTGTTAATAATTTTGCTTTGGATTTTCCAAAACCCATTGCGCCACCTTTGCCCCCTTGCATCTGACGCATAAAAAATATCCAAACACCAATAAGCAATAACATTGGAAACCAAGATAATAATATTCCAAGCAGTGATGGCATCTTGTCCTCTAAAGGTGTTGCAACTATATTTACTCCTTTATCAGAAAGCCTTGCTACTAAATCCGGATAATTTGGAGAGTAAGTATTAAAATTTGATCCATCAGACAACAGTCCACTAATATTGTTACCCTGTATCTCGACTTCAACAACTCTACCAGAATCTACTTCGTTTAAAAATTTAGAAAATGCAATATTGTTTTTTGTTGCACTTTCTTTTTTAGGATTCTGGAACAAATTAAACAAGCTCACAGAAAGCAGGATTATAATTACCCAGGTTACTAAGTTTTTAAAATTCATAATCTATATAATAAATAGGTATTTTTCTTTATTTAACAAGTATAAATAAAGACACATTAAATTGCAAAAAATAAGGCAAATTATACGAATTATTTAAGTGTTTTTGATTTTTGCCTTATGCTTCTTTTTTTATTGATAAATAATCTCCTGATTTCTCTAAAAAGCACCCTGCTAAAGTTAGTTTGACTCTCCTTGTTGAATCAAGTCTTTTTAATGCATTTAAAATCTTTTTTGACCTTGGTGGATAATAAGTATTAGAAAAATCTCTAATTGCATAACCTAAAGTTTTTAATTTTATCTCGTTAGATTCTAAAAATAACTTTTTTAAGTTTATTAAGGTTTCATTTTTTTTTCTTTTAACGCATGATTCTACAACTCTTTCTAGATAGTTGTTTAATGTATCTCTAGTTGAAGCAAGATTATTAATGGACTGCATTATTTGATTATGATGGATTCCGCTTTTTTCCAATTCTTTTCTTAAAGTTCTTATTCTTGTTCTTAAATATTTTTTGTCTTTGTTGCTTGGGTCTCTAATAAATTTTCCAAATATCTTTTTAGCAATAAAGATTAAATCTTTTTTTTTAAAATCTAACAGAGGTCTAAAAACCTTTATGTTTTTATTTAATCTTGTAATTTTATTCATTGAAGACAACCCTTGAACTCCGCTGCCTCTGGAAAGTCTAATCAAAAAGGTCTCGATTTGATCATCGCTATGATGACCTGTTAAAATAAATTGAACTTTTTTTTTTCTGCAATATTCAGCTAAAAGTTTATACCTAATTGTCCTTGCTTTATTTTGAATGTTTTTTTCAATTTTTTCATTATTTCTTATAATTTTTAAATCTAATTTCTTTTTTTTTAATAATTTCTTTACTGAATTAGCTTCTCCTTTAGAATTGCTTCTAATCCCATGATCAATTAAGACAAAAAAAGTTTTTGTCTTTTTTTCATGTTGATACATCTTGCTTAGAGCAGCAAGCGCTAAACTGTCAGGTCCACCTGACACTCCAACTACAAAAGTTTTTTTGTTAATAGATGTTTCTAATATAAATTTAAAATTTAAATAGATTTCTGATATTTTTTTATTTTTTTTAAATATGCTTTTAAGACTTAGCACATTTGAATTTTTTTTGCTCATATTGAGCTTTTTGTAACACAGACTTGCTAGCTTTTGGATACTGTTTTTTAATTCCAACAATCATAGCACATCCTTGGTCTTTTTCCCCTAGCTGAACCATTGTAATGCCTAGTTTTAAAAGATTGATTGGAGCTTTTTTGCTTTTAGGATAATTCTGATATCCGTCTAAATACGCAGAAGCAGCATCAGAATATAGTTGTCTTATTCTAAATGTTTCGCCATACCAGTACTGTGCATTTCCAGCTAAATCATGATCTTTATTTTTATCAATGAATTCTTTCAACGCAAACTCGGCTGTTTCATAATCGCCGATTTTTATAAAACTTACAGCAAATTCATATTGTTCTTTGGGAGGTTTGTCTGGCAGTATTGATTCTGTTTTTTCAGCTTCTTCTGTAATTACAGTTGCTGCTGATTCTATAGATTGAGTTTGCTGAGTCTTGGGTAAGCTAGAAGCTTTTTCGTATCCCTTGGCAGCACCAAAGTCTTGTGCTTTATCTGTACCAGGTAAACTAGCTTTTTTTTGCTCACCTTCAATAAGATTGTTTTGGTTTACGCTCTCTAAATCGGTAATTCTTAATTGTGTATCGGATTGTATTTTGCTCACTCTATTTGAAAGTTTGTCTAGTTTAAAATTAATCTCCTCAAATCTATTGGTTAATTCTCTAAACTGATCTTCTATTTCATTTAGTTTTAATAGATGTTTTGTTAAAACATCCTCGTTTAAACTGTCAGAAGAATGAGATGTTGAAGTTACATCTGAACTTTTATAGACAGCCTTCTCTAATGTCTTTAAATCCTTTGTGATTATTTGAATTTGATCAATTATAGATTCAATCTTCTCTTCTTCTGATTTAACGTTAGTGTTTAAAAAAGTAAAAAACAATAATAATAGCAATAGATTAATATTAAAAAAATTCAGTATTCTCATTAATTTGTTTTTTAGTGATAGAAAATGGCGAAAAAAAGACCCTTTAGTTTACTAAAGGGTCTTAATTTTTACTTAAATTTAATAATATTAATTTACTTTTACTGTAACTGCTCTTCTATTTTGAGACCAAGCCAGTGGTGTAGATCCTGTATTAACAGGCTTCTCTTTTCCATAGCTTATTACAGAAATTCTTTTTCCTGAGATACCGTAAGTCATCAAGTAATCTTTAGCAGCGTTAGCTCTTCTTTCGCCTAATGCTAAGTTGTACTCTCTAGTACCTCTTTCGTCAGCATGACCTTCTATAGTAACAGTAAGTTTTTTGTTTTTTCTTAAATAAGTTGATTGCTTTCTCAAAGTCGCTCTAGACTTTGTCGTTAAACTAGATTTGTTTGTTGCAAAAAAGACTCTGTCTGGAACACCTTTTGCTAAATATTTAACTGTCTCTGTACCAGTATAAACATCGCCTTCCATGTTGCCTGCTTTTTTTGCAGTCGAACAAGCACTTAGTGCAAATGCTGCAAACAAGACTAAAAGTACATTTTTTAAATTCATTTTAAATTTCATATTTTCCCCTTAAGGTTTAGTTGTTGGAATATTTCAAATTATACTAGATTATTCAAGTGTAAATTACATAATATTTGCCTCACTTTTTGAGAGCATATTTACCTCACTTTGAGAGCAATGAAGACCAAGATGGGTCCGAAGCATCGGTTTCTGTCTTTATTTGTCTTTCATTATAACCGGTAATATCGATTGACCATAGTTTTGCAGAATGGCCCTGGCCCTTGCTGTCTGATTTGGTCTCTCTATAAAATATTAAAACCCTTCCATTAGGTGACCATGAAGGCGCTTCTTGATAGTAATTTTCGGTTAATAGTCTTTCACCAGTTCCATCAACTCTCATTACTCCAATGTAAAATCTACCTTTTCGAACTTTTGTAAAAGCAATTAAATCACCTCTTGGTGACCATACGGGTGTTCCGTATAATCCTTTTCCAAAAGTTACTCTTTTCACATTGCTTCCATCGCTTTTCATAACATAAATTTGTTGTAATCCGCTCCTATCAGAATTGAAGGCAATATATTTTCCGTCTGGAGAATAAGAAGGAGAAGTGTCAATCGAAGAATGGTCTGTAATCCTTTCTGCAACTCTCGTTTCCATATCCATAGTATAAATATCCGAATTGCCATCTTTTGCAAAACTCATAATTATCTTCTTTCCATCAGGAGAAAATCTAGGAGCAAATGTCATGCCCGGAAAATTTCCAACTACTTCTTGAACTCCTGTTTCTATATCTAACAAATAAACTCTTGGAAGGTTTCTAAAATAAGAAAGATAAGTCACTAATTGATTTGCTGGATTAAATCTTGGCGTTAAAACTAATTCATTGCCAAGTGTTAAGTATTTTGTGTTAGCACCGTCTTGGTCCATAATTGCTAATTTTTTTATTCTTTTGTCTTTTGGTCCGCTTTCTGCAACATATATTACTCGAGTATCAAAATAACCTTCTTCACCTGTTAATCTTTCATAAATCTTATCTGATATAATGTGAGCAACTCTTCTCCAATTTGTTGGTGTTGTAGTAAATGCTAAAGCTATCATTTCTTTTGAAGCGGTTAAATCCCATAGTCTAAATTCTATCTTTAATTTACCTTCTTTTACTAAAAGTTTTCCTGTTACCAAAGCTTGGGCTTTAATCAATCTCCAATCTTCAAATCTTGGTTTTAAGTGTGCAATATCTGGTTTTTGTACAAATGCATCTTTTTTAAGTGGATTAAATAATCCTGTAGCTCTAAAATTATTTTCAATCACTTCCGAAATTCTGTCTCCTAACGCTTTTACTTTAATATCTTGGTAACTGTCAGATTTAGGATCAACATGAAGCGGGGAAACTGCTATTGGCAGTGGATCAAGATTACCTCTGGTTATATCTACTTTTATCAAGCTGTGTGCAAAAGTAGTTTTTAATATTAACAACAGAGATATAATAAATATTTTTTTCATTTGTTAACCTTTAAGCATGTCGGCTGGATTAAAATTTAGTTGTAAGTCTTTCCATTTTTCATATCCAGTAGGAGGAACTTTAAGAGGTTGACAAATTCTTATGGCTCTCAAAACACTTTCAGCTAATATTTTATAAAATTTTTGATCAGGTCTATTCATTCTTTCATGATCCAAAACCTCTGATTTTAAAACTGTTCCATCCTTTTTTAATTTAAGTTTAATTCTAACTAAAAGATTGTCGTCATCATAAGGTATTCCCAAAGGTATGGTCCAGCAACCAAAAAATTGAGCTCTCAAAGCGTCTTCTTGTGACAACGTAAGTCCTGTAGCAAATGAATTTTTTTGACTGCTTTGTGTTAATTTGCTTGAAGTTTTTTCTGTTAATGCTGCCTCTTCTTTTGCCTTGTTAATTAGTGCCGCTATTTCATTTGTGTCTATAATCTCTTTTTTTTCAAACTCAGATGATTGCCTTATCTCTGGTTTTACGTCTTCTGGATTTTGTTTCTTTTTAACTAATTGCTTTTTTTCTTTTTTTTCATCTGGCATAGGAATTCTATCGGGTTTCTCTTTTTTTTTTGCTTTTGGAGGCGCTTGTTCAGAAACAACTCTTTTCTCCTCTTTTTTAACTTTTTCAATTACTTTCCTGGCTTTTGGAGCATAAGGAATATTTGTTTTGTCGGATATTTGTATTAATTCTACAGAAACTATTGGAGGTAAATCTATAGGCTGTCTAAGCATGAATGGGAGGCTTAAAATTGTTAGCAAAATTATTATTGCATGAAAGAATATAGAGTAAATTAAACTTCTGGTCATTTTTCATTTAACTTTTGTATGGCTCAGATATTAATGCAACTTTAGAGAAGCCAGCACCTGACAAAGTTCCCATTATTTCTAAAACTCTTCCGTAGTTTATAGTTTTATCACCCCGTACATAAATCCTTGTGTCTGTTCTATTTTTTGCAATAGCAAGAAGTTTTGGAACAATTTTCTTAAATGTTACTTGATGCTCCTGAATAAAGATTTCACCTTTTGAGTTAATAGTAATAGTTAAAGGCTCTTGATCATCTGGTAAAGAGTCAGCTGCGGATTCTGGTAAATCAACCTGAACTCCAACAGTAAGCAAAGGAGCTGTAACCATAAATATAATTAGGAGAACTAACATCACATCAACAAAAGGAGTAACATTGATCTCGCTTATAGGTTCGTTTCTAGAGCGATTTATTTTAAATGCCATAATTTAGATTATTGATAAAAATCTTTTAGAAAAGTTATCAATTCTAGATATATATCTTTTAGAGTCGCTATTAAACTTATTGTAGGCCACTACTGCAGGTATCGCAGCTAACAATCCTAAAGCTGTTGCAAATAAAGCTTCTGCTATTCCAGGTGCTACTATTGCTAAACTTGTGTTTCGAGAGATGGCTATAGATTGAAATGAATTCATAATTCCCCATACAGTTCCAAATAAACCTATAAAGGGTGCTGTAGCACCGACAGTTGCTAAAAATGTAAAATTTTTTTCAATATTCTTAATTTGATTATCAGTTGAAATTTCTAAAACTCTTTCAACTCTTACGCTTTGAACAGCAGATGTTTTTGATCTTGTTCTTGCTACCTCGTTCATTGCAGATTGAAATATTTGAGTCATTGGATCTTCAGATTTTGTGGGAAGAGTTTTGCTAAAACCTTCAGCTGATTTGGATTTCCAAAATCTATCTTCGAATTTTTGAGAAGATTCATTTATTTTTTTAAACATTCTGTATTTGTTAAATATCAAAGCCCAAGAATAAATCGAACTTACTAAAAGTAAAACAATTACAGCTTTAACTACAAAATCTGCTCTTAAAAAAAGTTGCCATAGCGAAAAGTCACCTGCTCCGCCTAGACCAACTATCTGTGTTGCAATTTCTTGTTCCATCACAATTCAATACTTTTAGAATGTGTCATGAATTTGACGATTTTAATGTAAAACTTTTTTAAATTAAGTTTATTTTAGGTCTTCTTTAAGCCTTGTTTCGCTATAAAATCTTGCAATTAATATAGCGTCTGACTTATTTACATCTTTCTTTTTTGACAGTTGATCAGATAAAGATGGGTACATTTCTATAGCCTTAGTTCTACTTGCGTCTTTTGAAGAATTAATTAAATCAAAATGCTTTTTCCATTTTGCTGGTCTTACAAAAAAAATTGGTAATCCTAATGCTGCACAGATTCCTTTAATTGCTCCAAAAGTTTGGCCAAAATTAAACATGCTGGTTACCCCTTGTCCTGGCATAGCACTTACATTCTCAACTATAACTACAACCTCTTCACTGTCAGAAATAATGTCTTTGAGTAACTTCACTAATTGAGCGCTATTAAGTTGTCTTTTGTTCTTTTTTCCTTCCGGCATAACAGGCACATCAAATATTTCTTTAACTTTATTATCTTGCAGAACTGCAATTGCTCCGTTTAACCCTGGATCTATGCCAATAACTTTCATAAGCCAATCTTACAATTTATAAATACATTTTGAATATCGTCATTTTCATCTAAAGATTCTAATATGTTGATAATCTTATCAGTTTGTTCTTTCGATATGTTTAAATAATTATATGGTCTCCACTCTATCCCAGAATAAGAAAAACTTTTCACTTTTTTTTCAATCTCATTTTTTACCTTATAAAAATCCTCCTTCTCAGATAAAATTTCATGATATTCAGATTTGCTACTACAGTCTTTAGCTCCAGCATTGATGGCTGTTTCAATAATTTTTTCATCAGAAAATTCTTTTTTTGAAACATGGATAACGCCGCATGTAAAAAAAAAGTGCGTTGTTGAACCACTCTCTCCTAATCTTCCGCCATTTTTTTGTAGAATGGTCCTTATGTTAGAAGCTGTTCTGTTTTTATTGTCTGTCAAAGTTTCAATTATAAAAGCAACATTAAAAGGTCCAAAACCTTCATATCTAAGATTTTCATAACTTTCGTTTAAGCTGGCTTCAGATTTGCTTATTGCTCTTTCAATATTATCTTTTGGCATATTAGACTGCCTTGCAGCTTGTATAGCCGATCTTAGTCTTGGATTTGAATCCGGATCTTTGGCTCCAAGTTTAGCTGCTACTGTTATTTCTCTAGAAAGTTTAGAAAAAAGATTTGATCGCTGTTTGTCTTGTCTGCCTTTCTTGTGTTTAATGCCTGCCCAATGTGAATGTCCTGCCATTTTTTATATTCTTTCTTCCAGACAATCTCCTAAAATAATTGGCTCAACTTTGTTCGCTAAACCGGTTTCATCGTTAGCTGAAACTAACAATCCAGAAATTGTGCCGTTCCCCGTTGCAGGATAATGTCTTAATGCGGATGGATCTTTTAAAAATTTTTTTAATGAATTGTCTCTATCCATTCCAATAACAGATCTATAATCTCCACACATACCTATATCAGTTTGATATGCAGTTCCTTTTTCCATAATTCTATGATCTGAAGTTGGAACATGAGTATGAGTTCCTACAACTATAGTAGCCTTGCCATCAAAAAAATAGCCCATCGCCTCTTTTTCACTAGTTATTTCTCCATGCATATCAACAACGATGAAGTCAGCATCTCTTTTTAATTTTACATTATTAATAAATCTTTTTGCTGCTTCAAAAACATCGTCAGATTTTTTCATAAAAATATTTCCCATTAAATTTACTACAGCAACCTTCTTATTGTTCTTTGAATTAAAAACGCCAAATCCTTTGCCTGGAGATCCTTTTGCTAAATTTTCAGGTCTTAACAATCTTTCTTCTGTATCAATAAATTTTACAGTTTCCTTCTCGTCCCAAATATGATTTCCTGATGTGATCACATCGCCTCCGGCATTAAATAATTCTTCTGTATTTTTTTTTGTTATACCTACTCCAGGGTCTGCGGCATTTTCTCCATTAATTATTACAAAATCTATTTTTTTCTTTTTGACCAAGTTTGGAAGTTTTTCTGTTACTGCTTTCATGCCAGGAGGTCCAAAAACATCTCCTAAAATCAATATATTCATTTTTATTTTATAATACCTTTTTCTGTTAAAATATAATCTAACTTAACGTCAAGTTTTGATATCGGGAGTTTATTATATTTTTGAA
>Ga0315334_10002648_pt1 | contig 11180 bp, 12 predicted proteins | sample M150034915metaG_FD_205555 | JGI IMG/M metagenome (GOLD analysis project Ga0315334, IMG submission 205555) | Ammonia-oxidizing marine archaeal communities from Monterey Bay, California, United States - M1 500m 34915 | ecosystem: Environmental > Aquatic > Marine > Intertidal zone | place: USA... | reverse complement strand
ACCACCCGGGTACGCGATTGGCAAAGGCCGCAGAGATAGATCTGGTTAACCTTGATGATGGCGTGCGCAGGATCAAACTGGAACCAAAACTGAAATTCATGATGAAGGGGCTAGGCTATGGCCATCCGGAATGGAAGCAGGGCGCCTGGAAGGGTGAGCTGGCGACCGGTCATGAATCATTCGATCCAAGGCAACTCGATTATGAAGCACCCGAAAATATTCATACGCAACAGATTGTCACCGCGACTGATGGTGAACGGCAGGGTGTCGGTGTGTTGGAGCAAATTGTTGTAGGTCCTTACGAGCCGGCAGGATTCAAAGGTTTCTTTGATGGCTACTCGGAGTAGTCCAACCCATAGATCATGAAAAGCTGAGTTTTTCGCAACAGCGAAGGCGCCCGGCGTCACGGTTAGACATTGGTTCTCTGATATCACCTGCTGTGTAGCCTTGTATTGTTAGAATTCATGATGTCGCCGACCTATCACCGCGTTCCGCGAAAAATACCTTAGGGTTTTTCAACCAAATTGAGCAGGGCCTTGGGGCTATACCGGATACGGTTAAAAAACTGGGTCTTTAACAGCTTTATCCTGCTTTTCTATAACTAAATTCTGGGGATTGAAGCTTTTTATATTTCGCTGGTGCTGCTCAGGTTTGTCGATGTGCTACCCGACAATGGTGACCCGCTACTGCTGGTTATCCTGGTGACTGCTGGCATTTTTGTGGCCGGGATCGCCATGGTCCAGGGCATTATCAGCTCATCAGTTCTGGCAGATATCCTCGATGATCATGAGCTGTGCACGGGGATGAGAGAGGAAGGTATGTTCTATTCTGGCAGATATCCTCGATGATCATGAGCTGTGCACGGGGATGAAACAGGAAGGTATGTTCTATGCAGCGATTTCTTTCTGTGGAAAGGCCGTATCGAGCGCCGGTATTGTCATGGTCGGTTTGATTATCACGGCCATACAGTTCTCAACTAACATGGCGCCAGGCGAGGTTCCGGACGGGCTGATATTCAAACTCGGGATAGTGGTTGGCGTCCTTATTCCGCTGTTGTACCTGGTTCCAATCAGTCTGATTCACAGGTACAGAATTACAAGAGAAGTCCATGCTGAAATTCAGCGGAAGCTGGAAGATCGTCGATTGGGTTTCTAAAACATCGGGTTAAAGCGACAGCAATGAGGATATTCACTGAAATGGTGACAAAATATCTGAGCGAAGATCATGCTGCCAAACTCATGAGGCTATGCTTGCCCTCAGGTGGTCAATTATCATTTCTGGTTAAGCTTCGATATCGTTTCGGAAATTAGCCAGCCGAACTGTCTTTCTCCCCATGAGCGTAGGGTTTTATTTCAGTAGCCAGTAGGTGATCCTTGTCAACATTTGTCAGATCCAGCTATGCTACGATTTGCGACGGGTTCGAGAGAGAGAAGTATGCAAGACTACAATTACAAGGTCGTAAGGCAGTTTTCTATCATGACCGTTGTCTGGGGAATTGTAGGTATGTTGGTTGGCGTAGTCATCGCCGCCCAGTTAGCCTGGCCAGTCCTGAACACTGATTTACCCTGGCTACATTTTGGTCGGCTACGACCACTACACACTAATGCTGTTATCTTTGCCTTTGGCGGGTGTGCCCTCATGGGCACGTCTTTGTATATTGTGCAGAGAACCTGCCAGGCGAAACTTATCTCCGATGGATTGGCTTCCTTTGTTTTCTGGGGGTGGCAACTTGTGATTGTCTCGGCGGCGATTACGCTCCCGATGGGCTTCACTACTTCAAAAGAATACGCGGAGCTTGAATGGCCAATCGATATTTTGATTACGATTGTCTGGGTCGCCTATGCCATTTTGTTTTTCGGTACCATTATTCGCCGCAAAACCCAGCACATCTATGTAGCTAACTGGTTTTTCTCTGCCTTTATTATTGCGGTGGCAATTCTGCACATTGTTAACAGCCTGGCTATCCCCGTCACAATGACGAAGTCGTACTCGATCTACTCCGGAAGTGTCGATGCGATGGTCCAGTGGTGGTACGGGCACAACGCGGTAGGATTCTTCCTGACCGCCGGGTTCCTTGGCATCATGTACTACTTTGTGCCGAAACAGGCTGAACGTCCTGTTTATTCCTATCGACTTTCAGTGGTTCACTTTTGGGCGCTGATTGCTGTTTATGTCTGGGCAGGGCCTCATCACCTCCACTATACAACCCTGCCCGACTGGGCTCAGAGTCTGGGTATGGTGATGTCTATTATCCTTCTGGCGCCTTCCTGGGGTGGAATGATCAACGGAATCATGACGCTGTCGGGCGCCTGGGATAAGCTTCGACGCGACCCCATCCTGAAGTTTCTGGTTGTTTCGTTGTCCTTTTATGGCATGTCGACCTTTGAAGGGCCGATGATGGCGATCAAATCTGTAAACGCTCTCTCTCACTATACAGATTGGACGATTGGGCACGTGCATTCGGGCGCTTTGGGTTGGGTCGCCATGATCTCGATTGGGGCGATGTACCATCTCATTCCTATCCTGTTTGGTAAAAAGCAGGGTGAGATGCATAGCGCTAAACTGATAGACCTCCACTTCTGGCTGGCAACCATCGGAACAGTGCTCTATATCGCTTCCATGTGGGTCAATGGCTTGATGCAGGGTCTGATGTGGCGGGCGGTTAATGATGACGGTACGCTGACCTACAGCTTTGCAGAATCAGTCGAAGCAAGCTTCCCCGGGTATGTAGTTCGGTTTGTCGGTGGCGGGATTTTCTTCGCGGGCATGCTGGTGATGGCATACAACGTGTGGATGACGACGCGTGAAGCTCCGGGAACTTCCCGAAAAGTGGAGGCTTCGGCATGAACGATTTTATCGAAAAAAATATCGGGGTGATGGTGATCCTGATTGTCGTCGCCGTTAGTTTTGGCGGCATCATTGAAATCGTCCCACTGATGAATGAGCGGGTTGTTACTGAACCGATAGAAGGCCTGGAACCTTTAACACCCCTGCAGCTTGAGGGGAGAGATATCTACATTCGTGAAGGTTGTCATGTATGTCATTCACAGATGATTCGACCCCTGCGCGCTGAAGTGGAACGTTATGGACACTACACAGTGGCGGGTGAGTTGGTTTACAACCATCCATTCCTGTTCGGCTCCAAGCGAACAGGGCCAGATCTCGCGCGGGTTGGCGGTCTCTATAGCGATGATTGGCATCATGCCCATTTGTTCGATCCTCGATCCGTTGTGCCGGAATCCAATATGCCGGGTTTCTCCTGGCTGTTTGAGAGCGAGGTTGATGCGAGTATCACCCCACTTAAGCTCAAGGCACTTCGAGTCGTAGGTGTTCCCTACACGGACGCTGATATAGAGACGGCATCGAGTCAGGTTCAGGGAAAGACAGAAGCGGACGCATTGATTGACTACCTCCAGCAACTGGGTTTGATCATCAAGGAGAGGAGGTAGCGATGGAATTCTCGATTGGTGACCTTAGAGGATTGTCGACGATCTTTTGCCTTGTGGCTTTTGCTGCCATCGTGTTCTGGGCCTATGGCCCTTCCCGCAAGCAATATTTCGATAAAGCAGCTGAGCTGCCATTTGAAGATGAAAACGATACAGAATCGGAAGTAACGGGAAAGGTGGGCCAGTGAGTACAGGATTCAGCCTAATTGTTATTGCAGGAACTGTGGTTTCACTGATTGCTTTTTTTCTGTTGCTGCATTTGAACAGGAAAATTTCGAACCCAGGTGAAACAACTGGCCACGATTACGACGGTATCCAGGAGTTGGATAACCCGTTGCCGGCATGGTGGTACTGGTGGTTTGTTCTCACCATTGTATTTGCTGTCGGTTATCTCCTTTACTACCCGGGATTGGGTAACTTCAAAGGAGTCGGTGGCTGGAGCCAGGTTTCAGAACTGGAGAAAAACCAGCAGCTGGCGGACGAACGTTTCGGTCCACTATATGCGCAATATCGTGATTTATCGCTTGATGAACTGGTACAGACGCCAGCAGCAGTAAAAATGGGTCGACGAATCTTCGCCTCCGACTGTTCCGTTTGTCACGGCGCGAAGGGTGAGGGTAGTTTTGGTTTCCCAAACCTGGCTGATGAAGAGTGGATGTGGGGTTTTGAGGACGCGGATATCGAAGCAACCATTGCAGGTGGGCGGAATGCCGTAATGCTGCCCTGGGAAGATATCATCGGGTTAGATGGCGTTAACGAAGTCACCGAATATGTTTTACAACTGGCAGGTCGCGAGGTGGATGAAGAGTTGGCGTCCCTCGGTGCAACTCACTTCGGTATGTATTGTATTGCTTGCCATGGAGCTGACGGTAAAGGCCAGAAATTTTTCGGCGCACCGGATCTAACCAATGAGATATGGTTGTACGGTAACTCCAGGGCGCGTATTGAACATGTCATCAAGCGTGGTAGAAATGGCGTCATGCCCGGCTTTGAAGGCCGTCTCGGATCAGATAAGGTCCATATACTGGCGGGATACGTAAAAAGCTTATCTGCCAACAAGTAGGCAGGATTCTGGTTCGTGGAAAAATCACTACCCGAAGGCACTGATTCGGCGGTTCTCAACCTTTATGAGAAGCGTGAGAAAATATATGCGCGAAGCGTAGAGGGGTTCTTCCAGAACATTCGTCTGTTTACAGGCTGGCCGTTGCTTGTTGCTTATTTTGGGTGTCCCTGGCTTCTGTGGGCCGGACGCCAATCGGTACTGTTTGATCTTCCCGAAAGAAAATTTCATATCTTTTCCCTGACGTTCTGGCCACAGGACTTTTCACTGTTAGCCTGGGCTCTGGTGATCGCAGCGTTCATGCTGTTTTTTATAACAACTTTACTGGGGCGCGTTTGGTGCGGTTATACCTGTCCGCAAACAGTATGGACCGCCATCTTCATGTGGGCAGAGCAGGTATCCGAGGGGGATCGTCATCAGCGCATTAATCTGGATAAGCAGTCCTGGAACTTTGAGAAAGTGTGGCGTCGGTCTCTTAAGCATGTTTTGTGGTTGGGCTTTGCTTTCTTAACAGGGCTTACGTTTGTCAGTTACTTTTATGACATGCGGAGCCTGATTGTAGACACCCATAATTTTGACCTGCCACTGGCAGCCGTTTTCTGGGTTGGTTTCTTTACAGTAGCAACCTATATCAACGCGGGTTGGATGCGTGAACAGGTCTGCATGTATATGTGCCCCTACGCTAGGTTTCAGTCAGCGATGTTTGACAACGATACGTTGATTGTCTCCTACGATGAACAGCGCGGCGATCCACGGGGTTCCCGAAAGCGAGGTGAGGAGGAGACGACCAAAGGAGATTGTATAGACTGCACGATGTGTGTGCAGGTCTGCCCGACCGGAATTGATATTCGCGATGGGCTGCAATATGAATGCATTAACTGCGCGCTATGTGTTGATGCCTGCGATTCGATCATGGACAAGATGGAATATGACAGGGGGCTAATCAGGTACACAACCGAGAGTCAGCTTGAGGGAAAGGCCTGGACCTGGAAACGACCGAAGCTGATCGGATACGGTCTGGCAATGATCGTCATGGTCAGTGCGTTCTCGTTTATATTGATCTCACGAATCCCACTGGGACTAGATGTTCTGCGGTCCCGGGGTATGTTGTTCCAGGAAGTTCCCGGCGGCTATGTGCAAAATATTTACACATTAAAGGTGTTGAATATGGATAAGCAGGACCGGATTTATAATGTTCAGGTCACGGGCCTACCTGGTTATAGACTGGCGCCAGATGAACCCATTCCCGTATTGGCAGGTCAAATAGGAGAGATCGTTATCAACCTGTTGGTTAACCCTGATTTACTGATGCAGGTCAACACACCTATCAGGTTTGAAGTACAGACTGAAGATGGGGAGCTTCGGGTGTCCAGTAAAAGCACTTATATTGGGCCGAGACCTATTGATGACTGAGGATGAAAAACAGATTGAGCTTTCAGATATGTCTGCCCTGGAATGGTATCGATACGGCTGGGTATGGTTTGTGTTCACTATCCCGTTCGCTGCTGTTTTGTTTGGCATTGTCATGATCGTATCAGCTAATTATCAGCCCGATGATGTGGTAGTGGATAACTACTACAAGGAAGGGAAGGGAATTAATAAACGTATCGCAAGAGATGCGAAAGCGGTGGAACTTGGTGTACAGGTAACGTTAGCTGCACTTACCGAAACCGGTGCAGTCTTTGGTATTGAAGAGGCGGGTGGCGATGTCCAGATGTCGTTATTCCATGTGACTGATCAGAAGCAGGATATGTCGTTTCAATTGGTATCCCAGGGTGAGGGGGTCTACACGGTCTCATCTGCTGAGTTCGCTCGACGATTGAGTCTCCCGGGTATCTGGTACATAGAGTTTACCGATGATAATTGGCGTCTACGAACTCGGTTGCAGACGCCAATTTCAACGTTGGAGCTCGGACCGTCATGAACGATCTGGCCATAGCTCATTCCAGTATCGAATCGAGATTACATTTTCTTGTTCCGGATGTTCGGTGCGCCGGGTGTTGCCTGAAGATAGAGCGCGAATTGTCCGGCCTGCCTGACGTGTCGGATGTGAACGTTAGCTATGCGGAAAAAAGGCTGTCGTTTACGTCTGCTTCACCGGCCGGTGCAGAATCTGCGCTCACTCGACTAACTGCCCTTGGATACCAGGCGGCACCGGAAAAAAAACGGGGTGAGCTGGATATGTACCAGGACCAGCGAAGGGTCTTGATGGCGCGACTTGGTGTTGCTGGCATCGGGATGATGCAGGTCATGATGTTTGCCCTCACATCTTACCTTGCGGGGACAGAAGGCATACAACCGGAATATGAAGCACTCATGCGCTGGGCGGCTTTTGTGGTATCGCTGCCGGTAGTTTTATACAGTGCGATGCCGTTTCACCAGGGTGCCTGGCGAGATATTCGTAACCGGACAGCGGGCATGGATGTGCCTGTATCAATCGCCGTCATTTCAGCATTTTCACTGAGCGCAGTACACACTGTTCTTGGTTCCGGGGAAGTCTATTTCGATTCCGCCTGCATGTTTACGTTCTTTCTTTTAACCGGCCGATACCTGGAGCTTGCAGCAAGGCAGAATTTTCACGTCGAACAGCTGCTGGGCGATCATCTGCTTCCAGAACTGGCGAGAACCCTTTCCGGTCAACTAAAGCCCCTGGCAGAGCTACAAGCTGGTGATGTGCTCCTGATAGAGAAAGGGGAAGTGATACCGGCAGATTGTATTGTGACAAAGGGTACGACGACGGCAGACGAGTCGGCCTTCACGGGTGAATCTGGACCAGCGTTGAAGAAAATCGGATCGGCATTACTGGCCGGGACTATTAACCTTGATGGAGAAGTTGAGGGAAGAGTGTCGGCATCAAAATCCGACTGGGTGATTTCACACCTGTCAGAATTATATCGAAGTGCTGCATCATTCAGGCCGTCCTTTGCGATCCTCGCTGACCGGGTCGCCAGATATTTTGTTGGAGTCGTTTTGATTCTGGCCGCATCGAGTGGGTTCTTCTGGTGGTACCAGGGGGCTGATAACTTTTTCGCGATCGCGCTGGCGGTGCTTGTGGTCTCCTGTCCCTGCGCGTTGTCGCTGGCGACGCCGATTGCTTACGCGATTGCGACCGGTGCATCGAGAAAAATGGGATTGTTGATTTCTTCGGGAGAATTCCTCGAAAAGCTGGGTCGAACCAGCACAGTGGTTTTTGATAAGACCGGGACTCTCACCGAAGGTAGTTTGAAACTCAAGCAGATGGATAGTCTGTCGATGACGTTGAGCAGGCAGCAGTTAATCGACATTGGAGCATCCCTGGAGACCTCAAGTTTGCATCCAGTCGCGGTAACACTCCGGGAACTGTCTGGTGAATTGCATGAGATTAGTGAGCCTTTAGTTGAACCCGGCTTCGGTGTGTCAGGGGTTATTGACGGGGATACTTATCGATTGGGAAATCCGGTATTTGTACTTGAGGGAGAGACGCCACCTTCGAATGATGAAGGCAACTGGGTATTGTTGAGCGGGAATGGAAAACTCCTGGCCTGGTTTTGTTTCACCGACAGGCCGCGCGCTGAAGCCGGGACAACGATTGAAAGACTCAAACAGATGGTTGGTTCAGTTCTGGTTTACTCAGGCGATAGTTCGGGGAACGGAAGAAGCATGCTCAATGCCCTGGGGATCGACAGCCCATCCATGTCGATGACGCCAGATGAGAAAATTTCGAGTGTGCGTGCCCTGCAGGCTTCCGGCGAAACGGTCCTCATGATTGGTGATGGGCTTAACGATGCAGGGGCGATGGCCGTCGCGGACATTTCACTCGCGGTTAACCCAGTAGATACACTGGTGCAGTCTGCTGCGGATGCGACCCTGGTCAATGGTGATCTGGGGTCTGTTCCGGAAGTGCTCTGTTATGCTGGGAAAGTTCGGGCTGTGATCAAACAGAACCTTTTCTGGGCTTTTTCATACAACCTGCTGGTTATTCCACTTGCGGTGCTGGGGTTTGTACCACCCTGGCTGGCTGCTCTGGGAATGTCGCTGAGCTCCTTGATTGTGACACTAAACGCCTGCCGATTGTCGAGGACAGGCTGATGGAGGTATTGTTTATCCTGGTGCCTGTTAGCCTGATCATCGTAATGATCTCGTTGGTCGCCTTTGTCTGGTCAGTTAACAACCAGCAATACGATGACCTGGATAAAGAAGCTGAACGCATTTTGTTTGACGAAGAAAACCTGGGTAACACAAATATTAGTGAGGACAATTTATGAACCATTTAGTTGGAGTCATGCTTACACCGCGAAGCACATGGGAATCAATCAGGGATAAGGATGACTCGGTCATTAGTACCTACTTCAAGTTTGTGATCCCGATGGCACTACTTCCTGCGATTGCTTGGTATTTTGGTTCGGTTGAAGTGGGCTGGCAACTTGGTGATCGGGTTATCAAGCTGACGTCGGCAAGTGCGATGCAGATCATGACCTTGTTCTATCTTGCAATGCTTATTGGAACGGGGATGCTCGGGTTTATGGTTCATTGGATGTCTGAAACCTATGAGGCCAACACCTCGACTGCCAGCAAAGGCGTCCGGATAGCAGCCTATACGCTGACGCCGTTATTTATCTGTGGTGCCACCGGATTCTATCCCTTGTTGTGGCTGGATATTCTCATCGGATGTGCTGCGGCTGCCTATGCTGTATATCTGCTCTACATCGGCGTACCCATCGTGATGAGAATCCCGGAGGAAAGGGGCTTTCTGTTTGCCAGTGCTATGGTTGCAGTGGGTTTAGTGGGTTGTGCGGCGCTTCTTGGTGCAACTGTTATTCTCTGGGAAATGGGCGCAATGCCGGTTTTTACGGACTGATATGATCGTTACATAGCGCTGCCGTGAGGAATTTGCATTTACGAATCCACGGGCGTGACTTGAAGATGTGAGCTGGTTACGATCACTCGTACCCCGTGTCTTAATAGCCCAGGTCTCAAAGGAGCCTGCTTTGCCTGATCTCATTCATTACTACCCGGTTCCCTCACGAAAACTGCGGCGATAGTGGCCTATCTGACTGATGTCTTTGCGCAGACGAATCTCAGTATACCGATTGACTCGAAACCCCATGGGCCTTACCTGCGCTGGCTCTTCTTTGCGGCTGTGTCCGCTGAAGCTGCGATCCTGTGGAAGGCGCTTGGCAAGGTGGTGACTGAGGTCGATTACAAACCATTTGTTGAAGTTGAGGAAGTGGCGAACACTCTGGCAGATGCCGTCAGGGGCAGGGAGTTCATCGTCGGAGACCGATTCACGGCTGCTGATGTGATGGTAGTTATGTTCCCTTTGCCGCAAGATGCTGGCTAATCTTCTTTAAGGTGATTGTTTGATGGATTCCTTTTCTCTATCGGCCAGTGACGGCCATGAAGTAGCCTGTTACTCATGGGTGTTGGATAACCCGAAGGCAGTGGTCCAGATTGCTCATGGCATGGGAGAGCATGCACGCCGTTATGACTGGGTCGCGCAGCAGCTGAATGCGAATGGCTACGCTGTTTATGCCAATGATCACCGCGGTCACGGCGAAACCAGTGGCCCGGTGCTTGGGTACATGGGTGCAGATGGATGGAACAGGTCATTGGCTGATATGTATGAGCTGGGTCAGTTTGCCAGAGGTAAACATGAGGGTCTGAAGCTCATTCTTCTGGGGCACAGTATGGGTTCCATGCTGTCCCAGCAGTACATCACACGCTATGGTTGTTCGATCGATGCCCTGGTGTTGTCAGGTTCGCCAGGCTTTAAGAAAAGTAAACTGGCGTTTATAAACCTCTTGCTGATGAAGTTTGAGTGCTGGCGGCATGGTCCGGATGGTACGAGCAAGCTCATGCAGAATGCGATTTTTGGAAATTCCAACGCACCCTTTGATGGCCCAGGGGCGACGGGCTATGAATGGCTCTCTCGTGACCAGGAAGAGGTAGATACTTATATAGCAGATGAACAGTGTGGTTTTGTGTTGTCCCCAGCCTCGCTAATAGACATGTCCCAGGGATCCGCGATATCGCAGGATAAGCTTAGTCTTCTAAGAATCCCGGAGAGCCTGCCGATCTATGTTTTTTCAGGATCTGAGGATCCGGTACATGGCGAGCAGGTCGACCTCGACAGGTTAGTCAATGCCTATAGAAAGCGTGGCCTCAGCCAGCTCAGTTACAAACTATATCCCGGTGGCCGACATGAGATGTTCAATGAAACAAACAAGGATGAGGTTGTCACCGATCTGGTCCAATGGCTCGAACAACAGCTTTAATAAAGGAGACTGAGATGAAAAACGTGGCGGTGATGGGGTTGGGGAACTTTGGCACGGCACTCGCCTGCAATTGGCTGGCTGAAGGGCTGAACGTCAGTGGCTGGACCGTTGAACAGGAAGTCTATGACAGTATCCAGGCAACCGGTATTAACCAGAAGTACCTTGATGATGTCTCGCTTGAAGGGCTGAAGGTGTCGATGGATATTGCGCAATCCTTGGCAGATGCAGAGATTGTTGTGCTGGCACTGCCTTCGCACGTGGTGCTGGGTGTTGTTGATGACTTATTGCCACACCTTCGAAATGACCAGATTCTCCTGGATCTCGCCAAAGGGCTTGCCCCCGGTGACCAGATGATTTCTGAGGTGATCAGCGAGAAACTTGAAGCTGCAAAACTAACCTGCCGGTTGTGCGTGATGATGG
>Ga0315334_10002643_pt1 | contig 11194 bp, 7 predicted proteins | sample M150034915metaG_FD_205555 | JGI IMG/M metagenome (GOLD analysis project Ga0315334, IMG submission 205555) | Ammonia-oxidizing marine archaeal communities from Monterey Bay, California, United States - M1 500m 34915 | ecosystem: Environmental > Aquatic > Marine > Intertidal zone | place: USA... | reverse complement strand
TTTTCTTGTTTGATCTCTTATTCTAACCGAGAATGCCTCTCAATTTAATAGCCGGAAGACCGCTTCTATTCGGCGCGATTAACCAAGGTCTTTTAAGAATGCATCTAGGTCATCGTCATCATCAGCTGTCACTTTGGGTTTTTCGCTAGGAGCAGCCCAAGGGTCATCCGCAGCGGCTGGTTCAGGATCCGAAACTGGAGTATCGACGGTAGTTTCCGTCGGTACTTCAGCAACATTATCTGCTGGTTCCTCTTCAGCTGCGCCGGCCAAATCAGTCAATGATGGTAAATCTTGAGCAGCCGGTTCTTCTTCGACAGCAGGAGCAGAGACTTCGAAATCACCTAAATCCAACATTGCTTCCGATGGAGGTGTGTCAGGGCTACCCACTTCAAAATCTGTTAGGTCAAGTTTCTCGGATGGCTCTGACGAATCAGTGTCGTCTGTAGCGTCAGCTAACACTTCGAAATCACCTAAATCCACCATGTTGCCAGCATCCTCACTCGGAACTTCTGCAGCATCAACGGCTTCTGCAGTATCAACGGCTTCTGCAGTATCAACGGCTTCTGCAGCATCAGATGCTGCTGCCATGACTTCGGTTTCCGCAGTATCAACTGCGTTTAAATCAAATGCCTCGCCGGCGGGCGCTGGATCCGAGGCTATCGTATCCTCAGACGATGCACCATTGTATTGAATTTCCATGACGACTGCACCAAGCTTCAATTGACTGCCTGAATCGACTGCTAAAGTGCCATCAACTCGTGAACTATTCACAAAAGTACCATTGAGTGATGCAAGGTCACGAACCTGAACGGATCCACTTTCTTCAAACACTTCACAATGCTTGCGGCTTAACAATGGGTGCTTAATGGTAAATGTCGCATCTTTGCCACGTCCAATAATTACGGGTAATGCGACGCTTACTGTTTTAAGCGGTTGGCCGTCTTTGTAAACTAATAAGTCAACGTTCATAAATTAATACTTTAGAAGGTAATGCCAACGTAGAAAAATAGATTTCTGAATTGTTGGTTTGTGCAAATCGTTAATTTCCACTGTCGTAGAATAGAACCGAAGCGTAACATATCGACAACGGTTTATACAACCACTCGAACGTAATTAATAAATAGTTACACCAAGACTAGTCTATACTGCAAAAAAACAATCGACAATCGGTAAAAATCACTCTTTTCCCGTTGATTAAATCCCATATTTACCCCAAATGTTATAACCAGACGAATACAAATGGGAAAAACCTTCAACCCAATGTGCTCGAACCTATCGAGGATGTGTAGCTAAGATCCCGTACAAGCGACGTTTTAGAGGGCTGCTACTGCAAGTCCACAACAACAGATTTTTCCAACGATGATGGGTTGTGCTAAGTGCCACAGGGTACTCAACATCAATGCAGTGAACAGTTACGAATGACGCTAATAAAAAATACTTTCCACCGCAAATGCCCCCTTTAGCGCGTTGCCTTACTGGGTTACACTGAAATACCAAATAATAAAAAGCGCGGTCTTGCGTGGTATATTCCAGCAAGATTGTGCTAAATCGGCGGGTGTAGCTCAGTTGGCAGAGCACAACGTTGCCAACGTTGTTGTCGTGGGTTCGAATCCCATCACCCGCTCTTTATTGTGTACCCAGTTGTATACGTGAACTATTGAAAATGAACTGCATGTAAACAGTTCGCTAGACCTTTAATTAAACCACCTTTTTATAGATTCAAACCTTTCGAGAACTTAATCAAGCTACGATTCTATGCGTACAACGATTGGTTTACTCTGATTTTTCTCTACAAGCACTACGCTTTATACATTGGATCAATCGGACCATTTGGATCAGGAATGCATTATGTCTGAACAAGACACCAACGAAACAAACGACATCAACGAAGAAGTCTTAGAGACAGATGCTGTCAAAAATGATACTGGGGAATCTTTAACGACAACCGATGAGGTTGCTGAAGATCAAGTTGAAACTTCTATTTCCGACGCTGAGGAAGCTGCAAATAGCATTGAGACCGATGAGAATAGCGAAGACGTCGAAGAACGTCTTAACGTTGAAGTCCAAGTCAATACTACAGGCGCATGCGAACGACACATTGTTGTCACGGTATCAAAAGAAGATATCGCCCGCTACAAAGATGACGCCTACAACGACTTGATGCCCAAAGCACAAATTCCGGGTTTCCGAATAGGTCGCGCACCACGTAAACTTGTGGAAACTCGTTTCAAGAGTGATGTAACCGACCAAATCAAAGGCTCATTAATCATGGATGCAATGAGTCAGGTTACCGAGGAGCAAGATTTCTCAGCAATCAGCGAACCCGACTTCAACTTCGACGCAGTCCAAATGCCTGATGACAGCGAACTAACCTTCGAATTCACCGTAGAAGTACGACCTGAATTCGACATGCCACAATGGAAAGGACTAAAACTCGAAACTGTTGTGCACGATTACACTGATGACGAAGTCAGTACACGGGCTCAAGAACTACTACAACGCTACGGTAACGAAGAAGACGTTGATGGCGAAATTGCAACCGGCGACATTGTCAATGTAACCATCGAATTCAAAGACGGTGACGAAATTATTACCACACTCGAAGATGCAAGAGTGCCTGTCCGTAGCAAAATCACCTTCTCAGATGGAGATCTTAACGACTTCGATAAACTCGTTGTCGGAGCCAATGTTGGTGATAAAAAAGAAACCACTGCTAGCCTGAGTGCCGATCTCGACAACAACGAACTTGCTGGCAAAGAATATACCGCAAACATCAAAATCAACTCCGCCAAACGCGTCACGGTTCCAGAGCTCACACCTGAATTCCTTGAAGAAATTGGGGGGTTTAACAGCGAAACTGAACTACATGATGCCGTACGTAGTGAACTTGAGCGTCAGTTAAACTATCACCAACAACAACGAGTACGTCGACAGATTACCGAACAACTAACTGCTGATGCTGCTTGGGACCTACCCCCGCAATTGTTACGACGACAAGCACAACGAGAATTGCAACGCTCGATTCTCGAACTACAGGCTGCTGGGTTTCCCGATGAAGAAATTCGACGACAAATAAATCAGTTGCAGCAGAATATGCTCGGTACAACCGAACGATCTCTCAAAGAACACTTTATCCTAGAACGTATTGCTGAAGATCATGACCTCGATGCATCTCCCGAAGATATCGAGCGAGAGATTCTTATAATCTCAATGCAACAAGAAACATCGCCGCGACGAGTTCGAGCACAACTTGAAAAACGAGGTGATATGGACGCTCTAAGAAATCAAATCGTCGAACGTAAAGCGATCGATCTGATCACTGCGGAAGCCGATATGCAAGAAACTGAGCTTCCAGAAGATCCCGCTACCAACACGTCACCCGTTTCACATGCTATCAGTGGCATCAAACCCAGTTCTGCTGCAGCAACGGAAATGAAAGATGACGATGCAACCAACGAAACTGAAGAACCAGATGCCGCTGAAGAAGCAGACTCCGCTGAAGAAGCAGACTCCGCTGACGAAGCAGACTCCGCTGACGAAGCAAGTGATGACTCTGATGTTGGCGACGATTCCGACGAGTAGTACTAAACCTCCGCGTTTTTAGTCCCAAGTAATTCTGCATCAATAAAGTTTCTCCGTGTCATCGAGAGTTTGCGCGTTGGAATCAATTCCACACACAGATGGAGTTCAATAGCAGTTAAGTACGCTTAAGCCCTATCCACAAATTCTTCAATCTGTGGCATAATTGACGCCAATATGATTCCTCGTTTGATTGGACTCTTGCCCAGATCAATTTATGTGCGATATTTATGCAAAAACGAAATACCTATGTTGATTTCACGGAATTATCAATAGACCCCCACAGCCGAAAAACTGGTATCCTTTTATGAATCTTGATCCGATGAGCCACCTTACTGCCGACTCCAACCAAGCTCCCAAAACCGCTGGGCAAAATCCCGCTGTGCTCGGGCCACATCAATACGATGAAGTCAACGCCCAAGCATACCAAACAGTGCAACGACAACGTCAGCTGACACTAGGCGACCTGCTACTTGAAAACAGAATCGTCTTCTTACAAGGTGAAATTCATACCGGCAACGCCAACGAAGTTGTTATGAAGTTGCTTTACCTACAGAGTGAGAACCGGCGCAAAGATATTCATTTCTACATCAATTCACCGGGTGGAAGCGTCGTAGCAACCCTAGCTATTTATGACACTATGCAGATTCTCAGCTGTCCAGTTTCCACATATTGCGTCGGCCAAGCTGCCAGTGGCGGTGCAGTCCTTTTGGCTGGTGGCACCTCTGGAAAACGATTCGCTTTACCACACTCGCGAGTCATGCTACATCAACCTTATGGCGGTGTTGGCGGGCAAATCAGTGATATCGAAATCCAAGCGAATGAGATCATGCGTAACCGTGAAGTCTTGAATGAGATCCTTGCAAACCATTGTGCCAAAGATGCTAAGGATATCGCCGCGGACACCGATCGTGATTTCTTCTTGACTGCCCAAGAAGCTGTCGATTACGGTCTCGTCGATAGCATCCTTACCAAACCCGAAGACGCCGACGAATCAACTGAGAAATAACGGTTGCCCGTTGTTGATAATGAATACAAAAAACATTTTGTCGAACATCCCTGTCGCCATTAGCAAATAGTAGAAAGCCATCATTATGCCTCCCATTCCGTATGTCGTTGAAACATCAGGCCGAGACGAACGAGTCTATGATATTTACAGCCGCTTATTGAAAGACCGCATTGTATTTTTAGGGTCTGGAGTGAATGACGAGGTCGCCAATGCAATCGTGGCTCAAATGTTGTTCTTGCAATCAGATAATCCGAAAGCGGATATCCACTTCTACATTAACTCGCCCGGCGGCAGCGTCACCGCAGGAATGGCTATTTATGACACCATGCAATTTGTGACTTGTGATGTGGCAACCTATTGCATCGGACAAGCTGCTTCGATGGGCGCACTACTTTTAACTGCTGGCGCGAAAGGCAAACGCTGTGCACTGCCAAACGCTCGGATCATGATCCACCAACCGCTCGCAGGAATGGAAGGTACGGCTGAAGAAATTTTGATTCATGCAAAAGAATTTCAGAAGACGAAAGAGAAGTTGAACGAAATCCTGATAAAGCACACCGGCAAGACACTGGCAACGATCGAAAAAGACACCGACCGTGATAACTTTATGTCGTCGACTGAAGCTAAAAAATATGGGCTTATCGATACAGTCGTTGAGCACATGGACGATACGGGTAAATAACTCTAGTGCGTCGATGTACTTTAGCGGTTAGGTGACCAAGCCGGTGCTGCATTCAATCGCGGTATTATCTTGAAAGTATAGGCAGCAAACAGGTCGTTGCTTGTTTCCGAACGAGCTGGTTTAAACTGCACCTTGATTTCAACCTCCTCTACCTCTGGACTGCCGGCGGGGAAATCCAATTTCAATGGAATCGTACGTAGACTCGGCCGTGAACGAATAATCTCTGCTAGCTGTTCAGTGGTAATGTCCCAGCGCCCCAACAATTGCGAGCCAGCACTTGGTGTCTCATATGCGGCTACCACAACACTTCCCCGCGGTGTAACCAACTCGTCTTTTCGCGAACGCAATTGCAAATGCACTAACAACGTATCATCCCCGCGGATGCCATCCAAGTTGCGGCCTACCGTCCGTAGGCGATTGATTTCAAGTCGGATTGCCTCGACACTGTCTGCTGACTCCACGCGGTGACTAGCAGACCGCACAACAGGTTGTAAAATAGAACGCGATGTAGGGTGTATCTGTGCAGACGAGGTATCCGCTGGGTTTAGATCGATTAATGGAGGTCCAACATCACTTGCATTTGTCGAATTCACTTTGGTCCGTAGATCCATGTTTTCCGTTTCAAGTTCTTCAACCTTGTCCGCTAGTTTGTTGTATTCGTACTGAAGATCGTAAATCTGATCCTCTAAGGTACGACGTTGTACACCAAACTGATCTACCTGCCGCTGAGTGCGCAGACTATTGCCGCACCCCGAGAAAGCTGGGATGGCCAAGCATAATAGTGAACAAAACCAAAAGCGCATCACGTTTAGAACAACCGATCAATAATGATTTATAGTTATGACATTTAAGCAGCGCCAAGAATACCGATTTTTATCGCCCTGCCACAATATCAGTCCCAAGTTCGACCATTCATGATAATTTGTGCTAACGCCTACAAGCTACGTAGAAATTGCACCAAATCTGCGACTTGCTGTGGTGTCAATAACTCGGCATCCTTTGCCCCGGGCCCCACCGGATGCTTGTGTTTTAAGAAAACATCAGACAACGTTTTAGCGGTGTTGTTATGAAAGAAATACACACGCTGCCCCACGCCTAACAATGACGGTGGATTGAATTCCTGATTACCTTCGGAGTCCGTCAATCCAACATCAAACAAACCCGTAACCGTGAACGCCGGAGGCGCATGGCATTGTCGACAATCCGCTTGTTGAAACACTTTTTGACCGCGAGCGATTGCCTCCTTGTCTACCTGCTTACGCGCTTCATCAATACTTGGAGGCGTTGGTAATGTCTTCACGAAAGCTGCTAATTCCTGCAGTTGTTCATCCGACGGTGGGTCATCCATCTGCATCGTTAGCGTCAGTGAATTCTTAATCTGAGTCTTTAAATCTGCAGCTTTTCCGTTCCAAGCAAACGGAGCCGTGTTTGCTTTACCCAGCAACGTCAAAACTCGCTTGGGAGCTCCAAACGACTTATCACTGAAATTGTCATTTAATAATCCATTGGTATGTCCATCCGTGTGGCAACTATGACAACTCATCCAGCCATCGTGAGATAACTTCGCATCGAAAAACAACCGTTCTCCACGATCGACCTCTGTCCACGTACCCTGCGGACCTAACGGGATTTGCGTACTCTGTTGATCTTTTAAACTAACAACCGATATCGAGTCGCTGAGCATGTTTGCCACATAGATTCTATCCTCTGCCGTTGCAACAACAATATCCATCGGTCGCAAACCGACTTTGATCCGCTGCAAACTGAAATCGTCTTCTTGACCATACGCAATTTCTCCCACACCTCCCAAAATAACAACAACCGTACCATCCTTTGTAATTACCATCCCTGTAGGGTCACCCGTAGCACTACCCGCTTCGCCTAACGGATGCATGTGTGCGCCAGTGTACATCTCCTCACCACCCTTGATGACATTTTCGAGTCGCAACCAACGCAAGTCATTGGACATTAACAGGCCCCAATGCACGTCGTTACGCACCGTATGCGCAAGTTCATTGAGCATCTGGTGGGCGATTAATAACATTTCACCCGAAGCGCTTAATTCGAGTCCACGTACGTTATGACCTGGGAATGTGCGTTCCCCAAGTATCGTTAGCCGTCCTTGTACCGCATTCGAAATATCCGCAATTCCCAGCGTTCCACCATATGCATCGCCAATAATCATCCTATCACCTGCTCGGTCGATAACCATTTTCCGAGGGGCGAATGATAAATCAACTAGCTGTACCAATTTGGATTGTTGCGGTTCGGTTTGATCAATCCGTAACACCGCTAACTGACGAGACCATAAACCAGCGACATATAACAACGAAGTCCGTGCATCATATTTAAGTTGAATCGGATATCGGCAACTCGGAATATCGTGAACATGTAACAATTGCTGAGTACTCACGCGATACAGACTAACAACATGTGTTTCCTCATTGGACACGGCAACTAATGCAGTCCCATCGATCCACTCCATGTCTGTCGGACGACCAGCTAAATGGTCTTCGCGAAGGATCATCTGACGCTGCGTGTCAAAAATTGACATGGAGGCCGAACGTTGATTGAGAATTAGCAATTGGCCGGTAGCTGCAGAATACTCAAGCGCCACGGGACGTCTGTGAAGAGCGTCATCTTTCAACGGTGCAGCACATACAGCTCTTGCAAGCATCAGGCAAACCACAATTAATAGTGTGCTCGTGTGTTTCATGCAAACTCCCTTTGATTCCCCTTCACAATCCAAATGTCATATTCAATTAGCCATCATTCCAACGCGTGACACGACATTGGATCAAACACTAGGCAAATATGTCTGTAACAACTCGACCATGAATGTCCGTCAGCCTAAAATCTCTACCCGCATATTGATACGTCAATTTCTCGTGATCTAAACCCATCAAATGCAGCATTGTCGCATGCAAATCATGAAAATGTACTTTATTTTCGACGGCATAATACCCGTAATCATCTGTGCTGCCATATCTCAATCCTCCCTGGACGCCACCGCCGGCTAGAAACATGGAGCAGGCGTGTGGATTATGATCTCTTCCATTCTTGTTCCCTTGCTCAACCGGAGTACGTCCAAACTCACCTCCCCACCAAACCAATGTATCTTCGAGCAAACCGCGTTGCTTAAGGTCGCGCAATAAACCGGCAATTGGTTTGTCCACTTCTTTGGCATTCTTCGTATGAGCATCGCGAAGATTTGCATGTTGATCCCACTTGTAGCTATGGGTCACTTGAATAAACCGCACACCTTGCTCGGCAAATCGACGCGCCAACAAACATTGAATTCCAAAGTTTTTTGTTGGCTCTTCATCAATCCCATACATTTTGTATGTATCTTCTGTTTCCTGTGAGATATCTTGCAACCCTGGCATTTGATTTTGCATGCGATATGCAAGTTCGAATGATGCAATCCGTGACTCCAATGCGTCGTCGGTATCTCGTTTTTCTAAGTGCTGACGATTCACCTGTCCCAAAAAGTCGAGTTCCGCTCGTTGCATTCTAGAGCTCACCCATTTGTTTTCAATAAAATGAATTCGAGCTTCTTCCGCTTTAATGCTCGCCGCACCAATCGGTGTGCCTTGATAATGTGCCGGTAAAAACGCACTCGACCAAGCATTCACGCCACCGTGGCCAAGAGTGGGGCAAATTGTTAAAAAGCCAGGCAGGTTTTGATTTTCACTGCCAAGTCCGTACATCAACCATGAACCTATCGAAGGCCGCACGAACGTATCGGAGCCAGTGTGTAATTCCAGTAGCGCCGCCCCGTGTCGAGAATTGCTGCCATGAATCGAGTTAATAACACAGAGGTCATCTGCCATTTGTCCTACGTGAGGAAACAGATCTGACACATGTAAACCGCTTTCACCATACTGGCGAAACTTCCAAGGCGATGCGAGTAGATTTCCCGTAGCACTGGAAACGATACGTGGTTTTTTGCCCGGATACGGTTGGCCGTCATGCTTCTGCAACAACGGCTTATAATCAAACGTATCAACCTGTGAGGGGCCACCATGCATGAACATGAAGATGATTCGTTTGGCACGCGCTGGAAAACGAGCTGATTTCGGTGCCGCGACCGCTTCATCTGATTCAGCAGCCAATGCCCCGTTGTGCATTGGCTCTTGAAGTAATCCCGCTAATGCCAAACTCCCAAAACCAACGCTCGATTGCTGCAGCATCGCACGTCGCGACAACGGTTGAGCTAAAAAGTGATGAAATGGTGAATTGTCTGCCATGATTTTATTTTCTGGTCTATCCATAACTCAATCTAAATAAACAAACTCGTTGGCTGCCAACAACACTCGACACAAACCTTGCCAAACAACCAAATCTGCTGCCGCACTTACATCATCGTCCATATCTTGCGCTGACAATTCACGATACCGTTGTAAAAATTGAGTGCATTTATCAACATCCTCCGACGTAGCCTTTCGACCATAGACAATCTCATATAAAGCGATAATCCGTTCTGCATTGGTTTCAATATCTTCCTGTAGTACGCGTTGTGCTAGCCTACTCGCTTCGTCTTGGACCAATTTACTATTCATCATAAATAATGCTTGTGGCGTGACAACAGTATTCTTTCGTTGGCCTTGAATAACACTGGGATCCGCGAAATCGAAAGCGATAAAAACATTGTACAACGCACTGCGCAAAATCGGTAAATAAACACTGCGACGATTATAATCATAGGTACTACGTTTTGATCCCGTACCAGTGACATACGCTCGATCCGCATTGGACAACAACTGACCATACATTTGCAAATCAATGTTGTCACCAACGGCCAATAAAGCATCTCGCACTTCTTCTGCGTCAAGCCGACGACGATTGAATCTCCACCACAATCGATTTTCAGGATCCTTTGTGTTGGCTCGAGCATCGAATGTGCTGCTCATTTGATATGTGCTCGACAGCAACATCAAACGATGCATCTGTTTGATAGACCAACCTTGTTCGATAAATTCAACGGCTAACCAGTCCAGCAATGGCTGGTTGGTCGGGCGTTGACCAAGTAAGCCGAAGTTATCAGGGGAGCGCTGCAATCCCTTGCCAAAATGCCACAACCACAATCGGTTAACGAAGACCCGCGAAGTCAACGGATGTTTGGCATCAGTCAGCCACTGCGTCAATTGCATACGACCACTCGCCTCCGCCGGGATGTTCACAGCGGATACTTGATCTACGACCTCAAGAAATCCCCGCTGCGTTGACTCGCCAAGTGTCAAATAGTTCCCGCGAATATGAATCGCCAAATCTTCAACTTTACCTTCGGTGACTCCCATCGCCTTACCCACCATCGGCTGTGCTGTAGCTAACTTGGCTTTAGTTTTAACAATCGCTGCAATCGCTTGTTGCGATTTTTCAGAAACCAATTTATCAATTTCTTTGGGATGGCGAAATGGTCCATCGGCGGCGATCGCTTGAGTTACCACCCACTGCACAGCACCATCATCCCCTATCTTAGCTTTTGTATCGCTAGCAGCGGAAAAAGACCCTGTGGATAATATGGTGACCAACTGTTGTTCAGCAGCGTTTGCTAGCTTCACAAATGCCACTTGCTGTTCGCCGCGATCTCGGAATAACAAACCTGTTAGATGCTCATCACGCTTTGAAACGGCCAATAGTAAAAAATCAACCCATTGCCTCAAGTACTCCGCTTGCAGACCTTGCGCTACCGCTACATCTTCGATTTCTGCCAAACTTTTTCGGTCGCCATCAATGTGGTGCGTAACGTTGTCTGGTGTTGGAATAAGTGCCATTTTGTCGAAATGAGGTGTCGTTCCTAGGCGTTGCCATCGGAGCGTATGTTTCCCCACGGCGAATTTAAACACACCACCGACGAACCATTTCACGTCCGACGATTGAAAACTCCCCGTTATCGCATTTGCCGCGTCTGCATCAACCAA
>Ga0315334_10002642_pt1 | contig 11197 bp, 6 predicted proteins | sample M150034915metaG_FD_205555 | JGI IMG/M metagenome (GOLD analysis project Ga0315334, IMG submission 205555) | Ammonia-oxidizing marine archaeal communities from Monterey Bay, California, United States - M1 500m 34915 | ecosystem: Environmental > Aquatic > Marine > Intertidal zone | place: USA... | reverse complement strand
GCAATATGGCTTAGACCAACCAGGAGGGAGAGGGGTTCCAAAGGGGCCTGCTGCAGTATTAGTACATCTTGCTAGCACCAATGTCCAATTTACATCTGAAGCTAAAGAGGCGCTTTCTGATAATGAATTTGTTTTCGAAGAGACGCGCAAGGCCATGCTGGAAATGGGGCGCGGCTTGAGAAAGCATCTTGAGAAAAAGAAGAAAATGGCAAAGACTCGCGAAAAATTCGAATTGATCAATGACATCCTTCCTGCTATCGCTGCAAAATCTGCATCGATTCTTGGGCGCCCAGTTCCCGCACTAGCCGGCTCTATTACCAAAATAATGTCAGCAGTAATTTGTGAAGAAGAAACCGTTTGGAATAGTGAAACAAAATGCACAGATGTCAAGATTACTTTGTTTAATTATACCTCTCGAGCACGTTCATATTCCCTATTGGTAAACTGGCCTGAAAAAGAAGGTGCCGAGATGGCTGCAAATGAGCGCGGGGGCCGAAAGGAAGCCGCGGGAATATGGGCATGGAAAATTGAAACATTGGACCCCGGTGAACAGGCATATGTTACATACTCATTAGCAGGGCTCGAAAAGGGTGATTGGAATGAAACCGAAGTTTTCTTCCGCGGTAATCAAGATGTAATTGGTGCGACCAAGTTAGATGAAAAGATGCTTGATGAAATTCGACGTCAAGAAGAAATTCTCAATGCTGCAGAATTGCCCCAAGATGAAGAAGAAATGAATGGATTTGAGCCAGGCCTTGTAGAGGGGCAGCCCGGTCAAACAACCCTCTTTGGAGGTGAACAATGATGGCACGAGTAAATGATCCAGAACTTACCAAACAGCGCCTCCATGAAGTGGTAGAAGAGATGTATGATCGAATCGTAAAGGGGGAGCCCCCCACAATGACGCTTCCAGTTCGAACAAAGAATAACATTGGCTTTGATAAGAAATTTGGTGTATTCAAGTACGGGAAAAAACGCTCTACCAGAGATGCGACCAGCCTTGGTTCCGCAAAGAATCTACTACGGGCATTGCATGTGGTAGAATTTATCGAGGAGATGATTGAAGCGGGGAAGTCTTCGACATTAAGAGAAATGTACTATATTTCTGAAGCTTGGGGTCTGGGTAAATTCTCTAGTCAGAATGAATCGAATAATCTCGCAGAAGATCTCGAAGTTGTGACCACATGTCTAAGAGAAGATTTCAAACTACGTCCAGAAGAGGATGGATCTCGAATAATTGGCAATGTAACTCTCAATGAATTAAATCGCAAAGGGCAATGGATGAGGATTAATGCTCGTGACGATGTCGGTGATTCGGGGTATGGAGTTCCATATAATGTGGAAAGAGAAAAGATTGAACTCGTGGAACATGACATTAAATTTCTAATGGCTATCGAGACGGGGGGAATGTTTGACCGATTGATTGAAAATGGCTTTGATGAAGATTATGATTGTGCTCTAATCCATTTGAAGGGTCAGCCTGCACGTTCTACACGGCGAATTATGAAGAGGATGAATGAAGAATGGGATGTGCCTGTTGTTGTATTCCTTGACGGCGACCCCTGGTCGTTCCGTATTTTTGCATCAATTGCTTATGGGGCGATAAAAACCGCTCACATTTCAGAGTACCTTGCAACACCTTCTGCAAGTTACCTCGGAATTACTTCTGACGATATTATTGCATATGACCTTCCTTCTGATGACCTTTCGAAAAAGGATATCGAAGCGCTCAATGCTGAGTTATCAGACCCAAGATTTGCTGATGGTTGGTGGCAAGATCAGATCAATATGATGTTAGATATTGGCAAGAAGGCTGAGCAACAGTCGCTTGCAAAATATGGCCTTGACTTCGTTACAGATACATATCTCCCTGAAAAATTGGGAGAGATGGGTCTAGTTTGATTCCGTTTGGTTGAAGGACGGGCGCCGCAACGCCTCTAACATGCAGGCCATGCCCGAAGTATCCCCGTGGCCCAAGCGCTTGCTGATTATTGGAGTAGGTCTGGCCGTTATTGGGCTAACTCTATTGGTGTTTCAAAATGATGAAATGAGTAATCTTTCGGACCCTAGGTTGTCTGCTGAGCACGCGGTTATTCTTGGAGAAACTGGTGCTGTAACCCTTGATGCCGGTTGTTGGGTCTTAGAGGTTGAAGATGCGCCGGATGAGGTCATTATTGAACTCAAAAAGGTAGAGGGCGCCTCTGCTACCGAAATAATTGAAGAAGGGTGTAGGCATGATTACGAGGCTCAAACCGGTGATGGTTCAACTTTTACAGATGTAGGCTCATGGTCAATCGATGAAAAAATGGAGGTGCAAGTTTCCCCAGCAGAGGACTGTGTCGATTGTGATGGAATTACGGTCTATATGACAAATGATGCAACCTACTTTAGTTCGTTTATTAGCAATCCAACCCTAATGGTGATGCTTGGGTCTTGTGGTCTTGGATTTTTACTAATTCCTCTTGGGTGGATGTTGATGATGATTAATCGAGGTCAAGCTGCAAAAACACATCTCATCACAAATCAGCATATCATTGATGCAATGACTCCAGAAGGCGAAGAGCAGCCAATTCAAACCGCAAGCCCAGATATTCTTACTACGGACCAGATTTATCGGCTGATGAAGGGTGAAGATCCTACTACTCTTGTAGAACGTGAGCCCCCTTCTCCGTTTTCAAACGCAGATACCAGAGTCAAACCAACTTCGTCAAGTTCTACTGGGGGGTCAACTAATATCGCCTCTGAATTCACTCCAGAGAAGCTGCCTGAAGATAACTCATGGAAGAAATGGGACGAGTCGTGATGGCCATGCGACGCCTTGATAGGTGTCGGACGGTAGGTAACCACTGGTTGTGTAGTCATGGCAGACCTCGACGATGCCCTAAGCCTGCTTCAAAATAAGGTTCGAAGATGTATCCTTGAACGCCTCGTTAGAGAGCCCCATTATCCCTTGCAGTTGGCCGACCAGGTCGGTGTTTCGCAACAAGCGGTAATGAAGCATTTGAAGTTGCTCGAGCAGGCTGGATTTGTTGTAAAAATGAAGGCTGCGAGTAGCAAAGGGGGCCCTCCGCGCAATATTTACTCGGTTCAGCAAGCAATTTCGCTTAGAATTGATTTGGGCCCCGATCTATTTCATTGTGAACAACGCTCACTACCTACAGGTGGCCCCCTAAAACTCTCGAAGACCCTTAGGGGAAAAATTGCTCACGTTGCTGAAAGTGTTAGTGGTAGGAAAATGATTGGTGTTGGCGAGGGGATGCAGCACTTGTCTCAAATTACAAATGAAATCGAAAAACTCGACACAGAACGAGATATTTTGATCGCTTTACATCAGCAAATAAAGCAACGCATTTCAGCAACTGTTGATTCTGACTTTGAGTCATATGAGCAGCGTCATGTCATTCACAACATGCTCGAAGCCCCAACTACTCCTTTCGATTTCAATGCTTTAGCGAAAGAGTTGCAACTTGGGGCTGTAGCTAGTGAGAAACTGATGGACGAGGTGCGCTCAAGAGTTGTTAGACAACTAGCAGAGCGGACTGGTCAATTCGTTGCTGCACCACAGGCAGCAGAACTACCGTGGTGGGCTGCGCTAGGCATACAACCAACAAAGGGCCGATGAGGCTCTTTGAAGGCGTTTCAATCAAGCTTCGTCTTGAAGGACGTTGATTAGGCTGCTTTGCTCTGCAAGACGGCCCTTCACTTCGGCGCGGCGACCGCGTCCGACAAGGAATAGCACTCCGAACAAAGAGAAGGTCAGAAGCAATACGCCGAATGGTAGAGCCCAATCGCTGATGATTTCTCCTGCAACATCTAGGAATGGCGAATTACTTTCTAGCGCCTCGTTGACCTTGCGTAGATTGTCTGCTTCGCTAACCTCAACGATGTTGTTGTCGGGATCAACCACTACGACAACGTCGTGACTACCGGCAGTAACAGGGTAGAGTAAGTAGATTTCAATCTCCTTTGCATCCTCACTTGCGTCTGGTGCTAGTAGAGCACCGACTACCTTGCGCATTACGACGCTGTCCTTTGGACATCCATTCTTACGGATTTCCTTTTGCATTGCGTCATCGAAATCATCGAATTCACAAAGTACAATTTCAATATCGGTTGCGTGGACATTTCCAGTATTCTGTAGAACTACACGAATTGGAATTGTCTTGTCTACCTCAGCAGAGGTTTCGGCAACTGATACATCAGAGATAACCAAGTTTGGCGCCCTGAGTCTCAGAGTTACAATCAATTCGTTGGTATCTAACAGCTCTCCTGCCCATTGCGGGCTATCGTCATGGTCGCCTTCTGCTTCCATGTCGCCAGCCATACTAGTCACCTTTAGACCAATGTGGCGGGTATCGAGTTTGGCATTTGTAGAAACGTGGATTGTTGCAACCAATGTATGAGTGGTGTATGGGTCCATTTCTGGTAGTCTCCACTCATTGAGGTCTGTGAGATAAACACAAGCGTCATCTGGGAATACCTCTTCGTTGGAAACCATTTCGATACACTCGATGTCGACGGTTAGATCGCTACCGATGTATTCTCTCATCTGCCATTCGACCTTCCACTCGGAAAGGGCGCCCATTCCGGGCAATGTGTTCCAAATAATTTCGCCAGTCGAACCGTCCTTCTGAGAAGTGTGGTTGTGCAGCGAAGGTATGTCTGGTACATTTCCAGCATTTGTGACATTTACGATAAATTCAACGATACGCCCCGGTGCACTGGTTTTGATTGCATTGTCGACACTGGTGTCAATTTCAATCTGCATATCATAGAATTCGTTAACTGTCACGATAATGACTACTTCATCTCGCAAACGTGTGCGGTGTCCAGATGCATCAGGATAGTCTTCTTCGCTAAATGCTTGAAGAATAACTGTATAATCGCCAGCTGGGACTTGGCTTGGTACATTGATTGTTACATCAACGGTTTGCGAGGTGTCACGAGATAGTTCAGTTAGGATACTTCGAGGAACATCGACATCCCATAGAACATCGATTCCTTGGGAATCGTGGACGCGAGATAGTCTCAAGTCGTATCTATCTGGGCCGTTTCCTATGTTTACAACACTGGTAGGCACTGTCCATGATTCACCAGGATTTGCACCGATTTCGGTGAAATCGCTTGAAGCGTCAAGTGAGAATACGTGTATGACATTTGTCGAAAGAATCACTGAGTCTGCAACACGTGGATAGCCCTCAAGATGTGCCTTAATTGTGACTGCTGGACCAAGCCCTGCATTCGCATTATATGGTGCACAAACATCGACTACAACCGTGTATGTTGTCTCAATTGGCCAAAGTCTAGGGCTATTCATCTCTCCAGGATCACGTGGACCAGGTGCATTAGAGAAGTCTAATTCTACTGTCCAATGCTCCTGCCTCCAAGTATTGAGGTCTACTTCGTCAGGTTTCGCTTCTGGGGAGCCTGGGGTAGTGAATACTAGGTAGCCTGCTTCATAATTCTTGATTACATTTACATCGTACTCAGCGCATGTGCCGGGTAGAATAATCTCACTGGTATCATATATCTCAAAGACAATGTTTCCAATTGAACGGATGGAGACGTTAATCCACAATTCAAGAACATCATAAGTTCCTTTCTCAAGAGATTTTACCGGCTCGCCTTCAGACCATCCCTTAACATAAAGCACGAAAGTTCCTGGGTCTTGGCTCGTTGGCACACTGATTTCCAGGTTCTTTGTCACCGACTGTCCGGGGTCAAGAGCGACTTGCATTGGGAAGTCCACTTGCCATCCGAATGGCAAGAGCCATTCCTGCTGGCCTTCCAAACTATTTGGATCATAGAAGGCAAACGAGTCGTGCACGTTACCGGTATTGGTAATCGTAATCGAGAAAATTGCAGTTTGTCCTTGTTCAACATCTGCCATACGGTGACTGGTGTCGAGATCGATTCCATGTACAACATCCATTAGAGTAAGAGTTACTCTATCGGACCGTATTGCAGGGTCTTTGTTTGAAATCGCTGACACTGTAATTTCAGCTAACTGGTCTTCTTCTGCCTGATAGATAGATGGTGCTCTAACGCGTAGATAGAATCTGGCCATCTCTCCACCTTCGAGGAAGATTGGAGTGTCTGCGAAAATTGCAGTATGGTTATTCGAGAAGTAGAGGGTTGCTGTCCAATTCTCTGGAACACCGGTAATGTTGAGATTGTAAGTATCTGCAACGAGGTCTTTTGGACCAGGTGTTGTGTTGTTGATGGTCAGATTGTATATTGTCTGCTCTCCTGGCTCAATTACGTGATAGTAGGTTTCGCCTGCATCGAACTCGATATCCACTTGTCCTGTTAAGACGTGAGAATAGCAAACTGTCCACTTGCCGTTATTGTCAACATCGGCACACTTCTTCGTATCAGACCATGCAACATGGGCTCCGCTACCAAGGTCATTGGAGAATGCCGGCGGCTGTCCAACTGAAGGTTTACTTCCTGAGTATGGTCCAAGTTTGGATGATTGCCAAGAGGTAATTGGTACTGGATCCCATGGATCTAGTGCCGTCTCTCCAGGCCCAGTTAGGGATGTTGCATTAAGACGAACATAGAGAATCTCTGAAGACGCGCTTGCGTTTCCAAAGTCGTGCCATGCAATGTGAACCTTGTTCTGATCGTCGGTTAACAATGATGGATAAGCGGAGTTAGGGGATGCGCCCTGCGGTGCTCCGCCCCATCCTTCAACTTCTGAAATCGGTGTGTCGTCAATCTTCTTGATTGCATATGTGGACAGCCCATCAGGTACTCCATCCCACTCTCCTGCTCCTTGTAGTCGCAGTTTGGTGTAATAGATCTCGTAAGGTACGCCCTTCTCAAATCCGTAGTCGCGTCCATCCATCCATGCGATGTGGGTATTGCCCATCATGTCCACGCCAATTGTAGGGTGGTAAGAGAATGCATCATCGATAGTTACTCGGGTATCGTTGACAACGACGAGGTGGCCTTCGCTTCCACGACCTGTGTCTTCAGCATAGGTACTCCCAGTAGTGGAGTGGCCCGAATTTCCAGGCACCCAAGATGGATCGTTATCCATCTTACCATATGGGTCTAGAACGGTCATGTAAATCTCACGAGAATTGTTTGTGGAGATGTATACCATTGCTTCAACAAGAAGTTGCATCTGGCTAGCGCCACCAGTTCCTGAAGGGAATTCGTATGTCTGTCCGCCAGCATCAGTGCTGCGGACGGTATTACCAGGACAATTACGTGTAGCGGTTGAAACAACACCGTTAGGGCACTGTGCCAAATCCTTCATGTGAGATTGGATGTTATTTGCACCACCATATGACTGGCCGTAAAGCCCGACTGGAACAACTCCTGCTGCGATACAGTTGTCGTGAGCTTCGTTAATCGATTGTGTGTCATCGGCTTGCTGGGAAGGATCTCCGTCCTTTGGTCCCTCATCAGAAACTGGGATGACAATCTTGGTTGCGTTAGGATTCCATCGGTGGTCGTCAGAAGTAGGAGGGTTTCCTGGAACATTGCCCATCGAATCTTTCCATGAAAGGCAGGCCCAGTTAGAACCTGGTCCCCAATCCTCACCAGAGTATCCGGAGTATGTTGCGCCATTGTAGACGGTTCCCGGTAGTTTTCTGACGCCGCCAGAATCATCTCCCGGGGATTGCCCAAGTGGTGTATTACGGGGTCCCCCTCCGCTGCCGCCGGTAGCATATGCAGTTGCGCAGTTGCCACTGCTTGCAGCACCTGGTAAGAATCCTCCAAGTCCGTAGATTGTTTCGAACACTGTCATGTTTCCTTCTTCAAGCATTGGCTTAAGTCCTTTGAAGAACCCACCGCTAGCGAAGTTTCCACCGTATACTACTGTGCAGACATCGGCCCACTCAGAGTACATTGAACCAGAGGTATCGACAATGAATGCAAGTTCGACCTTGCCTCCACGTGTGTCGTCCCAAACAACCTGAACGTAGTCATTAGCATCGACGACGATGTCAGGGTGTCCCTTGTGGCCGATAATTGGAGTAAGTAGAGTATCGTCAAAGAGCATAAGAGACGATTGTGTGCTATAGTCCGGCTGCAACATTGCATAGTAAATCTGCGGTTGCTGGAAGAATATGTCAAGAGAGTCATAGTTGTCTTGCCATACGATGTGGACATTGCCCTTGCTATCGACGTCGATTGCTGGCCAGTCGCGGTTATTGACTGCTTGAGCAATGATGGTGTCATCAATACCGGTGAGTGTGTTTTCCTCTGAAACGCTTCCGTCCATTGCCGTGTTAAATGGACGCAATGCAGTGTACATTATTTTGTGTTGTCCCGATAGGTCGGCCCAAACAATGTGAACATTGTCGAGATCGTCGATTACCATGTCGGGATGGTAGATTTTGTGAAGTCCAGAATTAGAAATCTGCGTGGCATCAATCAATGTCTCTCCGCGAGGTGACATCATTGAATAATACAGGTGCATATTCGAACGACTCCAGACAACGTGGACGTTGCCTTCTGAATCTGATGCTACCGCTGCCATTCGGTCGTTTGATGGACCGCTGTCCACGACTTGAATGGCTTCGGTAATGACCACTTGAGTGGCGGAGGCTGGCTCCGCCATCAATACAGTTGACAGGCTTGATAGCAGCAGTATTGCTACTAATGTGATTGACTTCATCGGCTGACCCATTGAATATACTCTCCAAAGACAAACAGTAGGCCTTCTTCTTCCTACTTAACCGCGCCCCTTTCGGGTCATCAATTGTAATTATTGAAATCAATAATAATTAGACCCATTCGGAGGGGTCAAACCCTGAACCAAAGGTCATAGTTTCATCAATTTCAACTTGTTTTGCGGGCCCGGTTCCAGACTTATCCGAACCCTTTCCTTGCATCCCTTTCTTTTCCCAATCATCGACTGGCCCTGGTGAGCCTGTTCCGGTACCAAATGTGTACTTTATTTCATGAATTACTCCAAGTTTTGCTAGCCACAGCCGGCGTAAGGTTTGCATTAATTCGTTTTTTGTTAGTCCATCAAACCATATTGGCTCGCTGACATTGAATGCTTGAAGTGGCCCAGGTCTTTCTTCACCAGAACGGCCCATGTGAACTGACCAATCAACTCCTGATGCGATGAGTTGCATTCGACATTCGTGGACCCATGCCTTCCACTCAACATCGTCTTCATTCATCAGCTCCTTCATTGAATTCTGCTGACCTCCGTCAACTCGCGTCATGCTTGAAATTGCAACAAGGTCTCTACCTTTCGGAATTACAACAGCAAACATGTGGCCATTCCGGCCTGCGGGGTATCGGACAAGCATGTGAGAAACAGCCCTTTCGTCAGGCTGGTCCCTAATCTCCATCCTCTCGCTTGATAGCCAATCCCTCACTGTGGATTCAACTTCGCTAGGAGTCATCGGTCTTCCGAAGAGGTGGTCTCACTTGAACCCGTTCACTCAAGTAAAGAGAGTAATTTTTCAAGTTGGGGTGCTATTTTTCGTCCAATTCGTTTCCGAAATGTGAATTTGCGAAGATCGACATAAACATCCCACCCAAAGGAAAAGGTGTTTGCAGAAATTAAGAACAAAATTATGCTTGCAATAAACGCAATAATGAATGATGCCGCCCTCATTACTTCGGTTTCGCCCAGTATTATTGTCCAATCGACGCCGATGACCTGATGGATTTCTGATTGGAATACTGTGCCAAGAAAAACAAGGATTGTGGCCATTATTGGCCACATAATCAGCGAACCAAACATGCCTGCAAGAAATTGGTAAGTTGTTCTTGCATCCATTCCTTCATCGGTATTATCTCCAAGTAATCTACCAAGTATAATTTGTAGAGTTAGTGAAAAAATGGTAAGTGGTAGGAACGAAAGAAATGCGACCAGTTTCACAGAATTTGTAATGGCACCAAGAGGGGAAATGTTTCGTAATCCTCGGCCGTTTGAAGAGATATCTCTTCCGTCTAGATGGTTGTCATACAGTTTCTCGCCAACTTCCTTTGCAAGTTTTCCTGCGTCATTAGAAGGGGGGTTTGCCTTTACCTCCCTTGCTGCCAATACTTCCTCGCGCCATGTTGCAAGGGGTGCGCCTTCCTTTCTCGCGCGCATATGTGCAACTACATGCTCTGCTCTGTAATCACTAAAGGTTGGACTATCGGGAGTCATTGGAGCCAGTTTGGCTTCCAAGGAATCTCTCAGAGTAGTAACATTATGTGCGGGGGGTTCGGCCCAATTGCCTTCCGAAACAGCTTCGATCAATTCCTGTGGAAGCCCATCATCGGGAATTGAAATTGGATCTCCGTATTCTACCCATGCATCAGTTCTGTAAAGGTGCCTAACCCTGTAATGAAGGCCTATCGGAATCATTTGAGGCGGTTTGACGTTCTGTGCTTTGGCAATTGCTACTGCAGCTAATACTGTTCTCATTGGGCCTGTTCGCAAGCGAATTAAATGGCTTTCAGAATGGCTTGTTCCTTCAGGAAATAAAGCGCAGCCAAATCCTGCAGAAATCCCAGTAGCGAGATTTAGCAACGATCGCCCGTTGAGATGAGTTGCTTCTTCTTCAGAACAGCCGCCGCGTAATAGTTCGGCTTTTCGGACAACGGGTTGCGCTGCAAATTTTCTAGCCCACCAGCCGAAAAGTGGGCGTGTTACCAAATCATGGCGTCCGCCAACAACGAATTTTTTGGGGTGGGTTAACAGTATGCAAATAGGGTCCAATAGCCCATTTGTATGCCATGCTGCACAAAGACTTCCCCTGTCGGTTGGAATATTTTCATCGCCTGTAACTTCAAAGGTTCTGAAAATATTTGAGAAGGTGCGGCGTAAACAAAAATATGCTATTTCCATCCAAAAAGGTGCACCTGGATAATTCCCTTCAAATCGAGGAAGGGGAGTATTGAGTAATCGTTCATAATCCATGTTTGTTGCAGACTTTGATAATTCAGGGAGTTCGTCCCCGTGATGATCTGTGCGTCCATCTTTACCTGATTCCATACTTATTCCTCCTTTATTGATTCACAAAGTTCAGCTAAGGCTGCAAAATCTGGTGTGCCACCAGGCATAGGTGAGTCGGGCCACAATGCAAGTAGAGTCTTGCCTTTGTCGCCTTCTTGGCGTGGTAGCACATGGATGTGGACGTGTGGTATTTCCTGACCTGCAAGGGGGCCATCATGAACAATAATTGTGAAATCGTCAGTATCGAAATACGTTGAGAGTTTATTTTGAGTG
>Ga0315334_10002640_pt1 | contig 11200 bp, 12 predicted proteins | sample M150034915metaG_FD_205555 | JGI IMG/M metagenome (GOLD analysis project Ga0315334, IMG submission 205555) | Ammonia-oxidizing marine archaeal communities from Monterey Bay, California, United States - M1 500m 34915 | ecosystem: Environmental > Aquatic > Marine > Intertidal zone | place: USA... | reverse complement strand
CTCCACTTTCTCCAGTACGCTCAATATTGATTGCGTTATACAGGGCTGGAAGAACACCGTCTTCAAAGTTCACATCTACGACGGGACCCATAACTTGGATGATCTTTCCCTTATTCATTCATTCCCTCCACAGTTTTCAGTATCTTTCACGCCATCAACCCTTCAGGGCTTCAGCGCCATTTACGATTTCTATCAATTCTTTGGTAATATACGCTTGTCGGGCTTTATTATAGGTCAATGTTAAGTCGCCGATCATTTCACCCGCATTACGTGATGCACTGTCCATCGCCGTCATCCGCGCTCCATGTTCACTGGCACTGGACTCCAGAAAGGCGCGATAAACCTCCACCGTCATATAACGTTTAAGCAACTCATCCAGAATCGTTTCCTCATCTGGCTCGTAAATATAATCCACAACAAACGAGCCATCTTGATGCTCCAAATTTTCAGGAACAACAGGGAGCAATTGTTCAATAACGACCTCCTGTTGCATCACCGATTTGAATTCGTTGTACACCATAAAGACCTTATCGACCTTTTTCTCAGTAAATATGGTAGCAAGATTTTCACCTATAGCTTGCGCTTTCAGATAGTCAAAATCTCTGGTCCAACCAATAATATCCTGAACAATATTTACTGGGCGGTTGCGGAATACATCGTTCCCTTTTTTACCTGCAATGATCAGAGAGTTCTCATTCTGCGTGTTGTCCTTAATGTGTTGAGCCATTTTACGGATGATGGTGCCATTAAATCCTCCACACAAGCCTTTATCTGAGGTGATAATGAGAAACAAATCCCGGTTCGACTCTCGCACATCCAATAAAGGGTGTAAATCACCGTTGCACCGGGCTGCTAAATGATTGAGAACATCCATCATCTTGACCGCATAAGGCCGGGCAGCCAGAATCGCTTGCTGCGCCTTGCGCAGTTTTGATGCCGCAACCAGCTTCATAGCTTTAGTGATTTGTTGCGTGTTTTTTACGCTCTGAATACGCCTTTTGATATCTTTTAAATTAGGCATATTTTAATTTTTGAAAAGACTTATGAATTCTTCAATTGCCGCTTTAACTTGACCTTCGGTTTCATCATCAAGCTTTTTGGCCTCTGCAATTTTATCCATGACACCTTTATGCTTGTCTTCCATAAAATTAAGCAGACCGCTTTCAAATTTTTGGATGTCGGCTACAGGGATATCATCTACCAGACCCCGAACACCAGAGAAGATGGATACTATCTGTTGAACGACATTCAGAGGTTTATACTGCCCTTGTTTAAGCAGTTCCACCAAACGTTCGCCACGATGAAGCTGTGCTTGAGTAGCCGCATCAAGATCACTACCAAACTGGGCAAAAGCTGCCATTTCACGATACTGAGCCAAATCCAGACGTAACTTGCCGGCAACTTGCTTCATAGCTTTAATCTGGGCCGCTCCACCAACCCGGGAGACAGAAAGTCCAACATTAATCGCGGGACGAACCCCCGAATAAAACAAGTCGGTCTCTAAAAAGATCTGTCCATCTGTAATAGAAATTACGTTGGTCGGAATGTATGCGGAAACATCGCCAGCTTGAGTCTCAATGATAGGAAGTGCCGTCATCGAACCGGCTCCCAATTCATCACTGACTTTTGCTGATCGCTCAAGCAATCGAGAATGCAGGAAGAAAACATCACCAGGATAAGCTTCACGTCCCGGAGGTCGCCTCAACAAAAGAGATAACTGTCGGTAGGCGGCAGCCTGTTTACTCAAATCATCATAAACAATCAGGCAATGTTGACCATTATCACGAAAATACTCACCCATAGCGCATCCCGCATAGGGTGCAATAAACTGCATCGGTGCGGGATCACTAGCAGAAGCCGAAACCACAATGGTATATTTCATCGCATCGTGCTGTTCCAGTGTTTTGACCACCCGGGCCACGGTGGAACGCTTTTGGCCTACCGCAACATAAATGCAGAACATGTTCTGCCCTTTTTGATTGATGATCGCATCAATCGCAACGGCCGTTTTGCCTGTTTGTCGGTCACCAATGATCAGCTCTCTCTGTCCTCGTCCAATAGGAATCATTCCGTCAATAGCTTTGATTCCAGTCTGCATCGGTTCATGAACAGATTTTCGATCGATAACACCAGGTGCAGTCCTTTCGATAGGACCAAATTTATCTGTTTTAATTGGTCCCTTGCCATCGATAGGCTGGCCTATACCATCTACAACCCGGCCGACCAGTTCAGGTCCAATCGGAACTTCCATGATGCGTCCCGTGCGCTTAACTTCATCACCTTCTTTAATATTATCGTCACGTCCAAGCAGAACAGCTCCGACATTGTCTTCTTCGAGGTTCAGGACCATGCCAGCGAGGCCACCAGGAAATTCCAAGAGTTCACCCGACATGGCATTTCCCAGACCGTAAATACGCGCAATTCCATCCCCTACCGAAATCACCCGACCGGTTTCCTTGAGCTCGATTCCCTCTTCAAAGCCTTCAATCTGCTTTTGAATCAAGGAACTGATTTCATCGGCTCTTAAATTCACTTAGACTACCTCCTCTTTTTCTATTGTTCGTTTCAACATTTTCAGGCGGTTCCGAATAGTGTCATCCGCCACCTGGTCTCCGATACGTAGCATGATACCGCCAATCAACGACTCATCTACCTCGGTGTCGATCAAAATGGTTTTTCCTATAATTTTATTCAACGCGACTTTTAAGCGGTCAACATTCTCATCAGTCAACGGATAAGCAGCAATAACTTGGACCCGCTCCCGACTCAACCTTCGATCCACTGCTTTTTCAAAGTATTCGACAATTTTTTCCAAATACAGTATCTTGCCCCGCTCATTAAGCATAACAAGCATCATAGACACTTTGTCTTCTACCTGAAGACGTCTGCATATCTCCTGAACCACATTCTTTTTCTTTTCCGTAGCAATGGAGGGGTGCCCAAAAAAACTTGGCAACTGTTTTTCAGCATTCATCACATCCTGAAAAGACTTCAAATTCCCCAGAGCCTTTTCCAGCACATCCCCGTCCGAAATGCTCTCGGACAGCGCTTCGGCATATCTTTTTCCTATCTGATTTTCCAGCATCGTTCAGCCTTAAATTTTTGGCATCAATTATTCTGACGTTTTTCCAATTCCACAATCACCTGCTCAATGGACTCATCCACAAGTCTTTTTTTATCATCATCACCCAGTGCCTTTTTCAGAAACTTTTCTGTAGAGGCAATGGTCAAAGCAGCAGCATAACCACGGATTTCCTGGAGTAACTTGTCACGCGAGCCTTGAATCTCTTGCTCCGCATCTTTTTGAACCTGGCGGACTTTTGCCTCAGTTTCTTGCAGGCTTTTCTCCTGAAACTTTTTAGCCTCATCACTGGCCAACTGCACTATCGTTTCGGCCTTGCCATGTGCGGCTTTTAGTGTTTCCTCCAGCTCTTTTTTGATCGTTTGCGCATCTTCTTTCAGCTTCTCAGAATCTTCAATATCACCCCGAATCTTTTTTTCTCGCATTTCCAAAGCCTCCAAGATTGGAGGAAAAGCAAATTTCTTCAGAAAGAAGAAGAGAATAGCGAAAGACACTAAAGACCAGAATATGAGCGTCTGAAATACTTCGATTTGTTCAAATTGTGGCATCGTAGTTTTTGATTTAAATTAGGTTATTAACAATAATTTTTTCTGCTTACAATAATTAAAGAGAAAATTATTAAACTTTCCCCATTATAATGAAAGCAACAACTAATCCGTAAAGGGCAATTGCCTCGACTAGCGCAAAACCAATCCAACAATATTTTGCTACTTTTGCTTCAGCGTTAGGCTGGCGTCCAACGGTTTCAATAGTCTGCGCAAAGATATAACCAATCCCTATGGCAGCGCCGCCAAACCCTACCGCACATAAACCCATCCCAATTAATGCTGCTGCACCTAATTCCATGCCCTTATCTCCCTTAAAAATATAAGCTAGTTAGTGAAGATGGATCGCATCTCCAATGTAAACACAAGTTAGAATCGTGAAAATATACGCCTGAATAAAAGCAATCGCTATTTCCAACCCATTTATAACAATGGTAAACCCAAATGGCAGCCAACCCACCATCAAAGATGCTGACATAGCCAGGCCGAACAAAACATAAAGAATAGTGTGGCCCGCTGTCATGTTGGCAAACAACCGCACCGCAAGTGAAACCGGACGCGCAACCATACTTATGATCTCAATCGGAATCATAAGAGGGATCAGTATTTTGGGGATTCCAGGTGGAACCAAAATTCCAAGAAAATGCAGACCGTGTTTAGAAAAACCGATCACTAAAGTCATTATAAAAATTCCGATGGCAAAAACCCCAGTCACTACCAGCTGACTGGTGATTGTATAAGAACCTGGGATCAAACCAATTAAGTTGCAGGCCAAAATAAATAAAAACAAGCTACCAATAAAGGGAACATATTTCCTTCCCTCTTCCTTCCCAATGAACTCATAAACCAAGGTCTGAACAAACTCCACTACAATCTCCAGAACACTTTGCAGCTTGCCGGGAACAGGAGACAATCCTCGTTTGACAGACAATAAGAACATACAACTTACCACGGCTAAGCCTACCCACATTGCAACAATGGCATTGTTTATTGAAAGGTCCAACCCACCAATGTGGATTGGAATTATCGTATGGACTTCAAAGTGCTGTATAGGGTTTTCCATAATTACTAATTATTCCAAATCGTTATTTTTATCATTATCATCAATAGTCATGCTCATCGCAACGCGGTACACGTTTAAGCAACCTGCGGTAACACCGAACGTAACACAAATGACAAGACCCCAAGGCTTAGTACCTAATAGCTCATCCAACGCATACCCAATCAGACCGCCTATTATCGTGGCCACCGTCAGTTCAGTTCCCAACCTGAACGCAATATGCATACCTTGTCGGAAGCTACTGTTTTCACTCATTAGTTTGTCACTTGGGGGGGGTACCCAGAAAACCGCGTCAATAGTACCTTAAAGTTTCAATCTTGTCCAAAAAAAAATTCCTAGCATGATCAGCGAAGATCCAACTCTAATGTATGAACAATGTTAATACTAAAAAACATTAAAAACAGGGACAATGCTCAACTTTTCATAGATATATACCGCCAAGAGGCTCGAGACAACCTTCTCCCTACATTGAAACTTAATAAGTTTAAGGATTTTGATTCTCAGTAAGGAAGGGATCCAAATTCCTGCTCATATTCATCCAAGGGAACCATATCAATAGCATCCCAAGGACAACCTTCTAAAAAGGTATCCATTGGACCTTTAGATATGCACTTCTTACAACCAATGCACAACAAAGGATCTACCAGAATACGGACAAAAATCGGAGCATCAGGGTTAACCACTTCAACCATACAAAGGTCAACCGGACATTCCGTTACACAAATGGGAGAACCGGCGCAACCTGTACAGGCATCGTTGATGACAGCCAAAATTTTTGGCTTTCGTTTTCTTTGCACAGCTCGCTTGGCTTTTTCCTTGGTGGCCATGAATTAACCTTATCAACAATCTATTGAATGAGGTACTGCCCAACAATTTTAACAAAATCGACGGGGATTATAACCCAATTTCATCCTTCATTTCAATATTGCAAGGATAAATAGTAAAATAAATTTCAACATGACCTCGACACCTCCACCTATTCTGATCTCAGATCATTCGAACTCACCAACTAAACCGTTGGTATGAATACCCTTTTTAATTTACACCCGTGATCCCCTGTATTAAAATAAGAGTTGATGGGGTTCAGGATAGGTTCAATTCTTCTAAAGGGCTTTGCTACTCTACTGCAGTTAACCCCACAGAAACCCGAATCAATTAAACTAAAGTTTCTTCCCTGTTTCTTCCATCTGGAAGAGTAAAGCAGAGGAATTAAATGTATTAAAAATGTCATTCAAATCAGTTCTGGGCCAATCACAGCCTAAAAAAATACTGACCAACGCTCTCCAAAATAGCAGCGTCGCACACGCATATCTGTTTTATGGCCAAGAAGGTGTCGGAAAGAAGAAGCTAGCTATTGCCTTAGCTAAAGCTCTTAATTGCACGAATACAGATTCTGACGGTGCCTGCGATGAATGCGAATCCTGCCTTAAGATTGAGCGCCGGACACATCCCGATTTTTTCTATCTAGAACCCGTTAAAAATTCTCCCACTTCACGGGAAGCAGTCATTAAAATAGAAGAAATTCGCGAACTACAAAAGAAACTTGCCTACCTGCCCTATGAGGGAAAAACTAAGGTTGTGGTGATTGATTCTGCTGAACTTATGAACCTGCAGGCGGCAAATTCTTTTTTAAAAACGTTGGAAGAACCCCCATCCGCCACAGTTCTGATACTGGTTTCATCCAACCCGCAGAGATTACTACCCACTCTTCTATCCAGGTGTCAGAGGATACAATTTCATCGCCTCTCTCTCTCAGACACCCGAACTATTATTCAATCCAACCTTCTAGCGTTGGGAGAGACGATGACGGAGTCAGAACTCGAGTTCCACACCCAACGTTCACAAGGAAGCGTAAATCAGGCACGGGCTGAAAACTTTGCCGAAATGGAAGGAATAAGAGAACAACTGCTGGAAGTCCTGGAAAAAGTTTCTTTTGATCGTATGGACATAGTGTTCGGATTTGCTAAGGCATGGGCAAGACAGACAGACCAGCTTCAATCGGTATTAAACGAACTTTTAGGTTTAATTCGCGACCTGGCTCTTTATCGATCTGGTTGTGGTCAATCAGATATCCAAAACAGGAGTTTGTCGGCTATAATGATTCCTGTTGCAGAAACCCAAAACCTGAAAACTTGGCTAGATCGATTCACCGCTGTCCGTAATACCCAGATCGCCTTATCTGGCAACGCCAACGCTCAATTGTTCCTAGAAAACATGCTTATAGAATGTTGTGAGGTCTCGTAAAGCACATGAATACTGATGTTGTTGAAATTCCTAAAGACCCCCCCGCCAAGCAACCAACCCGGTTTGTTATAGGTGTCCGAGTCCTGACTCAGATCAAGTCAACTCTATATAATCCCGGAGACTTAAAGCTAAAAGTAGGTACAACAGTAATGGTCAACACCCAGCAAGGATTAAAGTTGGGTGTGATCGCCTCCAACAAAATTCCTGTTTTTCGTGAAAACAGGAAATATAACCGGATATTACGCATCGCCGACGACAACGATTTTCAGGCAGAAAATAGGCAAGCTCAAGCAGAAGAAAAGGCAAAAACTTTGTGCCTTGATAAAATTAAAGCGCTGAAACTGCCTATGAACCTCAGTCGAGTTGTATATCAGCCTAATATGAATAAGACGATATTTTTCTTCACGTCCGAAGGTCGAGTAGACTTTCGTCAATTGATTCGTGACCTCGCTTCCAGTCTGCGCCACCGCATTGAAATGAGACAGGTCGGAGTGCGTGACGAAGCCAAGACCATAGGCGGTTATGGATTGTGTGGAGAAACGCTTTGCTGTTCCACTTGGCTCCCAGAATTCTCGCCTGTGACCATCAAAATGGCCAAAAACCAAGGGCTCCCCCTCAATCCAAGTAAAATTTCTGGTGTCTGCGGAAGGCTCATGTGTTGCTTACAATATGAACACGAAAACTACAAAACTCTCGCCAAAAACCTTCCAAAAGTTAATAGCCAGATCCAAACGCCTGATGGTCCCGGCCGGATTGTTAAAAATAAAATTCTGGAACAACGTATAGTGGTTCTTTTAAAAGATGAAAGTAGAATCACCTATCATATCGACGAACTGCAAAATTTCAAAAATCCTCAACAACCCTGAACCTGAAAAACCATTACATGCAACAAAATAAGTTTTATATCACCACCCCTATTTATTATGTGAACGATGTACCTCATATTGGTCATGCCTATACCACCATTGCGGCAGATGTTGTGGCCCGTTATAAACGTCTTGAAGGAGTGGAAGTTTTTTTTCTGACCGGCACCGATGAGCACGGGCAAAAAGTTCAGCAGGCCGCCAATGATCTGGGTGTGAATCCGCAGGAACATGTCGACAAACTGCATCAGAGGTTCAAGGAACTCTGGATACGGCTCAATATTTCCAACAGCGATTTCATCCGCACCACTGAGGACCGGCATAAGAATTTAGTCTGCAATATTTTGCAGGATCTCCACTCCAGAGATGAAATTTATAAAGACAGCTATGAAGGCTGGTATTGCACCCCATGCGAAAGGTTCTGGACGGAAAAAGATCTGACCGGAGGAAACTGCCCGGAATGCAAACGCAAAGTGGACAAGATCAAAGAACATAATTATTTTTTTCGCATGAGCAAATATCAGCAATGGCTGATAGATCGGATAAAAAACGATCCGCATTTTATTCTGCCTACTTCACGAAAAAACGAAGTACTCGGTTTTCTGGATAAACCGCTGGAGGATTTATGCATCTCCCGGCCAAAGTCCCGGCTGCCCTGGGGAATTCCTCTACCCTTCGATGAAGAATACGTGACCTATGTCTGGTTCGATGCGTTGATCAATTATATTTCTATCCACGGTTCTCTCGACGATATAAAAGCTTCCGGATTCTGGCCCGCCGATCATAATATGGTAGGCAAAGACATTCTCACCACCCACGCAGTGTATTGGTGCACGATGCTGAAAGCCATTGGACTGGAACCGCCAAAAAATATTTTTGCGCATGGCTGGTGGACGGTGAATGGACAAAAAATGTCTAAGTCTTTAAAAAATGTTGTGGAACCGAACCAGTTGATCGACATATTCGGAGTTGATGCCATTCGCTACTTCTTACTACGAGAAGTGCCTTTCGGACTGGATGGTGATTTCTCACACAAGGCCCTTATAGGCAGGATCAACAGTGATCTGGCAAATAATCTTGGCAACCTGCTGAACCGAACCGTTAATATGATAGAGAAATATTTTAGTGGAGTTATTCCGGCTCCAGCGACAGAAGGCCCGGAAGATAATCCATTAACCAAAAAGGCAGCAGAAGTAATTGCTGATGTGCGCAAACTTTATAACGAACTGGCTTATAACAAAATCCTGCAAAAGATCTGGGAACTGGTGGATACCACCAACCAATACATCGTCAAAACCGGCCCATGGAATCTCGCAAAAACAGATGAAGGTAGAGAACGATTGAAAACGGTGATGTATAACTCTGCTGAGTCGCTACGCGTATTAGGGGTATTGTTAAATCCGTTCATGCCACAAAGCACAGAATCTCTTATGAAACAATTGGGGGTTGATCTCCCCATTGCGGAACAAGGTATGAAGTCCATAGATCAATGGGGTGGGATGAAATCTGGAAGCCAGACGCAAAAAGCCGATCAGTTGTTCCCAAGAATTGAAGACAAGCAAGTTGCAAAAATTCTTGATGATCTTATAGAGTCCAAGGACGAGAAAAAAGACGATGGAGATCAAATCACCATTGATGAATTCATGAAAGTGGAACTGAGAACAGGTAAAGTTCTCGAAGCAGAAAAAGTCAAAAAATCTAAAAAACTCATCCAACTAAAAGTGGATATTGGAACCGAGGTCAGACAGATATTGGCTGGCATCGCTGAAAGCTATGAGCCAGAAGATCTCATTGGTCGAACAGTGATCATCGTTGCTAACCTCAAACCCGCTAAGTTGATGGGCATTGAATCGCAAGGCATGGTCCTGGCTGCCAGCAACAATGGCATAATCCTGCTTGCAGGATTTGATCAGGAACCGGGGCAAGGAATTCAGGTACGATGATAATTGATACTCATGTACATGTCGATGCTGACGCATTTGATGAAGACCGCGAAGCCGTCATCGAACGCGCCCGTGAAAATGGCGTGCAATACATGGTCAATATCGGATGCGATATCAACAGCAGTTACCGCTCCATGGAGTTGGCGGAACAATATGACTTCATATACGCCACCGCTGGCATCCACCCTCATGATGTCAAATCTATTGACGACGACACCTATTCCCACTTGAAACAACTGTTACGCCACCCGAAAGTCATCGCTCTCGGAGAAATCGGACTCGACTTCTTCAAAAATTATTCCCCACATGATGTCCAACGCACTCATTTTCGCCAACAAATTAAGTTAGCGCGGGAGATGGATAAGCCCATCATTATTCATAGTCGAGATGCCAAAGAAGATATCCTAGCTATCTTGTCCGAGTTTTATCCCAAAGACCCGAATGCACATTCAGGAATCTTCCATTGCTTTTCTGGAGATCAGGAGTTAGCCGACAAAGCTTTGGAATTGGGATTTTATATTTCGTTTTCCGGATCGGTAACTTTTAAAAAAACTGAGGAATTGCGAGAGGTGGCTAAAACCATTCCTGCGGATAGACTGTTCGCCGAAACCGACTGCCCTTATCTGACTCCCGTTCCTCATCGAGGAAAACGCAACGAACCGGCCTATGTGAACCACACCGCCGAAAAACTCGCAGAAATTCGTGGGCTAACCATAGAGGACGTGCAACGCACCATGTCGCTCAACTTTTTCCAATTGTTTGGCATCGGTGACAATGCTAAAACAGGAACCGTTTCTTATAAAATACGCAACTCGCTTTATCTCAATCTGACTCAACGATGTACGGCAGATTGTGTCTTCTGTACCCGCTTGACCAAACCGGTTGTCCAAGGCTATGACCTAGCATTAAAACGGGAACCCACAGCACAAGAAGTTTGGGAATCTATTGATAACATTAGAAATTATGAAGAAATTGTTTTCTGCGGCTTTGGTGAACCTACATTGCGACTAAATGTCATCAAAGAGGTAGCACAAAAAATAAAAAATGCTGGAGGGCGCGTGCGGCTCAACACCAACGGGCATGGCAACGTCATCAACAAACGCAATATCCTGCCAGAATTGTCAGGACTAGTAGATGAAATCTCGGTGAGTCTGAACACGGATACCTCCGAAGCTTATGACGAAATCTGCCAACCTCTGCCCATGTTTCGCAACGGAATTTATGACAAGATCAAAGAGTTTATTGCCGAAGCTAAAAAGTATATTCCCGAAGTGCAAGCAACAATAGTCACGCACCAGAAAAACGTTGATGAAACTCAATGCGAAAACATCATTAATGAAGAATTCGGCGTAAAGTATCGCGCACGAAGATACAACCTAGTAGGCTAGCCCACTAGGCCTGGAGCTAACATGCAGTCGCCTTATCTGGGAAACAAACTTTTTTATCGGCTTCATAAAATAAGA
>Ga0315334_10002639_pt1 | contig 11200 bp, 10 predicted proteins | sample M150034915metaG_FD_205555 | JGI IMG/M metagenome (GOLD analysis project Ga0315334, IMG submission 205555) | Ammonia-oxidizing marine archaeal communities from Monterey Bay, California, United States - M1 500m 34915 | ecosystem: Environmental > Aquatic > Marine > Intertidal zone | place: USA... | reverse complement strand
CCTCATGAACCACGACTGATGTCTCTAGTTCCAAATATACATATCGCTTTAGTATATGAGGACACCATTTATGAAACTTTTGATCAAATTATTTCCGCTCAAAATTGGTCAGAAAATATGCCAACAAACGCATTATTGATTTCTGGACTTTCTAAAACAGCCGATATAGAGCAGGTACTGGCATATGGTGTTCATGGTCCAAAAGAGTTAATTGTATTAATACTAACATCTTAATATCTATCTTTTATTAATCCGATATATTCAATGATTTATCAAATATTTGGCATTATTTTTCCAGTGGTAGCAATTGTTTTAGTGGGCTATTTCTATGGTACTAAATTTCAGCCAAATATGGAAACCGCAAATACTATCAATATGAATATTTTTTTGCCAGCATTGATGTTTTCAGTTTTATCAAAAGAGTCCTTTCAGATTCAAAATTATCAGTTATTAGCAATATCTGGAGTTATTGTTATTTTAGGCTCAGGGTTTATTGCTTGGATTATAGCTAGGGTTTTAAACATTAATATTAAAACCTTTGTACCTCCGATGATGTTTAGCAATACCGGTAATGTTGGTTTACCGATAGCGGTACTTGCATTTGGTGAAATTGCGCTTGGCGCAGCAGTTGTTCTTTTTGCTATTGAGATGTTATTACATTTCACCTTTGGCGCCTATATATTATCCAAAAATTCAAATTTATTACCTGTGTTTAGATCTCCCATTTTGATTGCAACTTTAACAGGTATAGGAATTAATCTTATAGACTTTGAACTTTGGTTGCCAGCAACTCAAATGGTTGATTTGTTAGGTCAAGCAGCGATTCCATTATTATTATTTACCCTCGGAACACGACTAATTGGTGTTAACTTTGGTGATTGGAAGTTGGGAGTATTGGGTTCTTTTTTATGCCCTCTTTCAGGCTTAGCGATTGCGTTAATAGTCGTTCAATTTTTTGATTTTGAAACGTTACATTATCAGCAACTCATCCTATTTAGTGTACTACCACCTGCAGTTCTTAATCATGTAATGGCTGAAAAGTATCACCAACAACCTGAAACTGTAGCTTCTATTGTGATGATTGGTAATATTGGTAGCTTGATTGTGCTTCCCATAGCACTTTACTATGTGCTCTAGATTATCTAGGAAAATTCAACTCAGAAAATTGCTATGACAAGCAAATAATGAAGATTAATTTTTGCTAACAGCTCTTCAGCCCTTTTTTGCCATGATTTCTGATGGTTAAGCTCTAGAAAATGTTGTATATTAATGGTAATACCAATTATCCAATAAAAAATAAATATATAAAACGCTAAAATTCAAAATAGGAATATTACTATATACAATTGATATTATATTTTTTTATTCATGTATAATAGTGGTCTTACCAATTTACCAATATAGTTAAAAAATAGTTATAACTGTATTATTTTGAAGGGAGATTATATGTTTCAGGTAAGAATACATGGCAGAGGTGGTCAAGGGGTAGTCTCAGCAGCAGAAATATTATCTGTTGCAGCTTTTATTGAAGGGAAGCATTCACAAGCAATCCCAAGTTTTGGTTCTGAACGCATGGGTGCCCCTGTAGTCTCTTTTTGCCGTATTGATGATAAGCCAATAAGACTTCGCGAACCTATTATGGAGCCAGATGCACTAATTGTTCAAGATCCCACACTCTTTAATGCTATTGATGTGTTTGCAGGTCTCTCTAAAAATGGATATCTACTAATCAACAGTAAACGCTCAATTGAGGAATTAGGTATTGCTAATGCTATTTATTTACCTGAAGATAAGGTTCGCCTAGTTCCTGCTACTGAGATTGCACTTCATCACATCAAAAGACCTCTACCTAATGCAGTCTTATTGGGTGCACTTGCAGCAGTTACTGGCGTAATTCAAATTGATTCAGTTGCTGAAGCTATTGCCTCAAAATTTCCAGGAAAAATAGGAGATTTCAATATACAGGCTGCTGAGGCTGCTTATAAATTGCTCACCCATAATAATCAAGAGGAATTAACATGCTAAAACAAATTGAAGGCTCTCATGGCGTATCTGAGGCAGTAGCATTATGTCGTCCAGAGGTTATTTGTGCTTATCCCATTACCCCTCAAACCCATATTGTTGAGGACTTAGGGGCCTTAGTAAAAAGTGGCAAACTGGAAAACTGTGAATATATAAATGTTGAATCTGAATTTGCCGCTCTTTCCGTTGGAATTGGCTCCTCTGCTGCTGGTGCTAGAACATACACTGCAACCGCAAGCCAGGGCATGCTCTTTATGGCAGAAGCTGTGTATAACGCATCTGGATTAGGTTTACCTATTGTAATGACTGTAGGTAATCGCTCAATCGGTGCTCCAATTAACATATGGAATGATCAGTCTGACTCTATGTCTATGCGTGACGCCGGCTGGATTCAGTTATTTGTCGAGGATAACCAGCAAGCAGTAGATATACATATTCAAGCATTTAAAATTGCTGAAACATTAAGCTTACCAGTAATGGTTTGTATGGATGGTTTCATTCTTACTCATGCTATTGAAGGTATTAATGTGCCTGACCAGAAACAAGTTGACAAATTTTTACCTTCATTTGTCCCTCGTCAAATTCTTGACCCTGAAAATCCGATATCTATTGGAGCTATGGTTGGACCAGAAGCTTTCACTGAGGTTCGTTATCTTGCCCACCAAAAGCAAAAAGAGGCCTTGAAACTAATTCCTAAAATTAATGAAGATTTTAAGCAAATCTTTGGCAGAGACTCTGGAGGTTTAATCTCTACATTTAATGTCGATGATGCTGACACTGTAATTGTTACTCTTGGCTCAGTGATTGGCACAATACAAGAGGCACTTGATGAACAAGATGAGAATATTGGAGCTTTAACGATACGCTCTTTTCGTCCATTCCCACTTAAGGCAATTCGTTCTGCACTAAAAAATGTGAAAAGAGTAGTTGTATTTGAAAAGTGCTTTGCTGTTGGTATTGGAGGCATAGTTGCAAATAATGTACGTATGGCGTTGAGCGGTACAAATATTGAAGTCTATGAGGTAATTGGAGGGCTTGGAGGTCGACCAATAACACGCAAATCATTGCACAAACTATTTAAAGACGCAGTCAAAGATAATCTTGAAGTTGTGACCTTTTTGGATTTAAAAAAGGATGTCGTTGAGCGTGAACTTAAGCGTGAAAAAGAGTTAATTCAATCAGGATCTGTCGCTGAAAACGTGCTTCGAGATGGTGGCGTTGTAAGTGCTGCCAAAACTACTTAAGGGGAGAAAAATAGTGTCTCATCAACAAGTTAAATTTTATCAAACCGGAACATTAACTGTAGGCAACCGTCTTCTTGATGCAGAACAGCGAACAGTCCAAGCTACCATTGACCGCTCAAACTCTCTTGACTCAGGTCATCGAGCATGCCAAGGGTGTGGTGAGGCTTTGGGTGCACGTTATGCCATTGACACTGCAATGAGAGAGACGAATAACAAAGTAATTGCTGCAAATGCAACTGGGTGTCTTGAAGTGTTTACTACGCCGTACCCTGAAACATCTTGGACATTGCCATGGATACACTCACTATTTGGCAATGCACCCGCTATTGGAACTGGAATAGCAGCAGCTATGAAAGTCAAAGGTCGAGAAGATATTCGAGTTATCGCGCAAGGCGGAGATGGGGGAACAACAGATATAGGCTTTGGCTGCCTTTCAGGTATGTTCGAGCGTAACGATGACGTGCTGTATATTTGTTACGACAATCAAGGTTATATGAATACTGGTGTGCAACGCTCTTCAGCAACTCCAGGAGGGGCACGAACCGCAACCACGATGCCTGTAGGGCCTGAACCAGGAGCTGAGTTTGACAAAGGCAAAAACGTTCCTTTAATTGCTATGGCTCATGAAATACCATACGTCGCAACAGCAAGCATAGATAGACTTCATGATCTGGAAGCAAAGGTTAAAAAGGCGATGTCTTTCCGTGGAGCTAGATACATTCAAATTTTTGTCCCCTGTCCACTAGGTTGGGGTTCAGCTCCTGCTCAGACAGTTAATCTTGCGCGACTGGCAGTTGAATCCGGAATTTGGCCACTATTTGAAGGAGAGTATGGCGAAATTACATCAGTCACAAACATTCGAAAACAAGTTCCCGTAGAAGAGTATTTGAAACCTCAACGTCGTTTTGCTCATGTAGTAAAAAATCCTGAGCAATTAAGTGCTGTACAAGCAATTGCTGATCGCAATATTCGTAAATTTAGCCTACTTGAAGAGCAGGAGTAAAACCAATGAAAAACACCAAACCTTTTGCAATTACACTTGATGTTGGCAGTAGCCTACTAAATAAAACTGGCTCTTGGCGTACCGAGCGCCCTGTTTATGTGGACCGACTACCTCCTTGTAACGAAACCTGTCCAGCGGGCGAAAATATACAGGAATGGTTATACCATGCTGAAAGTGGTGAATACAAGAAGGCATGGGAAGAAATTATGAAAAACAACCCTTTTCCTGCTGTAATGGGGCGTGTCTGCTATCACAGTTGTGAGACAGCCTGTAATCGCGTTCACCTTGATGATGCTGTTGGAATTAATTCTGTAGAGCGTTTTCTTGGTGACCAAGCCTTAATCAATCAGTGGAAGGTTAAGCCTGGGAAAACTACTGGCAAAAAAATAATGATTGTTGGTGCTGGCATGGCTGGTCTTGCTTGCGCTTACCACCTTAGACTATTGGGGCATAAAGTTACTATCTTTGAGTCTTCATCTAAACCTGGGGGAATGGTTCGATACGGTATCCCTAAGTATCGTATGCCAAACGAAAAACTCAATGCAGAGATTTACCGTATAGAAGATATGGGTGTAAAAATTGAGCTCAACACTAAGATAGAAGACGTTATTGCTACAAAAGAAAAATATGGTTTTGATGCTGTCTTTCTATCTATCGGAGCACAAAATGCCAAACTAATTGATATAAAGTCAGATGAATCTATACCGTCACTAAGCGCTATCGCAATTTTACGCGGAATAGAGGACGATATAGCTACAGGCTTACATGGTCATGTTGTAGTTTACGGAGGAGGCAACACAGCAATTGACGTAGCAAGATCAGCTATACGCATGGGTGCTAAAAGTGTCAAGGTAGTTGTGCGTAAGAGTCAAGAACAAATGCCTGCTCACTATGAAGAAATAAATGAAGCACTCGACGAAGGGGTGGAAATCGTTCCCTTCCACAGCATTAGTGAGATTAAAAAGGGTCAGCTAATACTGGAAAAAAACTTTGTTTCTGATAGCAAGAGTGCAAAACCTACTGGTCAGTTTGTGGCTATGGAAGCGAGCGTTGTGGTTCAAGCCTTAGGGCAAAACGTTGATGAATCATTGCTTGATAATTTGGATGAGCTAAAACTTGAAGATGGAGTATTAGGCGTTGATACACATTTGATGAGTGCTATTGAAGGAGTTTTTGCTGGAGGCGATATGATTCCATCAGAGCGCAATGTAACTGTGGCTATTGGTCATGGTAAAAAAGCAGCCCGAAGCATTAACCAGTGGCTACAAGGAAAATTTCAAAAGCCGTCCGAAAAGCATGAAGTAGTGGATTATTCTATGATGAATACTTGGTACTATAGCGATGCACCTAGAACCATAAGACCAATGCTTGATGTGGTTAGGCGAACGTCTGGATTTGCAGAGGTTGTTGGCGATCTTGACGAGACAAACGCGGCTTTTGAAGCACGACGTTGTATGTCTTGTGGAAATTGTTTTGAATGTGACAATTGCTACGGTGTATGTCCCGACAATGCGGTAATTAAATTGGGCGCTGGTAAACGCTTCGAATTTAAATATGACTACTGCAAGGGCTGTGCTATGTGTGCTACTGAATGCCCTTGCGGCTCGATAAAGATGGAACCTGAATTGATATAGTCTCGGTTCACTCTTGTCACATTTATTTATTACTCATATATCAATAAATAATGTTGCACTGCACAAATTAAATAGGTAAAATACAAATTCGAATAATTCAACAACTTAAGATAGGATAATAATTATGGCACCAACTGACAGTGATTGGAAAGGTGATTGGCTAAAAAATCAACAACATTTTTGGCAGTCATGGGCCAATATGGTAGGCCAATCTGGGTCAAATCCGACAACCATAGGTTCTAATCCTTTCTCTCCGAACATGGGATCTAATCCTTTTTCTCCGGACTGGTCACAAACCCTCGACCAGTGGTGGCGATTAGTGTCTCCACAGGCTTCAGATCCTGTATCAGAGATGTTTCAGAGAATTATTGAAACAGGAAAAAACTTTAACAAACTGGCAGAGCAAGGTTACAGTTTAGGACAGACACAAAGCCAGGAAGATCCTATTCAGAGTTGGCTTGACAATATGCAAAAAGGATTTGAGGACTGGGGTAAGCAAATTTCAACGAATAAATTCTCTTTATTCGATAACAAAGACTCTTCAATTCCAGAATGGATGGGGCTTAACAAAGGAGCTCTGGAGATTTGGGACGCTGTAGCTAACAGTATAGGGTTAGGGGGTGTTCCTGACATTCCTGGTTTAGAAAAAGGCAAGGTTGAACTCAGTAGACTACTCAAAAGCCCTGCCCTAGGACAATGGAGAGAACACCAACAACAGCTGCAGAATATTGCGCAACTACTTATAGAGTTTCAAGAAGCTGACCAGGTTTACAAGCTAGCATTTGCCCAAATGGGTATACGTTCAATTGAAGCTTTGCGTCAAAGACTATCTAATATTAGTAGCGATGAAGATAAAGTTTCTACAGTGCGTGAATTTTATGATTTATGGGTTGATGTAAATGAAGAGATCTATAGTGAGTTTGCAATGACTGATGAGTATCAGGTAATTCATGGGGACTTTGTCAATAGTCTTATGGCTTTGCGCAAAGAAACTAACTCACTTACAGAAAAACTATATAAAGCAGTAAATTTGCCTACACGCTCTGAACTAAACTCCATCAACAAGCGTCTACAAGAGCAACGCAGAGAAAACATTCAGTTAAGGAACGAGATTAAGAGGCTTGCTAGCCAAATTGATAGGAGAACCGAGAAGAAAACCAAACCTTCTTCAAAGAACCAAGCCATACCTGGGCAAGATAAAGATCTATCAAAAATTAAAGGGGTTGGGCCAAAAATAGTTGAAAAGCTACATACACAAGGTATCGAAACTTTGGAACAAATAGCGAAAATGCAACTTGCAGAGCTGGAAAAATTAGATAAACAGATTGGCGGCAACGGTAGCATTTTACGTGACCAGTGGGGAATTCAGGCTAATCAATTATTAAATCAATAGCAAGATACAAATAAAAAATTAATATAGGACAACCGATCATGATAACTATGAAGCCTGAAGAGATGCTAAATGAGGCGTCGAATTTCAATAAAAAAATCACCGAAGGTTTTTCTAATCTTGCGGATGTTGGTGAGATAGGTTCAGGAGTAACCCCTCACGATACTATCTATGAGGAAGACAAGCTCAAACTCTATCATTACAAATCTGATAGTAGCGCGAAAAAAAACTCGGTCCCCCTTCTAATCGTTTATGCATTGGTAAATCGACCATATATGGCGGACATTCAGGAAAATCGTTCAACCATAAAAGGGTTGATGGATAATGGCCAGGATGTTTATTTAATAGACTGGGGTTATGCCGATGATGCAGACCAATACCTTACTATGGATGACTATATCAATGGCTATATAGATCGCTGCGTTGATATTCTGCGCGAACGACACAATGAAGAAAAGATAAACCTTCTTGGTATTTGTCAGGGCGGAACTTTCAGCTTGTGTTATAGCTCAATGCACCCAGAAAAAGTGCGCAATCTTGTAACTATGGTTACCCCTGTTGATTTCCATACTCCAGACAACATGCTTAGTCACTGGGTACAAAATGTCGATATTGATCTTCTGGTTGACACTCAAGGAAATATTTCTGGGGATTTACTCAATGGAACATTTCTTAGTATGAAGCCGTACGAACTTATGGGGCAAAAATATATTGGTGTAATTGATATATTGGATAGCCCAGACGCTCTGAAAAATTTTATGCGAATGGAACAGTGGATTTTTGACAGCCCTGACCAGGCCGCTGAAACCTTCAGGCAGTTCATCAAAGATTTTTATCAAGGCAATAAATTAATCAGCGGAGACGTGGTTATTGGGGACAAGACGGTTGACCTGAAAAACCTAACAATGCCTATACTAAATATATATGCTGAGCAAGACCATCTAGTACCACCTTCTGCCACAACTCCACTTAAAGAGTACGTTGGTAGTAAAGATTACAAGGAAATCTCATTCCCAGGTGGTCATATTGGAATTTATGTCAGTGGCAGAGCACAAAAAACAGTTCCGCCAGAAATTGGCGCCTGGCTGAGTTTGCGCTAGACTGGCCTTTAATTTGTTTTGAATTTACAATTTATTATGCTATTTTTTATTTAATTAACCATCTAGGAGGACAGATTAATGTCAAACCAAGAAATTGTTATAGTTTCAGCTACTCGAACAGCATTAGGCACTTTTGGAGGGTCTCTCTCTTCGATACCTGCACCCAAATTGGGGGCAGAAGTCATAAGTGCTTTACTAAAAGACACCGGCATTCAAGGTGATCAAGTTGATGAAGTGATTTTAGGGCAGGTGTTGACTGCAGGCAGTGGTCAAAATCCTGCTCGTCAATCTGCATTAGGTGCTGGTCTGCCTGAGACTACACCAGCAATGACCATTAACAAAGTATGCGGCAGTGGATTAAAGGCGGTTCAATTAGCTTTTCAAGCGGTCGCCTGTGGAGATGCTGAAATTGTTATAGCTGGAGGCCAAGAAAACATGAGCCTCTCAAGCCATGTACTTCCAAAGTCGAGAGACGGTAAAAAAATGGGACCATGGGAGCTTGTAGACAGCATGGTTGTTGACGGGTTATGGTGTGCTTTTAACAACTACCATATGGGAACAACTGCTGAAAATATAGCTGGAAAATACAATTATTCACGTGATGCGCAAGATCAATTTGCTGCAAAATCACAACAGAAAGCGGAGGCTGCCCAAAAATCTGGTCTATTCGATAATGAGATTACAGCTGTAAATATTCCACAGCGTAGAGGGGACGATATAATCTTTGATACTGACGAATTTCCAAGGCATGGAACGACCGCAGAATCTCTAGGTAAATTACGCCCAGCATTTGCTAAAGACGGCACTGTTAGTGCTGGCAACGCATCGGGTATAAATGATGGTGCTGCCGCAGTAATGGTTATGAGTGCAGATAAAGCTAAAGAGCTAGGATTAAAGCCTATGGCAAGAATTGCTGGATTCTCGAGTGCTGGAGTTGATCCGGCTATTATGGGAACAGGCCCTATTCCTGCCACAACTAAGTGCTTGGAAAAAGCTGGATGGAAAGTTTCTGACCTTGATCGTATTGAGGCAAACGAAGCATTTGCAGCACAAGCTATGTCAGTTAACGACTCACTTGGCCTGGATAGCTCTATAGTTAACATAACTGGAGGCGCTATCGCTCTTGGTCATCCGATTGGAGCATCAGGCGCGAGGGTGCTTGTAACTTTGCTTCACGGAATGCAGCGTGACGAGGCTGACAAAGGACTCGCTACTCTATGTATTGGTGGCGGCATGGGTGTTGCAATGGCAGTAGAAAGGGTTACTGAATAATATCACTATTAAAACTTAAATAAATAAAATATACAGGAGAATATGTATGAGCAAGTTGGACAATAAAATCGCTTTGGTAACAGGAGGTACTGGAGGAATAGGAACCGCTATTTGTCAGCGTCTTGCTGATGATGGGGCAAAAATTGTTACCACTAGTACAAACCTTGAAAAGGCTGCCAAATGGCAAGCTAAACAAAACTTTGATTCAACAATCATTAAATGTGATGTTAGCAACTATGATGACTGTAAATCTATGAAAGAACAGATAGAAAAAGAACTAGGTGTTGTAGATATAGTAGTCAATAATGCTGGGATTACACGTGACGGCTCTTTTAGAAAAATGGATACAGAAAAATGGTCTCAGGTTATAACTACAAACCTCAACAGTGTTTTTAATATTAGTCATCAATTTGTTGATGGTATGACTGGAAAAGGCTATGGACGTATTGTTAATATATCTTCAATCAACGGTCAAAAAGGCCAGTTTGGTCAGACCAACTACAGCGCTGCCAAGGCAGGAGTTCATGGTTTTACTATGGCATTAGCTCAAGAGGTTGCTCGCAAAGGAGTAACTGTTAATACAGTCTCTCCAGGCTATATAGCAACTGAAATGGTAATGGCCGTTCCAGAGGAAATTCGTAATAAAATCATAGCACAAATTCCAATTGGCAGGCTTGGCGAGCCTGAAGAAATCGGCGCGCTTGTTGCTTTCTTATGTTCAGACGAAGCAGGGCTAATTACTGGAGCAAATCTAGCCGCTAATGGCGGACAGCATATGCACTAACGTTTGCTGAATCTGGTTTGAGACACATAATACGAGATTAGTGATAAAATCTTAACCACAATTTCTTTTGCTAGGAATTGTGTTTTATTACTTCATTAACCTTATTACTATGTCTAAAGAACGCTTAATTAAGAAATACCCCAATCGTCGCCTGTATGACACTAGTACCAGTTGTTACATTACACTGGATGAGGTAAGAAAACTGGTTGTTGATGGATTTCCGTTTAAAGTTCTTGAGAAAAAATCCAACGAGGATATTACCAGAAATATTTTGCTACAAATAATCATGGATTATGAGTCTGGCGAAGGAGAGCCTATGTTCAGCAGTGAACTACTAATCAACTTTATTCGTAATTACGGTGAGAGCTCCCAAGATAGTTTTAAAAGCTATTTAGAGCAAAGTATGGAATTTTTTACTCAACAACAAGACATCCTAAGGGAACATTTAACCAAACCAAAAATTGAAAATCCAGCAGAAGCTTGGATGGATATGGGTAAAAAACAGTTTGATCTATGGCAACAGACACAAAAGCAATTCTTCAATAAGCCTGATAAATAAGCAAAAAAAAGGCGCCTATTTAGGCGCCTTCTAATAACAATCTTTATTTAACATCAGCAACTACTTTCTCAGCATTTGCTTTAACTTCAGCAGCAACCTTCTCAGCATTTACCTTTGCATCTTCAAAAGCTTCTTCAGCTAGACCAGTTAACTCGTCTTGCGCTCCCTTGAGAATATCAGAGATCTCAGTTA
>Ga0315334_10002636_pt1 | contig 11202 bp, 6 predicted proteins | sample M150034915metaG_FD_205555 | JGI IMG/M metagenome (GOLD analysis project Ga0315334, IMG submission 205555) | Ammonia-oxidizing marine archaeal communities from Monterey Bay, California, United States - M1 500m 34915 | ecosystem: Environmental > Aquatic > Marine > Intertidal zone | place: USA... | reverse complement strand
GTACAATATCTCCCCTGTTGATACGGCTGCAGGGTTCATCGATGTTTTCTTGGAATCGAACGCCGGCATTTGCCCAACGACCAAAGATTCGTTGCGAATTCATTTTATTGATCCTCCAAGCGTCGATGCCGGTGTCGAACAGGATTTTTGCAATAATGAGGTTGTGCAGCTAAATGGTTCAATTACTGGAACGAGTACAATTGGTAGCTGGTCCACAATGGGTACAGGATCATTCGATCCAAGCAACAATCTTGTTGTGACAAACTATTTGCCATCGGCTTCCGATATTGCAAATGGTTCGGTGAATCTTATTTTAACGTCTACCAGTGTATTTGGATGTGCCCCCGTTAATGACATTGTCACAATTACGTTCCTGCCCTCTCCGGTTGCAGATTTTTCATTCAATGTAGCATGTGAAGGAGACAATACGACCTTTACAGATCTGTCTACAATTAGCTCCGGCACTATTGGTGGTTGGAATTGGGGTTTTGGCGATGCTGTAACCTCAATTGTTCAGAACCCTATACACACGTACGGAGGAAGTGGTGTATATAACACTACCCTTATCGTTACAGGAACTAATGGTTGTTACGACACTCTGGTTACTGCAGTAACGGTGAACGCGACACCAATTGCCAACTTCAGCCCAACTGTCGCATGTGAAAACACACCTATTGATATTAGCGATCTTTCGTTTATTTCCAGCGGAACTATCGTGTCATGGTTGTATGACTTTGGTTCTTCAACAAGTACAGACCAGTATCCGTCCTATACATATGCTGGGGTGGGAAATCAACAGGTCAGCCTAACGGTTACTTCTGATCTTGGATGTACAGATGACACAACGATGACCATTTATGTGTATCCGGCACCTGAGGCTGATTTCAGCTTCCTTCCAAATCCTGCTTTAGTTCAGGAAAATGTATTCTTTACGGATCAATCCATCGGAAACCAGATCAATACATGGTATTGGGAATTCGGTGATGACCAGGGGGACAATAGTCAAAATCCCATTCATAATTTCAATGACGGAGGAGATTTTCTGGTAATGCTTATCGTAACCGATATCAATGGTTGCCAGGACACGGTTTATCGGATTGTTCCAATCGCATTGCCACCCGTGCTTCCTACAGGATTCACCCCCAACGGAGACGATGACAACGATGTATTCCTAATTCGGGGAGGGCCATTCAACAGCGTTGATTTTAAAATTTACGACCATTGGGGAGAATTGTTGTTCACATCAACGGACGCTTCAATTGGATGGGATGGAAATTATAAAGGAGAACCTGCACCCTTAGGCGTATACACATGGACATTTGTTGTTGAATTGGCAAACGATATTATAATTAAGGAATCAGGTGACGTCACCTTAATAAGATAAGTATGATTAGAAAAATTCTATTTTTTATACTCTTATCGTTGAGCACCGGGCAAGCATCAGCTCAAGATGCACACCTGTCTTTGTATGACGCGGCTCCCCTGTTTTTAAATCCAGCAATGACTGGGGTTTTTGATGGTGACTGGAGGATTCACGGACAATACAGAACACAGTGGAAGGCAGTCAACCACAAACCATATACTACAGCCCTTTTGAGTTTTGATATTCCGGTTAAAAAATGGGGCTTTGGTGTACAGGTCTCGAATTTTAGAGCAGGCATAGGAAATTATAATGCGCTACAAGGGGTCCTTTCTATTGCGTATACCACTTCAATGGACCGAAAAAAAAGACACAATATTTCGTTTGGTATTCAGGGAGGTGTAACACAAAAAACCATCGAATACCAGTTGCTCACATTCAACAACCAGTACACCACAGCAAACGGTGGCGGTTTTGACCAAACACTATATTCCGGGGAAGAATTCGCCGGGCAATCTGCGATGATTCCTGTAGTTAACGCCGGAATTCTATACTTTTTCGCAAAGCAGGAAAGCCGCTTTAATCCATTTATCGGGGCCTCTGCGTTTAACTTAACAACACCAAAAGAATCTTTCTTTAATGAGGATAACCGGCTTCCGATGCGCTACTATGGACATGTTGGGACCAGAATCAATTTTACCGAGCTTTTCTATATGATTCCAAAAGTTCTGGTAATGACACAGGGTGAATTCTGGGAGCAAACCTATGCCTTGGATGCAGGTTATTATTTTAAAGATGGGGACTTTTATCTAACGGCTGGAGCCGTATTACGCGCTGAAGACGCCATGATTGTTTCCATTGGAGCTAAAATGGAAAATATTGTTGCTAAAATAGGATACGATATAAACGTTTCTTCCCTGGCAACCTCTTCTTCAGGTCGCGGTGGATTTGAAGTATCGCTGACATTCATCAATCAAAAGAAAAAACCACAAACAGAAAAAATTTGCCCCAGACTTTAAAGACCATAAATGAATAAAAAAATAATCATATTAATTTTACTCTTTATTCCAATAGTTGGATTGAGTCAGTCGCGGAAGGTCTGGATGAATCATGCGGACAAATTTTTTGATAAAGCGGATTACCACAATGCACTCTTGAATTATCAAAATGCATTAAGCGATACCTCGGGTATCAGTACAATGATTTTTCCTTATGAAATAAAAGTTACCAAACAAAAACTCAAGAATAAGGAGCACAGTATTGACACAAATCGTTTCGTGCCACGCAAAGACTACCTCGAGCATCAAATCGCATCGTGCTATTTAAGAACCTATGATTACAAAAAGGCCGTGCAGCACTTTGAACAAACTGCAACTTTTAAATCTTATCCGGAAGACATCTACAATTATGGCGTTTCGCTTATGAACGTTGATAATCATAAAGAGGCTATTAAATACTTTGAAAAGTATATTAAATCGGAGAACTATTCAGATTCATTACTCCGTAGCGCGCAGCTATTGATCACCGGGTGCTATTACGCTCTGGATGAAGAAAACTTCAAGACAGAGGTTGTGGTGACGCTCGCAGATACTGCAGTATTTAACAGGGGAACTTCGTCGTTTGCGCCAATGTATTTCGGACGCGAAAATCGGTTATTGTTCACAAGTGCACGAAAAGGCGGCGTTATTATCGACCCCGAAAAACAAGAGTCTGCATATTTGTGTGATCTGTACTGGACGGAAATGGATGCGGGCGGAAGGTGGTCGGACGCTGTTAATTTCGGGCGGCCATTAAATACAGCGCAACATGATGCTTCGGCTACTTTCAGTAAGCTCAATATTATTTACTATACCAGGTGGAATGATCAAAATCGAAATGATCAGGGTATTTCGCTTGCCCGAATGGTTAATTTCAAGTTCTATGAATCTTTCAAGCTACCCGAATCGGTTAATGTGCCGGGGTACAAAAGCATCAATCCATTTGTAACAATGGATGGGAAAACGCTTTATTTCTCGAGCAATCGACCTGGTGGAGAAGGGGGATTGGACCTTTGGAAAATTGCCCTTGACGAAACAGGGAATGTTACCGGTGAGGCTGAAAATCTTGGACGCCCTATCAATTCTGAGCTGGATGAAGTGAGCCCGTTTTATCATGAAGTTTCCTCAACCTTCTTTTTTAGCTCAAACGGCCATAACTCGATTGGTGGTCTCGATATTTTTAAAAGCGCCTATAATAAGCGGAAAAAGACCTATAATACACCGGTGAATTTAGGCCTGCCAATTAATTCAAGTAAGGATGATTCTTATATTCTTTGGGATAATATGATGAAAAAAGGCTTCTTTGCTAGTGACCGACAAGATTGCCCGGCTGGTCATTGTTATGATATTTATGAACTTACCAACGAGCCGATCACCATTGTTTTGCATGGTCATGTGTACGATTCTGAAACCAATGAAATTCTGGTAAATGCAGAGCTAACATTCAAAGATATTGGGTTTAAGCTTGACCCATTTGTTTTAAGAACGGATGAAAAAGGATATTATCGAACGGAATTAGAACAAAATCAAGAGCTTTTCATAAAGGCACAAATGCCTTCTTACTTTGCAGATGCCGGGTCGGTTAACACAAAGCCCATTACTGAGTCTACTGTACTGGTCCAGGACTTCTACCTTAATCCTATCCCAACCGACGAGATCGAAATTGACGGTATTGAGTACGATTTTAATTCGGCAAACTTAAGACCAAAGTCCAAAGAAATATTGGATAAGCTTGAGGAATTTCTGGAATTGAATAATAACCTCATCGTAGAAATAAATTCGCATACGGATTCCAGGGGTAGCGATTCGTACAACGAGAAGCTGTCCAAGAGACGTGCAAAATCCTGTGTGGATTATCTTATTTCGAAGGGCATCTCAAAAAGTCGTTTAAAAGCTAGAGGTTATGGCGAAAAACAACCTAATTTCTTGAAGAATGCATCAAAAAAACCAGTATTAAACAGTAGTGGTCAGCGAATCATTCTTACAGAAGCCTATATAAAATCTCAGGCTACTGAAGCGGTACGCGAAGAATACCATCAGAAAAATCGTAGAACATCCTTTAAAGTTGTAGGCGAAGGATTTGATCTGAATAGTAATTGAAAAGATAGAAAAAAGTGCTTGCTTCGCTTTTCTTTTTTTCCTGCTCCTGAAATTCTAAATTAAACGATAAGTACGTTTACTCCTTTTGTTTTCCTAAGATGCGAACAACAAAATAAGTGTTGACAAGGACAATAGCCACATTGGTTAAAATAATGGGAAATGACCACAAAAGAACTCCATAGATAACAAAAAGGGAGCACCCAATTACATTGATAATTCGAAGCAGAATCATTTTTTTCATCACAAAAGACAACAGCACAAATGCTGAAGCTGCATAGCCAATAAAGTCCACATAATTTCCCATTGGAGTTTTTTTCAAATTAAATTAGCTTGAATCCGAGTTCTTCCATCTGTTCATTATTCAACGGTGATGGAGCATCAATCATTACGTCTCTTCCACTATTGTTTTTTGGGAACGCAATGTAATCCCTTATGGAATCTGACCCCCCCATCGTTGCCACCAACCTATCGAGCCCAAAGGCCAGGCCTCCATGCGGTGGGGCTCCAAATTCAAATGCCGCCATTAAAAACCCAAATTGAGCCTCTGCTTCTTGTTTTGTAAATCCCAATAGATCGAACATGCGTGATTGCAGCTCTCTGTTGTGAATTCTTATCGATCCGCCTCCCAGCTCTACGCCGTTCATTGCAAGATCATACGCATTTGCCCGAACTTTTCCAGGTTCTGTATCAATCAAGTGCTCATCTTCCGGTTTTGGCGAAGTAAACGGGTGGTGCATTGCGTGGAATCGTTCTGATTCTTCATCCCATTCCAAAAGGGGGAAATCCACAACCCAAAGCGGTTTAAATTCATTCGGATTTCGAAGCCCTAATTCATCGCCCATGTGTAACCGGAGCTCGCCCAATTGTTTTCTTGTTCTATCTGTTTCTCCGCTCAACACCAAAACCAGATCTCCAGCTTCAGCACCTGCTGCTCTGGCCCATAACGAAAGATCTTCGGGGCTATAAAATTTGTCAACCGACGACTTAAATGTCCCGTCTTCATTGCACTTAAGATAAACCATTCCCAAGGCACCGATCTGTGGTTTTCTCACCCAGTCGGTAAGCTTGTCGAGTTGCTTTCTGGTGTAGCCAGCACATTGTTGCACGTTGATGGCCAAAACCTGTTCCGCATTATCAAAAATCGCAAAGCCTCTCCCTTTAGCCACTTCGTTCATATCAACGAATTTCATTCCAAAGCGTATGTCTGGTTTGTCTGAACCATAACATTCCATTGCTTCATTATAAGTCATTCTTGGAAAGTTTGAGTCCAATTCCACACCACGAACCTCTCGAAAAAGATGCTGTACTAATCCCTCAAAAGTTTGCAACACATCCTCCTGTTCCACAAATGCCATTTCACAATCAATCTGTGTGAATTCCGGTTGTCGATCTGCCCTGAGGTCTTCGTCCCTGAAACACTTCACAATTTGATAATACCGATCAAATCCAGAAACCATTAAGAGCTGTTTGAATGTCTGCGGCGATTGGGGCAAAGCATAAAACTCCCCCTGATTCATTCTGCTTGGCACAACAAAATCCCTGGCTCCTTCTGGTGTGGATTTTATCAAAACCGGTGTTTCCACATCTAAAAAATCTATTGAGTCCAAGTATTTTCTGGTTTCCAGCGTCACCCTGCTTCTTAACCTGAGCTTGTCCTGAACCGGCCTGCGCCGAAGGTCCAGATAGCGATATTTTGCTCGGAGCTCTTCACCACCATCCGTGTCATCTTCAATGGTAAATGGCGGTATTTTGGATGAATTAAGAACCTTAATCGATGAAACTTTAATTTCTATATCACCCGTTGGAATCTTATTATTTTTACTCGACCTCTCTATTACCTGGCCTGCAATTTGAATTACGAATTCCCTGCCCAGTTTTCTCGCCTGCTCAAATAATTCGGTGCTGTCTTCTTTGTTAAATGCCAGCTGGGTTGTTCCGTACCTATCCCTAAGGTTAATAAATGTAAGTGAGCCTAAGTCATTTGAATTTTGCACCCATCCCGATAGTGTTACATTCTTGCCTATGTGTTCTGAGCGCAATTCGCCGCACGTGTGAGTTCTGTACATCTTCTTGACTTATCTATTTATTTTTGATTACAGTGGAATATTTCCGTGTTTCTTCTTTGGTAACACCTCAGCTTTATTCTCCAGCATTTTAAATCCGGCAATAATCTTCCCGCGTGTTTCCTCAGGGAATATAACATCGTCTACAATTCCTCGTTCCGCAGCGCGATATGGATTGGCAAAAACTTCTGCATATTCCGATTCTTTCTCTTTCCATTTCGCTTCAGCGTCCTTTGCTTCGGCTATATCTCGTTTAAAAATAATTTCGGCCGCTCCCTTTGCCCCCATCACGGCAATTTCAGCTGTCGGCCAGGCATAGTTCAGGTCTGCACCAATGTTTTTAGAATTCATCACATCAAATGCCCCTCCATAAGCCTTTCGTGTAATCACGGTAATTCTTGGGACCGTTGCTTCAGAAAACGCATAAAGTAGTTTCGCGCCATGGCTAATGATCCCTCTCCATTCCTGATCCGTCCCTGGTAAGAAACCCGGAACATCTTCAAAGACCAATAACGGAGTGTTAAATGCATCACAAAACCGAACAAATCGCGCCCCCTTTCTTGAAGCATCTATGTCCAAAACTCCTGCTAAAGAGTCGGGTTGATTTGCAATTACGCCAATTGTCCTTCCCTCAACTCGGGCAAACCCAACAATAATGTTTTTTGCAAAATCTTTATGTACTTCCCTAAAGCTGTTGTCGTCAATAACGCAATCAATCACTTTTCTCATATCATAAGGAAGCGTATTGTTCTGCGGTAAAATTTCTTTGACCGTATCCAGTTTTGATTTATTGAATTCAAACATAGAAGGCTGTGGCGGTAGCTCATTCGCGTTTTGAGGCATATAGGTAATCAGATCGCGCACTTGTTTTAATGCTTCAAGATCATTGTCTGCAGTGAAGTGGTTCACCCCTGATTTTTCAGCATGCGTTTTTGCACCACCCAGATCTTCAGAGTTTACTTCTTCGTGGGTAACTGTCTTTACAACATTTGGGCCCGTAACAAACATATACGAGGTTTCTTCTACCATGATGATGAAATCGGTTAGTGCAGGAGAATAAACTGCCCCACCCGCACACGGTCCCATAATTACACTAATTTGCGGTACCACACCAGAAGCCCTGGTATTTCTGTAAAAAATATCCGCATAGCCAGCCAAAGAAACTACCCCTTCCTGTATTCGGGCACCGCCAGAATCATTCAACCCTATAAGCGGGGCGCCGTTTTTGGTGGCCATGTCCATAATGGCACATATCTTCTCCGCATGTGTTTCTGAAAGAGATCCTCCAAGCACAGTGAAATCCTGAGAAAAAACATAGATCAATCTTCCATGTATGGTCCCAAATCCGGTAACCACTCCATCACCTGGAATTTTATTCTTTTCAAGCCCAAAGTAATTGGATCGATGCTCCACAAATTGGCCAATCTCATTAAAGGATCCCTCATCCAGCAAAGCAAGAACTCTTTCTCTTGCCGTTAATTTGCCTTGCGCATGTTGGCGCTCAATTCTCTTTTCTCCCCCGCCAAGTTTTGATGCTTCTCTTCGTTTGGTTAAATCCTGATTCTTATCCATTGTTAAAGTGTTTCACTGTTATCGAACAGACTAGTAACAAAGATAGTTTTATTCTAATATTGATCGCCGTTCAGGGAAGATCATCCGGAAATATTCTTTTGGTCTTTTTAAATGTCAGGGAACAATTTCAAGAATTGTATTTGAGCCAATCGATTTATACAGATCCGTAATGTCTTTGTTGGTTAATGAAATGCACCCCAGTGTCCAATTGTACTTTTCTGCGATCATATCATCGGCTCCTTCCGGAACACCGTGTATGCCAATTTCACCGCCTATTGTTCCGGCTTTATCAATGGTTCCATCCGCTTTCCGTTTGTTAAACCTGCGCCACGACTCCTTGTTGGGATAGTCGATCCATATGAAGTATTTCCAGGATCTGTGGGCATACATGCTGCGGATCTTAAAGGTCCCCTCCGGGGTACAGCCATCCCCTTCCTGATGTTTATCATCGACAGGGTTAAATCCAAAAACACAAGGGTAGGTAATCAGCTTTTTCGATTTGTGATACACCTCCATCGTGTAATCTGATTTATCGATTTTTACTTTTAGCTCTGCCTTAGGAATGTTGGATTCTCTAACAATGGTTTGTAAGTTTTTCTGCCCAATGGAAGTGAACACCATCAATATAAAGGCAATTGTTATTCTGTTTTTCATTGGTTTTCTTTTACGTCTGCTAGCTCAGCTCTATCAAAATTCGCTCCAAAATGATCGTTACTGTTTAACCGGAAAAATGTCCCTTTCTTATTCTTTTGGATGCCTGAAAACATGCGATAAATAAACTCTCTTATTGCTGTTTTAAATTGCTCCTTTTGCTTTTAATTCCAGGTACTTGTTTATGGTATTAACCGAAAGCTCGCTCGGTAAGGTTAATACGGTTTGAATTCCGTTCTGGCCGAGCTCCCGTGCAATTTTAGATTTAACCGAGATCATTTTCTCGGCGACGGTAGCCTGGTATACATCTTTAATTGACTTTGATGCTCTGTGTGCTAGCTCCTGTAAAGCACTGTTTTCAAAAAACACAACAACCAGCACATGCTTTTGATTCAACCTTCGCAACAAAGGAATAGCCCTTCTCATGGCAAACTCTGTTTCAAAGTTTGTAAACAACAGCAGTAGAGATCTTGTTTTTACTGTTCTTCGGATCGACTGATACAACAGCTCATAATTAGCCTCTTTGTATTTTGTTTGCTGCTTGTACAATATCTCCTGTATCCTGCGCATCTGTCCCACATTGCCCTCGGCAGGTAATAACGTTCCTATTTTATCCGAATACGTTATGAGCCCTGCCTTATCTCCCTTTTTTAATGCAATGTTGGAAAATACAAGTGTTGCATTTATAGAATAGTCAAGCATTGACAATCCATCAAACTCCATCTGCATGTTTCTGCTTTTGTCGATAATACAATAAATGCTCTGGGATTTTTCTTCCTGATACTGATTGACCATAAGCTCATTTCGTCGACTGGTTGCCTTCCAGTTTATTGTTTTCAGCTCGTCTCCCTGAACATAATTCTTTATTTGTTCGAATTCGCTATTATTTCCCAGTCTTCTGATCTTCTTTATCCCAACACTTGTTTTTTGCTTTTGAAAAACGAGCAATTCGTATTTTTTCATTTGGACCACAGATGGATATACACAAACTGTTTCTTTAAGTGAAATATCAACTCTACGGGAAATAAGGAAGAAAATGGATCTTATAATGACAAAAACATCTCCAAAATGGAATTCCCCCCGGGCTTTCGGAACAAAGGTATATGCAAACTCTTTATCTTGTGCACGCCCCAAAGTTCCTCTAAAAACAGTTTCCCGATCCTGCATCTCAACAGGAAACCCTTCGATCATTAAAAAATTAATGCGTTGGCCGGTGTTATTCTGTACGTTTAGTTTTATGTGGTTTTTATCCCCAAGGTTTAATCGCGTGCTTAATTGCCTGGTCATAATTAATGGTTCTTTAGTGCTGAAAACAAGCAGGGCGTCAATTAATGTGAGCCCGAACAATGAAGCCAACACAACATTGGCAACAAAGATCATGGACGGCAAAGTATACGCTATAACATAAAGCAAGACTCCAATACTGAAAACTGTAAAAAACCAGCGCGTTAAATATGTGTTCTTAATCGCCTTCAATTTATCTTGGTACTTCTATCGTGTTTACTATTTCCTCTACAACATCCTCTGTTCTTACACCTTCCATTTCTGCTTCAGGCGTTAGGATCAGCCTATGATTCAAAACATGGACGGCAACAAATTGTATGTCCTCCGGAGTAACGAAATCACGCCCCCTGATCGCCGCTACAGCTTTCGCGGATTTAATTATGGATAAGGATGCCCTGGGGGATCCCCCAAGAAATATCTTCCCGTGGTTTCTTGTTTTGTGTGTAATCGAGGCGATGTACTTTATGAGGTTGTCCTCAACTATTACCTTAGAAACTGCAGTCTGAATTTTATCTATTTCATCCGCTGAAAAAACAGGTTTTATTTTATCCAGATCTGGTGGCTTTATGGCATTTTTATAGCGTTGCAAAATTTCTTCTTCTTCGTGCAGCTGTGGATAATCCATCTTTATTTTGAATAAAAACCTGTCCAGCTGTGCTTCGGGTAAATTATACGTTCCTTCCTGCTCTATTGGGTTCATTGTAGCGATCACCAAAAAAGGGAACGACATTGGGTATTCTACTCCGTCATAAGTGATCTGGCGCTCTTCCATTACTTCAAACAGGGCTGACTGAGTTTTCGCCGGAGCACGGTTGATCTCATCGATCAATACCACATTCGAAAAAATAGGTCCTCGTCGAAATATAAATTTCGACTCTGAAGCATGGAACACAGAAGTTCCGATTACATCAGACGGCATCATGTCGGGCGTGAATTGGATCCTGGAAAAATCCACACTCAAAGACTTCGATAATACTTTTGCAGAAAGTGTTTTTGCGACCCCGGGAACCCCCTCAAGTAATATGTGTCCGTTCGCGAATATTCCGGTCATTAATAGGTCCACCATCTCGGTTTGCCCTATTATATATTTCGATAATTCCTTTCGGACCTCGCTGACTTTTTGAGCAACCCAGAG
>Ga0315334_10002635_pt1 | contig 11203 bp, 11 predicted proteins | sample M150034915metaG_FD_205555 | JGI IMG/M metagenome (GOLD analysis project Ga0315334, IMG submission 205555) | Ammonia-oxidizing marine archaeal communities from Monterey Bay, California, United States - M1 500m 34915 | ecosystem: Environmental > Aquatic > Marine > Intertidal zone | place: USA... | reverse complement strand
ATTTACGATTTTAGGATGGAGTACTACGAGAACGGGGGTCAGGCCAAGGCCAAACTGCGCTGGACCAAGCCCGACGGAACCTACGAGATTGTCCCATGTTCCGTGTTCTCGCCGACCAAGCCGGACACACCTTCGACAGTCGTGCTGCAGGCAGTCAAGTCAGGCGAAATCCTCACCGACCGACTCAACTGGTGGGACTGACCACTCCTCCTCTTCGTGTTTCGAAACACGGGGCATGTACCTCTTGACGAGGTAGGCATTGACCAGAGCCACGATTGCGGGAGCCACTGCGGCACCTGTCATCCCCTCAACGAACGCCCACCTTGCGTTCTCGATTAGTTCGGCCCCTAGCGCGTTGCCCTGAGCAAGTAATTCCCCTCCTATCCGCATGGCTGCTGGAAACGACTCGGAGACAACCCCTGAATATTCCTCCAGACCACCGGGCACCACTAGTTTGCTCTGGTAGATTTCGTTGACCACACTGCCAACGATTGCAATCCCAAAGGCCCCTCCAACTTCCCTACTCGCATCGTTCGTCGCACTGCCCACTCCTGCCTTGTCATGTGGTATGGAATCCATCACCATGGTCGTCGACGGGGCCATCGTGAGGCCCATTCCCATCCCGGTCAGCAAGAATATCAGAGCCAGAACGACGTAGTCCGTGTCGACCTCTACGGTCGTGAAGATTAGCATCGCCGTGCCAACCAGAGTGAGCCCGACGGCGACCACGTTGTTGCTACCGAACTTCTCACAGAGACGGTCGCTGAGAGCAGCCGCTGGCATCAGCCCCACAGGCAGTGGCAGGAAGTGTAGAGCCGCATCAAAGGCGCCGAGGTCACGGACCAGTTGGAAGTGAAGCATTTGGGTGAACATGAACGAGAACATCACGAAGAAGGCTAGGCTGATGGCGATCAGACCCAGAGCGAAACCCCGGTCCCGGAAGAACTCAATGGGCAGCATTGGGTGCTCCACCCGTCTCTCCCATCGCACGAACAGGATAGCGAGAATCAGACCCATTGTCCCAAGGCCCACGACCTCATTACTGGTCCACCCGGCGCTTGGCCCCTCTATGATGGCGTACAGTATCGAGCCTAGCGCACCGACTGATAGCGCGGCTCCGACAGGATCCATAGGAGTCTCCTTCTCGTCGCGTGAGTTGGGCACCAGTAGCATACACAGAGCCATAGCTAGAGCGATTATCGGGGGGTTAATCCAGAAGACCATCCTCCAGTCGAAGTTCTCCACCGCCCATCCCCCTACCAGCAGGCCGATGGGCGCACCTATCCCGGCCATGCCGACCCAGATACCGACCGCCTTACCCCTCTCCTCTGGGGGGAACACCACGACGATGATCGACAGGGTGGCCGGCATCACCAGAGCCGCTCCTAGCCCCATCAGAGCCCTAGCTCCGATCACATGATCAGATGTCGTGGCATACTGGGCGGTTAGTGCGGAAACCAGCCCCACCACTGCTAGACCCATCATCAAAGCCGGCTTGCGCCCGAAACGATCCCCTACGGCTCCCATAACCAGCAACATCCCGCCGAACACCACGACGTATGCATCCATAATCCACTGGAGTTCGGTATTGTCCGCCCCCAAATCCTTTGAGAGCTCGGGTAAAGCCACATTGACGGTGACGTTATTCAGCAGGGTGATTACTAGGCTCAGACTCATCACAGCGAGGATCTGCCATCGCCGCTCGTGCACCTTCTGCGTGTCCATGGCCTATGCAACAACAGGCGACACATGAATGCACAGGCCGTGAGTAGGATTGATGACGGTCGAGGCGGAGCGGAGCACATGAGCCTGCCCCGGTCCTCGATGAACATGATGGGTTTCGCCGTCTGCTGCCTATGCTGCGACGAGCCTGATGTCGCCGGCTCGGAGCGCTGTCGCTCATGTATAGCGTCGCATGCCAAGACGAGGGAGAGACTCTCAACTCAGGCCACATCTAAGGCAGACAGACTGTCGAGGGAACTCGTAATCATGCTCTCCAATCCTGCCAATCACACTGAGGACTCGTTGCACGGAGAGATGATGATCCACTACACCGCACTCATCAATGCGCATCAGGGCAAGGCCCCTGCCAAGACCATAGAGGAAATTGTCGCAGTGTTCGAGAAGCAGAAGAACAAGAGACAGAAATCTCTGATTCGTGATGTCGCCAATAACAACGAGTGGCACGATGTGGAACTCAGTGCAGACCAGAGAGAGGAGATGTTGGCAAAGATTACCGGTGAGAGACCCAAGCACATGCCATCTTGGGACGAGCTTCTTTCCGAGGTTGAAAAACTCCTGGAAGAGGATGAGAGATGAGTGGCGAGAGGGACCCGAGGGCCCACTGGCTCGATGACGACCCATTCGAAAAGAAGACCCCTCCTGGCAGCCACAGCGCCGCTCGCGATGACGGGAACTGGCGCCAGCCGCATATTCGGGTGGTTCACGCGTCCGGCTCAGGCGCGCCTTTCATGAGGATTTTTGGTGTCGAAGAGCAGGCCAGACCCATCCCGGTTCACACCGGTTCCATCTGGCACTTTTCAAAGACCGAGATTAGCCATCTAACTCAGGCCACACTGGCCTTCTCTCTAGCACTGGCTTTCATGTCAGTTGGTGGGATAATGGGGGCCCTGAATAGTCCCCTCATTTTCATTGTAGGCGGCATTGTGTATGCCATTGCAATAGCACCGGCATTCCTAGTTCATGAGACAGCTCACAAAGTGGTTGCACGAAAATATGGTTGCTGGGCGGAGTTCAGAGCCTCACCAGGAGGACTCAGATTTGGCATATTCATAGCAGCCCTGACAGGAATAGTATTCATGGCTCCAGGAGCAGTGATGGTGGCAGGAAATACAACTCGATCCCAGTTCGGCAAAATAGCCCTCGCAGGCCCCATTTCCAATGTTGCTCTATGGGGGCTGGGTCTAGGGGCAATACTCTTGGGGGCGGCAAATAGTACGCTTGGGGGGTTGATTCTTGTTCCCTGGCTTTGGGGGAATGCCATTTTGGGGCTGTTCAATATGTTGCCGTTCGGTCCATTGGATGGGAAGAAGATTCGAACATGGTCGGTCCCGATTTTCTGGATCTGGCTGATTATTTGTGTGAGTATGGTATGGTTCAATTTCACACAACTCAACGCTTTCCTTGGTTAAATGGCATCTTCAAAAGTGTCTGGGCTGAGAACCTCTTCAGCATCATCACGGGCCGAGAAGCCCACAAATCTCGCTAGAGCAGAACCCGACAGAGAGTCAACAAACCCTCCTAGAAATACCTTGGAGAGAACTTCGTCCTTGGAGCCCTTTTGGGACATTCGCTTGAGCTTGCGCAACTGGTAGGCCACAGAGGGTTGACTCACACTAATCTCTTCAGCAATCTCTCGCTGACTGTAGCCCAATGCGCGCATTTTGGCGATGGTGGCGAGTTTACCCGGTTCCATGAAGTGTGGAAAACCGCCATTTTATTGAATGTGCCTATCAATGATAGGAATAAGCCCGCAGTTATTCGATTACTCAATAGCATTCAGCACAGGCTTCTCATCGCAGTGGAAGAAGGTCATCAGTGCCCACCAAGTAATCATATCAAGGCTGTTTACGAGATTCGAGACACCCGTGTTTTCCTCCCCGTAGTCCTTGCCGGTGGTGTCCATCCAATCCTCCATCTCATCCAGAGTGTCACAGGTCTGGTGGTAACACCAGTAGCCGTCGACCAGCCCTCCGAAACCCACAGTGACGGTGCCGAGGTTGTCCTGAAAGCTTGCATGATCACTCCTCGCAGTGGTGTCCTCGTAGACAATAATCTCAGGTCTGTCCATATCCATCCAGACATCAGTCTTCCATGTGTCTGCCGTGTAGTTCAACCCGACCAGTGTACCCATCTGCTCTTCAAGTCCGAGAGCATCTCCTCCTATCCATTGAGACAGCCCTACCATCCCTGGCTGGTCTAGACGGTCGTGGTTAGGTCCGGGGCCAATGTAAACCCGCATCGGCCAAACCTCGGAGTCCTTTGGGTAACCGTCCTCGTCGATTTGTGGGTCAGGATCTCCATGCGGTGCCCCACCCCCGCCGGGCCAGTTCACTCCAGCCATGTCGAGATTGATGTAATTCGTGACCGTGACTTCAGGATGATCTTCCTTGACGTAATACTCTGTCCAGTAATCGGAACCACGCTTACCCCCCTCCTCTCCAGACCACAGGCAGAACACCATCGTCCGGCGCGACTCGAATCCAGCTAGGACCTTTGCAGTCTCCAAAACCATCGAGGTACCTGCTGTGTTGTCATAGGCACCCACACGCGTGCCATAGGTTCTCGAGCCGGTTGTGTGTGGATCGAGTATGACGGCGTTGGCAGGCGGTGCAATATCGAAGTGTGCTCCAAATACCAACCATTCATTGGGCGTCTCGGAACCCCATTTGTACGCACAGACGTTGTACGCCTCAGGATTTTGAATGTTGAAGATGTCAGTAAACTCGAAGCGATGAGTCATCACCTCTAATCCGAATGAATCTAATTCGGAAATGAGGTATTGAGCCGCATCCTCGTAGGCCGGGTTGCCCTGTCCGGCCCACCTGTCCCAGTAGCCGGAGCGGCCGTCTACGTCGAGAGCTAGGCTCGGGTCAGTGATTTCGTGCAGCCTGTCGTACACTATCCTACCATGCAGTAACCCACTGGAATGTGCACCACCCTGGTCAAGTCCTATGGTCTCTGGTCTGAGGGAGTCAACGGTCTTGGTTGAGACACGCCCACCCTGCTCGCTACTGTGGTTGACAGTGTCGAGTGTCGAGTTCTCATCATGGGCAACGCGCATCACACCGTTACCATCTTTCCCAGCGTCCCCTCCTCTCATCAACCAACTCATCCAGGACTCGCTGGCATCACGTGCAGGCCAATGCTCCCGCCCTCTTACTCCAACCATCAGTAGAACGCTATCTATCCTCGGCGGCGCGAGCAGTTCCAGGGTGACACTTGATCCGGAGGAGAGGTCAATCACGGTTGAGTTCTGCACGTATCCAGTTGCTGGGTCGATGACCAAATATGGGACATAGACCGACATGGCGGCCTTGGCACTGAGTTCGACCTGCTGGAATACTCCTGCCTCTAAGACCTCAGGATTAACGCTTAGACTAGATGCGTTCGCCGGACTCTCTTCTTCGGGGAATATGCACCCACCGAGCGGCGCTGAGACCATCACAGCGACCAGCAGGAAGGCGATTCCACTTCGCGAGCGCACGCCCATGCGAGCGACGGCTTCGTGTTCAATGCCTCGGTCAGACTGACGGAGGCATCTGTATCTGAGTCGCTTCCTTCGGATCTTTCAGCACGAGGGCCAGAATGCCTCCAAGAAGTAGGAAGCAGACACCACAGCCGGAAAGACCCACTCCACCCAGAATCCCCATAACGCCACCTAAACCCCCGGTAACGCCTTCAACTAACTTCCCGAGAAGGTAATCATCGTTCGTAACCGAAACCTCCACATTCGACTCGAATTCCATCGGTCCCGCGTAGCAAGCAAGGCAAGCTCTTCCCACTTTGATTAGACCTTCACCTTCTCTGTCACGATTCACGTTTTCTTCATCTGCCTCGCACCCATCATACCACTCATTGACCTCGTAGTAGAATGAGCCATTTAGTTCTCGAGCATCTTCTCCGAACCACTCATCATCACTGATTTCAGGGTGTGATAGTATGGTGATGTTTGTCGCTGCACAGTGGTCCCACCTTCCATCTCCATCCTCATCGAGGTACTCACCCTCAATCCAGAATGTGAAACCCAGATCTCCCTTCCCGTCTTCGTCTGTCACATTGACCGTGCCTGAGTTAGCGTTCTCGATGGCAAAGTCATCCAAATCTTCGAATGAGTCTCCTACTTCTTCTAGGGTTTTTCCACCCGAATTCGCCATCACAAGCCCGAGTACTAGAAACAATACTCCGAGCCCAAGGAATACCTTTCCAGCTACATGCATTAGTTACTGCTGGGGGGCTAGTCCCCTTCAGCATTGGGCCTGCGTCACCGGTTGAATACGGATAGGCAGGTCAGAGAACCATCGGCTTGCCTGATAGCGTCCATGTCGACACTGGTGATTGAGAAGCCAGCATCCAGCATGACCTGCCTCGTGGAGGCGTATCCGTCAGCGATGATCACGCGGTCACCCGAGTAGCCGATGGTGTTGGCCGCGTACGAGTCTGAGTTAGGGACCCACAGTATCTCTTCTGCCAGATGACCTATTTGTTTTGGAGTCAGGTGCCCCTCAGCTGCGAGCAGTGTACCCTCACGGGGTGAGGAGCATACAGTGGTCAGGTGCAGTGTCGAGGAGGGGATATTGATGAGCTCCACATCGAAACCTTCCTCTCTGACCTGTTCAGTCAGAAAGGCCGCTCCAGCCTGATTTGTGCGGGTTGAAACCCCAATCAGGTAACGGTCGTCGAAGAACACAACATCACCTCCGTCGAGGGTTGCGCCCTTTGGCATCCTGAGGATGTTGGAGCCTTCAGAGAGGTACTCGGCCACGGCCTCTTCCTCCCCCCTTCGGCTGGGCGCACCTAGATTGCTGATCAGAGCGACTCCGTCAATCATTACAGCGCAGTCCTCGACGAAGCAGCAGTCAGGATGAGTATCCAAGGCGTCTAGGACCTCAACATCCGTGCCATGCGCTCGGAGTGCCATCACGTACGCATCGTGGGAGCCCTGTGCGGCCACAGGATCGGGGGTTTGTGTGCCGAAATACTTTGATAAAGCTCTGTCAAAATTTGGGGAAACACGCCTCACAACAGCCGCGCGGCGACTTCTGTCGTAGGCTCCAGGCACGGCAGGCCGTCCGACCAATCTCTCTTGAACGATTCGGAATCCGGGAACCCCCTTCCGAAATCAGGAATTCAGGAACGAGGCATTATGGACGGTTTCGCACCGCTTACAGGCATGGACCTGGTCGATAAGACCGACGAGTCTGGAAAGCACATCAGCCCAGGCTTGCCTGAGGGGATGAAAAATTACCTCGTCGACATTGATGGCACTGTCGGCGAGGACGTACCCAATGAGGAAGCCCACAGAATGTCCTCCGCAGAGGCCTACCCGGATGCTATCGAGACAATCAATGGCTGGTACGACGAGGGTCACCGGATATGCTTCTTCACGGCTAGGGTCGAGGAGCATCGAGAGGTCACCGAGGCCTGGCTGGCCGAGAAGGGGTTCCACTACCACACCTTACTGATGGGCAAACCAAGGGGAGGTAACTACCATTGGATAGACAACCACGTAGTACGGGCCACCCGTTATTCTTCGAGGTTCACTGACCTCATCAAACGCAAGGTCGAAATCGAGGTCTTCGATGACGAGTGATCCCCTGACTCCGCTGGACGAGCTTCTCAAACAACGTGAAGCGCATCTCGGAAAGGCCCTCTCCATCGCTCATGGAAAGCCCCTTCACATTACTCACGGACGCATGCAGTACTTGTTCGCTGCAGACGGCACTCGATACCTAGATCTCGTGAACAATGTATGCCATGTTGGCCACTCGAACCCCAGAGTAGTCGAGGCGGGCCAGCGTCAGATGGCTTTACTGAACACTAACACCAGATACGTCTACGACGGCCTCACCGAGTATCTCGGCAGGCTCGCAGCAACCCTCCCCGAGAGGCTCTGCGTTGGTTTCCTAGTCAATTCAGGCAGCGAGGCCAACGAGTTGGCTGTACGTATAGCACGCGCACATACGGGTGCCCACGATATGGTGGTGGTCGAAGGCGCCTATCATGGGCACACAGGGATGCTAATCGAACTCAGTCCGTACAAATTCAGGGGGCCGGGTGGAAAGGGGGAGCCCGAGCCATGGGTACATGTGGTTCCAATTCCGGACACCTACAGGGGTGTCGAGCGAGACTACGCAGCCGAGTTGGGTGAAATTGTAGCCGACGCTGCCCCGATTGCTGGCTTCCTAGTTGAGTCGATGCTGTCGTGCGCCGGACAAATACCGCTACCGTCCGATTACCTTCCAGCAGCTTTCGAACACGTTCGTGCAGCAGGTGGGTTGTGCATAGCCGACGAAGTCCAAGTCGGATTCGGTAGAGTTGGCACACATATGTGGGCCTTCGAGGAGCATGGGGTGGTGCCCGACATCGTGGTGATGGGCAAGCCGATGGGAAACGGACATCCGATGGCTGCGGTGTTCACAACACCTGAGATAGCAGCCTCGTTCGAGGAGATGGAATTCTTCTCGACCTTCGGTGGCAATCCCGTGTCATGCGCTGTCGGGATGGCAGTGCTCGATGCCATCGAGGAGGATGGGCTAATGCAGCGTGCCACAGAGTTGGGAGGACGTTTCATGGCAGGGCTCCGTGAGTTGCAAAAACGTCATTCAATCATCGGCGATGTCAGAGGGAGAGGACTGTTCCTCGGAATCGAGTTGGTGCGCGACCGCGAAACACAGGAGCCAGCCACCGAAGAAACAGCTAGTATTGTCGATGAGATGCGAGACAGAAATGTACTACTGAGCACTGACGGACCGCATCACAATGTCATCAAAATCAAGCCGCCTATGGTACTCTCCAAGGAAGATGTCGACACAACTCTGCACTTGCTAAACGAATCCCTCAATCGGTCTATTTGAAATAGGGCGGGCTAGGCGGCCCGCCCATGGATTTCACCGCCTTCACACTAGTCTGCATCCCACTCTTGGTTGTGGTCAACCCTCCCGCTTCTCTCGCACTCTTCCTAACCTTAGGAAAGGATCTCGATAGGAGTGAATTGCGGACAATAGCTCGGCGTGCTTGCACATTTGCTGCTGTGGTCCTGATGGTTTTCCTAGTATCTGGAGAAGACCTCCTTCATCACTTGGGAATAGAACTCTACAGTCTCCGTGTTGCTGGCGGTCTGATGCTCGGTATAGCAGGAATCAATATGCTCAAAGAAGGGCAAAAACTCTCTAAGAAACAATTCTCACTTGATTCAGGAGACGAGATCTCAACTGATGAATTGATTGATTTCGGACTAGTACCTATAGGAATGCCAATGCTCGCTGGCCCTGGTTCAATTAGTCTGATTATTCTCCTAGGAACTACCAACAGTGCACCGATGGTAGCGGGGGCAATCCTTCTAGTGATGCTGGTATCAATGCTGATATTCTATGTTGTTTCCAGCATGCAGCACGCCATAGGTGAGAACAGCACTAGAGTAATCACGCGTGTGATGGGCTTGCTCACGGTTACCATCGCAGTGCAGTACTTCTTCGATGGGTTAGAGGGCTGGTACCTCACACTTTGATGGTGGACGTAGCGAGATTTGAACTCGCGGCCTCTTCGTTGCGAACGAAGCGATCTTCCAGGCTGATCTATACGCCCTCGGTTCTATTCGCAGCCCGCCCGGCTTTAGTATTCACTAGCCTTATTTTCACCGTTCAGATTTCTAATCGGTTTTGACTCGATACGCAAATGGCACAGTCGAACCATATTTCACAAATTCATTGCTCGATGGATGCAAGAAACCGAGCGAAGTTGCATGTAAACAGATTCGATTTAGAGGGTTCATTGTGGCCCCATGTACTTTGTCGCCAACCACCGGACAGCCTAGAAATTGCATCGCCATTCGTATTTGGTGTCGGCGCCCAGTCTCTATTTTGATTTCAATCAAAGATACAAATTCATCTTGATCTTCAACTCGCCAATGCGTGATGGATTCTTTCGATCCTTTGAAGGTTGATTTGACACGTTTAACGTGCAGATGTTTGTCTTCCACAAGCCAAGATGAATCTATCCCTTCAGAATTTTTAGGTCTTCCCTCCACAAGGGCATGGTAGACACGTTCTACATCACGTTGAGCAAATTGAGTCTGCAGAATTTCTTTAATTTCGTGATTTTTAGCAAATACCATGACCCCAGATGTATCACGGTCCAATCGATGCACGATGTGGCACCATGCTCGCTCTGATTGGCGCTTTACATAATCCACACAGCGACTGTGTAGGGTATCATCCTCAAGCTTGTCTGTGGCGACAGAAAGTAGACCTGCTGGTTTTTCTACAACTAAAATAAAATCATCTTCGAACAGAATTTTCAATTTAGAAAATTGCCTTTTTGGCTTTGGTGGAGGTGATTTTTCCACCGCATCCGCGTGATTGATAACCTGTATTTCGTCGCCACTAACGAGCAATTCTTTGGCCCTATAAACCGGTGTTCCATTGACCAAAACTCTACCCTCTGTCAGCATTTTCCTCAATTTGGTTTTCGTCGATTGGGGAAACATCAACGCCAATGTAGGGAGTAGAAAACTCCCTTCTTTGACATTGAATTCCATATTTGGACCCCTCAGTCTGATTCTCAGGGCATCCGGCTTTAGCATTCACTAGTCATCATCGGCTCGTTGCCAGCCCAACCAACGCCGAACAGAGTCTGTGGTAGCCACCATGATGAGCAGAGCTACCACTATGCCGCCTAGAAGCATCAGCGTGCGATCAACCTCCTCCTCCCACCGAGCGGCATCATTCGGGTAGAAGTCAACATTATCTCCAAACCCATCTCCATCAGAGTCCATCGTCTCATTAGGATCCAGGGGAAAAGCATCACTGTTGTCACCGACCCCATCTTCATCTGTGTCTAACCATTCGTCTGCGTCGGAGGGAAACACATCCATATTATCCCCAAACCCATCTCCATCGGAGTCTATCCATTCATTGGGGTCCTCTAGGAACGCATCGGAGTTGTCGCCAACACCGTCTTCATCTGTGTCCAGCCATTCAGAAGCGTCTTCGGGAAAAGCGTCGGAATTGTCTCCAACACCATCCTCATCAAAATCGGACCATTCCGAAGCATCTTGGGGGAACACGTCACCGTTGTCACCGACCCCATCGAGATCACTGTCTTCGGTCTCCAAATTATCATCCGGAAAAGCATCAGCATTGTCACCGACCCCATCGAGATCACTATCATCCCACTCATTTGCGTCCATCGGGAATTGGTCGTCGACATCGGGGTCGCCATCGCCATCGTCATCATTGTCCACTATGTCGCACTGCGAATCTCCGTCGCTGTCCACCGGAACCTCATCGGAATCCATCGGGTCAGTCAGGCAACTCGACTCGTCTGCGTCTGTCCACCCATCATTATCATCATCATTGTCAGCGTTGTCGCCAATCCCATCATTGTCGTTGTCTGAGTGCTCAGAAGCATCCAAACGAAAAGCATCCTCTGAATCTATCCAACCGTCGCCATCATCATCTTC
>Ga0315334_10002634_pt1 | contig 11205 bp, 9 predicted proteins | sample M150034915metaG_FD_205555 | JGI IMG/M metagenome (GOLD analysis project Ga0315334, IMG submission 205555) | Ammonia-oxidizing marine archaeal communities from Monterey Bay, California, United States - M1 500m 34915 | ecosystem: Environmental > Aquatic > Marine > Intertidal zone | place: USA... | reverse complement strand
TTGTTGGCAACGGTCGTGTTGTTGTGGTAGTTGTTGACTACCGTAATTGTCGTGTTGTTCATGAAGTCCTGGAAGTGCTCATCGAACAAATCCTGCAGGGCGTCCGAATCAATCTCGTCGTTGCCGCCCCCATCAGGATCTCCAGTACATCCGGCTAGTCCGGTAGTCAGCATTGTTAGTGCAATCAGTATCGTTGTCGTTCTCATTCCTATCACTCCGAATCCAAATCGTAGACCTCTACATTGTGCATGGTGAAGTATACGGCGAAGTTCTCTGGAGCAATACTACTGTACAGCACATACCAGTTGTAGAAATTTTCATTGTATTCTTCCACACGAATGCCATTTTCATCATATAGCCAGCCATCAGGAGCAATTCTCCAATACCCGGAAGTTGAGCCGGTGACCGTACAATTTGCTTGACCTCCGATATAGAAAGTCGACGTACCATTCCCCAGTCCAGTGCCATACCCATCATCACAATTCAGATCCACTTCTAAGTAGCTGGGGAGAACCTGGATACTCATGGCCTCTCCAACTCCCAAATCTATCTCAAAAAGAACAACCCGAGAAGTTGGCACACTACTGCCATCATAGTGACAGATTTCATCAACCTCATCATCTATTCCATAGTTGAACCACCAATGAATAGCGTGGCCAATATCATCTGGATTGCTCCATCCAGATGAATTGCCGCTATTGTTTGAATTGCCGCTATTGTTTGAATTGCCGCTATTGTTTGAATTGCTGTTACTGCCATAATTGTCTTCTACCCACTGATCCCAAGAGTTCTCGCTATACTCTACATAATGCAGATATTCCAAACAACTCAATCTGAATTCTATTACTTGCCCGTTGTATTCAACCGCATACAATAGGGTTGGATCAACGGAAGTGAATTGGTTGGTGTAATTGTCAAATTCAATCAAATCATTTTGGGGGTCAAAGCCCAATAAACTGTCTTCCCTATCCCAACTTATGGTGAACATATTCATCACCGAATCTGAACCAACACTCGTGTTGTTGAAGAAGTCCTGCAAGTTCTGAAGGGTCTCCGCATCAATCTCGTCGTTGCCGCCCCCATCAGGGTCACCCGTACACCCCGCCAGCGCGCTGCTGACGAGGACCAGTGCCATCAGTGTCGCCTTGTAGTCCATGGCCTACGACCGGAGTCGAGCGGGATAAACCTCGCGCCGCATTCGGGATGTTTATTCGATTCACCCATTCTCCCCGTCTATGGAACACACACTGGCAATGCAGATCGTGGGCGGCGTAGGCCTGCTGATTGGACTGAGAATGAATATAGATCCTGTAGGATTCAACAAGAGCATCTTCGGAGAGGTAGAAGGAATCGATAGCGGAGAATCATCCGCCATGAGGATGGCAATCGGCGGAGGCTTACTGGCCCTCGGGATGGTCAACATCTACTGCAGCTTCAATGTCGAAGACGCAGCAGCCACCGAGGCCATTCTGACTGGTACTGCCATGGGTCTGGCAGCCTTCCTCGCTACAGTAGCGGCCCCCAAGTTCAGGGGCTACACGGACAGTATCCCAACCCTTCCGATGGTTGTTCTCCCGACACTCATCGCAATATGTCTGTACTCCGCGTTGATGTAGCCGTCAGGCGCTTGATTCATTGAGTAGTTGGCCGACGCACAGTCGATGGTGGATTGGCCGGACCCGGGAACGCCGGTGAAGCTGACTGTGAAGACGTGGGCGGGCTTAGCCGAACACACCGGCCTCGCACTGCCTCCAGCGGGCCCTAAACTAGTGACTCTCAAACTGGTCAACGGCTACAATATCTCATTCCCATATTCCTATGTCGAATCAGTCGAGGAACTCGACGAGGCGCCCATGATAGAGGAGGAGCCCGAACCAGAGGTAGAGCAAGATGAGTCCCTCCCGCTGGTACACCTTATCCACACAGGAGGGACCATCGCGAGCAAGGTCGACTACCGCACTGGTGCAGTAAGCGCCCGCTTCACTCCCAACGAACTGCTCGACGCGGTGCCAGAGTTGCGCAGCGTTGCGCGCATACGGGCTGTGAACCTTGGGAGCATGTGGTCTGACGACATCCGTCCTAGGCACTGGAACCGCATGCTGCAGGCCACCAGCGAGGCGTTCTCAGAAGGTGCAGTGGGTGTCGTCATCACCCACGGCACCGACACCCTGCATATCTCTGCGGCCGCTATGTCGTACGGCTGGGCCGGCAGGGGAGGCCGACCTCCTGGAAGAATTGTTCTCACAGGATCGCAACGCTCGCCCGACCGCGGCTCTTCGGACGCCGCAGAGAATCTCATCTCCGCTGTCTACTGGGCGGCTTACGGCCCCGAGCCTACTGGCTACCGCGACTCTTCGGTTGTAGTCCTGCACGCCGGCTCGTCAGATGGCAGTTGCTCCGTGCTCCCGGGTTGTGCCACTCGCAAGTACCACTCATCAAGACGCGACGCATTCAAGCCAATCAATCAGGAGCCAATAGCACACGTTAGCCTCGGTCCTGACGGCCCGTCCATCGAGATGGGCGAACCTTCTGCTTTCGATGCTAGACCTGAGGCAATCGCTCCGATGATGTTCGACGAGTCTACTAGAATCGCCCAGTTCGTAGCCGACGCCCACCTGCAGCCTGACATGGTTCAGGCAGCTATCGATGCGGACTACGATGCGCTGCTGTTCCACGGCACCGGCCTCGGTCACCTACCAATCGCCGACCCACTGGAGGATAGCCCTGAGAACACTCGACTGCGCATCATGCTGGCTGACCACTGCGCAGGAGGGGGAGTGGTCATCGTAGTCACTCAGACCATCCACGGCCCTATCCACATGGACGTCTACGACAAGGGTCGTGACCAACAAGAGATGGGAATCATCGGCCACGGCTCGCTGTGCCCACCATCATCGGCTCTAGTCAAGCTGCACCACTTGCTCTCTCGTGACGAGGGCAGGGACGCTGTGGCTGAAGGTTGGGACAGCGATCTAGTGGGAGAGAACCCACCGGACGCGTTCTCTTGAGCCTTGAAGGTAAGTAGGCGCAGGTGGGAGCAATGGTTGCACCCGACGAACCGTTCAAGTTCTCTCGAACGGGAGCTGTATCGAAGAACAGAGCAGTTTTGGCGGCTATGACCAACAAGCAGAGCAATGACGACGGAACTCTATCTGATGATGAGATTGGCTGGCTACTGCATCGTGCTGACGGCGGGTTCGGAATCGTGACTACCGCTGCTTCACACGTCACGGCTAGCGGCCAGGGTTGGGAGGGCGAGATGGGAGTCTGGGGGGATCACCACATTGACGGCCTCACTAGACTCGCAGACGAGATTCGAAAGCGCGATGCATTGAGTCTCGTGCAAATATTCCACGGAGGCATGCGCGCACCAGAGACAATTACTGGAGTCCAACCTATATCTGCCAGTGAGAATCCGTGCTCTGAGGCGGAGTGCGGTCACTCTAGAGAAGCAACCCAAGAGGAGATTGAAGATATCATCTCATCTTTCGGCGACGCAGCAGCAAGGTGCGCTCAAGCGGGATTTGACGGAGTCGAACTGCATGGTGCTCACGGGTATCTGATTTGCCAGTTCCTCGGGGAATTGACCAACAGGAGGAAGGACGAATGGGGAGGAGGGATAGAGTCACGTTCCCGCTTCCTACTGAAGATACTCGCAGATGTCAGATCCAAGGTTCCTGAGGACTTCTTGATTGGAGTCAGGATTTCTCCCGAGTACACAAAGATAGGAGTCAGAATTGATGACAGCCTTGCCCTCTCTGAGATGCTTGTAGAATCAGGAATTGACTTCTTGCACATCTCCTGCTGGGACTGCTTCAGGCCCCCCTCGGAGTTCCCTGAGGACCCACGAATGTTGACTGAATGGTTCTCACAGAGAATAGGCGGAGCGATTCCGATTATCTCGACTGGCGCAATCTGGTCAACATCTGACGCCCAGGTCGTAATGGGGCACGGTGCCGATCTAGTTGGAGTGGCCAGAGCCGCTGTCGGTCATGCTGACTGGGCTTCCCATATTCATGAGTCGGAGTATGAGCCCGAAAGACCCCCATTTACTCCTCAGCACCTTCGTGAACAGGGACTCAGCAACACATTTGTTGAGTACATGAGGAACTGGAAAGGATTCGTCGAATAGCCCTCTTGCTGATGAACCGACTCGCACTTGGCCGAGCCATGCCGGACTCGCGCAGTGACGAACTCGACGCCATGCGACAGGTCGCTAACAGCCCGGGCGACAGGGCCAGTCTCAGGGAGCTGCGCGAGTCCGGACGCCAGTCTGCCCGTGAACGTATCAACTCGCTACTGGACCCGGATTCCTTCGTCGAAGTCGACGCCTTCGTGCAGCATCGCGCCGGTGAGCACAACATGCACTTGCACCGTCCCCTCGGAGACGGTGTGGTCGCAGGCCACGGCATGCTCGACGGCAGGAGGGTGGTGTGCTTTGCTCAGGACTACTCGGTGTTCGCGGGTACGATGGGCGAGATGCATGCTCAGAAGATAGCCAAGGTTGCCGAGTTCGCCGAGAAGTCCCAACTGCCGATGATATGCATCTGGGACGGTGATGGCCAGCGAGTCGAAGAGGGAGTGACCTCGCTAGGCGCAACCGGTCATCTGCTGGACATATTGGTGGCCTGCTCGGGAAGAATCCCAGTAATCTCGGTCATACTTGGTACGGTTTCTGGTGTCAGCGCGCTTGCAGCAGGCCTCTCTGACTTCGTTATTCTAGGCGCGGAGCACGGACAGATGTTCATGCGCAGCCCCTACATGATTCCCGAGATAGTCGAGGGTGAGCTCGATGAGGCCAGCCTCGGAGGGGCTGAGCAGCACGCCAGCCGCAGCGGAGTCGCCTGCCTCATCGCAGAGGACGAGTCCGATGCTATCGACATCGCCGCTGAGATCCTCTCCTACCTGCCTGACCATACCCTCGCAGAGCCTGACAGAATTCCCGGCGAAGATAAGTGGAACAGGGAGTGCAAGGGCCTGAGCAAGATTGTCCCTTCAGACTCAAACCGCCCTTACGATATGCGCAGGGTAATCGAAGAGGTGGTGGACGAGAGCAGATTCCTCGAACTGTTCCCGGGCTACGCCGAGAATATCGTCATCGGCTTCGCCCGCCTCGACGGCCAGTCGGTCGGCATAGTAGCCAATCAGCCCAAGGTACTGGCCGGATGCCTCGACATCGACGCCTCGGTCAAGGCCGCACGCTTCATTCGCACCTGTGATATCTTCAACGTCCCAGTTGTCACCTTCGTCGATGTCCCCGGATTCCTTCCAGGAACTGTGCAGGAGTGGGGTGGCATCATCCGCCACGGTGCCAAGCTACTGTTCGCCTATGCCGAGGCTACCGTGCCAAAGCTCGCAGTGGTCACCCGCAAGGCGTACGGCGGCGCCTATCTCGCGATGAGTTGCAAACACCTCGGCTCAGACTACAATGTCGCATGGCCCGGAGGAGAGTTGGCGGTGATGGGGGCTGATGGAGCGGTCAATATCATCCACAGGAAGGAGCTCTCCGAGGCCGAGGACAGGGATTCAGTGCACAGTGAGTTGATGGAGGAGTATCAGAGTAAGTTCGGCGACCCTTACGCTGCAGCCCGCAATGGCTGGCTGGACGACGTCATCGAGCCGTCCGAAACGCGCAAGAAGCTGATTCAGGCATTGCGTCCGCTGATGAGCAAGCGAGAATGGGTCCCTCCTAAGAAACACGGTAACATTCCTCTGTGAGGAATGCAGGGCAAAGCCTCAAGCCACACCTTGCAATCGTCCCTCCCATGAACGAGAGACTTCTGTCTGCTTCGATATGCCTACTACTGCTGACCTCCATGGCCCCTACTGTTGCCGCAATGGGCCCTTCTGACTCTGTGATTTGGGGAATTTCGTACGATTGGGGGAACTATGAGAACGACATCGAGGAACTGACCGGAATCGACACGAACGCGGCCAATGAGGATCTCGAGGAAGCCGCCGATTACGCCGGATTCATACTGGAGAGTGATCAGGTCGTGAGCGGAATGACCCAGTTCTTCATCGAGTCATGGGATGACGATGATGCCGTAGAGATAACTGATGCCAATGGCGACACCCATGAGGTTACCAAGAGAGTGACAGAACTAACGATCCGTCATGGAAATCTTGGAGACTCGGGCTTCACTACCGCTTGGACTGACGAGAACGAGAGCATCGACATCTGGATGAGCGCATCCGTCGAGCAACTCTTCGTAATCGATGCGGTGTACACCGAGTATGTCGATGATGAAATGATGGTCTACGGCGGAGACTTGGATATGAGCGGCGAGTTCTCTCTTGAGAGCAACATGGAGTTCAATCTACAGGTGATTGCTGCCGACGAGGTGTTGGCACCTGAGCTTGGAATGGGATTCTCAGTGTCATTCGAAATCCCTTCCATCACTTCTGAATGGAGAGCAGATGAACCACTCGACTACCTGCATCACCTCAGTGAAGAACCGACTGAAGAATCCAACAATGGATCGGAAGGAGGAGAGTACCAAAGCGGATTGGTTGAAGGAGACTTCTCTACCATCACAGGCTATTCTATGATGCTGTCAATAGAGGGGATTCCAGCAGAGGATTTCGATATCAACTTAGATGCGTTCAACGTCCAACTTTCTGACAGTATACCTGGCCAGGGTACCTTCTCTGAGGATATGACCGTATTCTCCGGAGCCATGTGGGACTGGGACTGCCCTCCTGTCGGAGGAGTTGAGAATGTGAATACTGATCCGTCCTCGAACGAGACAGTTTCTGCACAGTGCGGTTTGGCCCCACCCATTTCGATGGGAATGGCATCGATGATGGGAATCTCGATGATGATGGCTTTCGACAGTGGCGTGCAGGAGTTGTTCTCAGCAATTGAGGAGCAGGTCGGTGCATGGTTGGAGGAGATTGCTCCCGAAGAAGACACCTTCGTTTGTGACAACGGCGAGGAGATACCAGCCGAATGGGAGAACGACGGCGAGATAGACTGCGACGACGGCTCCGACGAGAACGAGTCGGGAGGAGACGGAACTTACACCTGCGACAACGGACAGGTCATTCCCGCATCATGGGTCAATGATGGCGAGGAGGACTGCGAGGATGGTTCTGACGAGGATGGTTCCGAAGACGTCTTCCAGAAGTACATCGACATGTTCGAGGCCCTAAACAACTCCAACCTACAGAAGACTATGGAGGCCTTTGGAGAGAAACTGGAGGAGTTGGTAGAAGACAACGACCCCAGTGAACCACTCGCTAATCTGGATGATATGTGCCCGATTATGTTCTGGGATACTAGCAACTCCAGAGTTCTTGGAATGGCTCTAATGGCGACTGATGGAGGCGAAGATTACGAAGTTCTCCTAGGCCCCGAGATTTTGGGTGTCAAGCAACACTCATACGAATTAAGCGTCCAATACTTGACTGGTCAGGATGCCAGAGACGCGAAACTGGACACCCTAGGGCTCATCGAGTTGAGGGATCTAGCACCAGATTCTAAGCACGACGTTGAGGAACTGTACGACATACTTGGCGAGGACTTCTTGCCCGATTTGGATCAGACCGACACCGATCAGGACGGAGTCATCGACTACTTTGATCAGGATGATGATGGCGATGGCATGTTTGACTGGGAAGACCCAGACCCATTATCTCCGCCCGAGCCAGTTGAGGGTGAATCTACCGGCAACAGTGTTCCGGGACTAGGCATCATAGCCACAATCTCACTTTTGGGGGCGGCAATGCTAGTTCCTCGAAGAGAAGAGTAGCGAACACTGTGGTCAAATGCGAAAGTCCGAGTTCGCAACCCTCCTCCTCGCTGCTACCTTCTTGCTGATGGCGTGGGCAGGATCTTGGTTCGAGATTGTCGCAGAGGGGACCTATACTGAGGGACTGGATAGAGAGCCCACTATCCATACCCAGTATCTGATTGACAGCAGTCAAGAATCATTCGAGATGTCAATTGAGAACTCTACTCCGCTTCTGCTGTACTGGCTAGAGAGGGAAGATGTCTCGCCTGAGCCAACTAATCAGAATGAAAACTCCAGTGAACCACCGGCAGATGTCCCATCCGGAGACGGCGGCAGTGATCCTTGCTCAGGCTCATGCCTCGATAGGGCTAGGAGTTGGGTGGGATTGACTATGTTCACCTTATTCGCCACACTGTACTTGTCTTCAGCGCGTCCAAGCACTCTAACTAGGGCTACTGTTGCCTTGGTGTGGTTGCTCGGGACCGTCGTGATTCTGACTGCCGTCCCTCTGGCAGCAGCAGCTGACTTCGGAATCTCAGGGGGTGAAGACAGTGGAGGAGAGTCTTCTACTGGAGGTTTCGATACAAACACACAGGAGACCGTCGAAGTTGACCAGTTTGCCCACTTCGAGCAGGACGAAGACATGGGATTGTCTTTCGACGGAATTTCATTCACATATGATTCAGTTGGCTTTGATCTCGGACTGCTTGCGGAGGGAGACAGGCAGGCTGTCATCGACAGCGCCCCAGTAGAGGGTGAACCGGGCTACGAATCGCTGATTGGATTCCACGGCGAGATGACTGTTGGACCGGGCTCGATTCTCACTTGGTGGCTACTCACAACACCGCTTATCATCGTCAATTTATGGAGTCCCAGAGATTCTCTCGAGGAGGAGTGACAGTGAGGGCAGCTCGGCTGTTCGCTCTGGAGCAAAGAGCTCCTTCCAGGCTTCGAGGTGCTGGGCCGCCACCATGATGACTGCGAACTCGTCTGTGCTAACTCCATCTCCGTAGGAAATGGATACCTGCATTTCTGCATTCAGAGTAACACTCTTGCCACCTGAAGGGGCCGCATCCAAATCGATTCCGATTGCTGCTTTGCCGGCCTCGATGACAGCCGAGTCCCACGGCCCGCGCACAAGGGGGCGCCGACCTTCCTCTGAGATGATTAGACCGCCCTCAGCAGCCCATGCGGCAGCGATGGCCCGGGCAGCCGAGCCACCACCGCGCATCCTCAGCACCGTCCCGGATGGCTCGACACCGATGTGTCTGCAGGCTGCGACGAAGCCCAACCCGTCTGTACTGGTCCCGGACCACTCGCCGGCGATCCTCATCAGTTGGTTGACCGCGTTCACCCCTTCGGGCCCTTTGACTCCTAACCTGTCCTGTGGGGAGTGCTTGAGGGGGGCTGTGCAAGACAGCCAGATGTCGCCCTCTAATCCGGCGACCCTACTCTCAAACTCGTCAATGCCATAAGCCTCGAGGAACACCTGCTGTGCACTGTTCATTCCTAGGTGCTCGCCGACCACAGCGAACAGCCTCGGCGTGAGTGAATGCGAGATGGGGTAACCTGTGATGCCCCAGTAGTCCGGCATGGAATCCCTATGGGCCGCTCCGAATCCTACGAAATGAAGGTTTCAAGGGAGATGGGTCCTCGCCGCGAGTGATGGACAGTGACCTCGATATCGCCCGAAGCGCCACGATGCGCCCCATAGAGGAAGTGGCTGAACAACTAGGGCTGGCTCGCAGTGACCTGATTCTGCACGGCCCCCACATCGCCAAAATCAACTGGGAGACAATCAAAGCCAAGCGCAATGGCAAGTCAGGATACCTGATTCTCGTCACTAGCGTAAGTCCGACCGCCTTTGGCGAGGGAAAGACGGTGACTACCATTGGCCTCAATCAGGGTCTCAACGCGCGCGGGCACAACGCGTGCTGTGTGATTCGTGAACCCTCGATGGGGCCGGTCTTCGGAATCAAAGGTGGCGCTGCCGGCGGTGGCTACTCACAGGTTCTACCGATGGAACAGATTAACCTCCACTTCACCGGTGATTTGCACGCGGTCACCTCAGCTCACAACCTGTGCTCCGCCATTATCGACAACCACCTACACCGAGGTAACGAACTCGATATTGATCTCAACCGTATCTACTGGCCTCGCACCATCGACATGAACGATCGCAGCCTAAGGCAAGTCACCATAGGTTTGGGCGGGGCATTCAACGGTGTCGTCCGCACCGACCGGTTCGACATCACTGCAGCAAGTGAGGTGATGGCCATACTTGCACTCTCAAAGGACTACTCCGACCTGCGCGAACGCCTTGGTTGCATAGTAATCGCCAAGTCGAACTCGGGCGAGCCGATTACCACCGAGCAACTCGGAGCCGCCGGTTCGATGTCCCTCCTACTGAGGGACGCACTGATGCCCAACCTTGTCCAGACCCTTGAGGGCAACCCCACCTTCATCCACTGCGGCCCATTCGCGAACATCGCGCACGGAAACTCATCGATTATCGCTGATGAGATTGCACTTTCGTGCGCGGACTACGTAGTCACTGAGGCCGGCTTCGGAGCCGAGATGGGTGCCGAGAAGGCCCTTCACATCAAAGCGCCAGCAGCCGGCAGGGCACCCGACTGCCTGATTCTCAATGCCACCGTGCGAGCCATGAAGATGCACGGCGGAGGATTCGCTTCCGGAGGCGGTAGAAGACCCACAACCGAGGAGTTAGAGACAGAGAATGTTGGAGCAACAAGGGCTGGTGCAGCCAGCAACCTGCGCCGCCACGTCCGAAACCTAGCAGAGACAAACATCCCAGTCATTGTCTCAATCAACCGCTTCGAGCACGACACTGAGGCTGAGATCGAGGCAATCAGGGATGAGGCAATCAAGGCCGGAGCCAAACAGGTCGTTCTCAACGAGGCCTTCGCTAAGGGAGGAGAGGGGGCGGCCGAACTGGCAGACGCGGTGGTCGCGGCCTGCGCGGCCCACGACGAGGCGGGACGGCCATATGTGCCGATAGTAGAGCAAGGCATGCCCATTGATGAGACCATTTTGAGGGTGGCCACCAATATGTATGGAGCTCATACCGTGGACTTCAGCGACAAGGCCCAAGCGTCCCTTAAGACTCTCAATGAGTGGGGCATGGGATCTCTACCTGTCTGCATGGCCAAGACCCAATACTCATTCAGTCACGAACCAAAGGTCCTCGGCGCCCCTACTGGATTTACTCTCCCAATTCGAGAGATTCGTGTCAACGCCGGTGCCGGCTTCGTCGTCGCTGTTTGCGGCTCGATGATGACGATGCCTGGGCTACCTACAAGACCCGCTGCTCTCGACATGGATATGGACGACGAAGGCAGACTGACAGGCGCCTTCAGATGAGGTTGTGATAGTGTGCGCCGAATAAAGCGCCTCGACGAAGGAGTCCGACTGCGCCTTGAGGACGAGGACGACCTGTGGACAGCGGCAC
>Ga0315334_10002631_pt1 | contig 11210 bp, 11 predicted proteins | sample M150034915metaG_FD_205555 | JGI IMG/M metagenome (GOLD analysis project Ga0315334, IMG submission 205555) | Ammonia-oxidizing marine archaeal communities from Monterey Bay, California, United States - M1 500m 34915 | ecosystem: Environmental > Aquatic > Marine > Intertidal zone | place: USA... | reverse complement strand
GCCTTGGATGATCGTCCCCGGCGTTTCTCGGATCGCAGTTGATCCGACAACTAGGCGAGACGAAAAGCGGATTCTAAAATCACACTTCCCCGGCGTCAAAATAATTCAGCGCGACCGAACCGAGTCAACCTATCACGTCGAGGACCGGATTCGATGCGTTCGCGCGGCGCTGAAAGACGCGCTCGGAAATCGGCGGCTCCTATTCACTCGCTCGACTTGCACCGGCGTCAAGTACGGGATCAGCGATTCGCTCGAGCGCGCTCACCGAAACGAGCGCGGCCAGCGGGTCAAGGATGACCGCCGGGATCATATCGAGGACGCGCTCGCCTATATCGTTTGCGAAAAGATTCCGCCGGGTTCGACGTCGCAAGCGCCGAAACGGAGCGGATTCGCCGCGCGGCGTCGCTAGGCTTGCCGAGTCGAACGCGCGGCGGGTAAGGTGTAGGTATGGCTCGAGGCTCATCGCTATTCGAACAAGACAGCGCTTGGAGCGACTTTCTCAAGATGGAGCGCGGCTCTCGCCGCTTGTCGACGACCGGCTCGATGGAAGTTTCGCTTGTTCGGTATCCGTGGTTTTCTCGCCTGAAAATGGACTCTCCGGCGATACAACGGAAAGTCGGCCAAAAGATCGCGACGAAGATCCGCGCGCGAATCAAAAAAGGGAGTGACAGCAAGGGATCACTGCCGAACACGAAGCGCGACGAGCGGCCGATCTTAAACGACACCGGCCGACTGATTCGCTCGATCAAATACAGCAAAAAAATGCGCGACGTCGCGCCGAGCGGAACACGCCGCGACGGTCACAAGTACAACAAAAAATCTCGAAATAAAAACGCGAGCGTTTTCGCGATCCAGGTTTTCACGAAAGACATCGACCCGCTGAACGCCGACGAATACACCGGCTTGATTGAAAAGATCGCCGCCGCCGAAATTCAAAAACAAATCGACTCGGGCAAGTTTTCCTTGCTCCACGAAATGAGGACGACATGACAACGATCAGCGAACTGAAACGAATCGACGAAAACGCGAAACCGGCCGGCGCAGATAAAGAGTGGAAGCTCGCACATGAATTTTTCGACGACCGTTCCCGCTCGACGACGATGTCGATCAACGAATCGCTAGGCGTCGGAATCGGTGACAATCCTTACCCGATAGAGGTCGCGATCTTCCGCCGAGTTATCACTCGACTTTCCGCCGTTTACCGCGCGCCGGCTTCTCGGTGGCTTCTAAACGACGCCGGCGGCCGAATGGACGACGCCGATCCGGCGCAACGAGCATTGACCGCGCTTTTTCGCCGCGCTCGGTACGATGTAACGTGGAGAAAGATCGACCGTCTTCGGACTCTGTTCCGTCAAGTGGTCGTTCGCTGGTATCCGTCAAACGGCAGGAAATGCCCGGTCGCGCGCGTTTTCGCGCCTTACAACATAATCCGCCGACCGAGTTCGAGCGAGGGTGACATTCTCGAGAGTGATCACGAGTTCGCGCTCCTGATCGGACTCGAGCCGGAAACCTGGGAACATTGGCAACGCGATCCGCTTTCCGGGGCTTGGGCGATGTCTATCGTGACAGCGGCGGAAGGCATGGAAGAAAGTCGCGTCGAGTCGTTCGAAGAATCCGGCGGCGTTTCGCCTTATGGCCTACTTCCTGCGGCGCTGATCTATGACGAAGATCCGCTCGGTCAGGCGTATCTTCCGCCGCGCGCTTCGCGTACCGCGATGCAAATCGCGATCAATGCGAAATCTAACGATCTATGGTCGCTGATTCGCGGCCAAGCTCACGACTCGATCTATTGGTCGACCGATGATCCCGAAGAGCTTCCGACGGAAACCGGAACCGGGATCGTCGCCGCCGTTCCAAAAGATGCGAAATTGATCCAGCATTCACCCTCGCCGGCCATCAAAGAAAGCGAAGCGGTTCTTCGGACAGCGATCAAGCTATGGCTGGTCTCTGAGGGAATCCCAAGCGCCGACCTTGACGACTCGAAAACGATTCTCACCGGCGCGGCGCTTCGAGTTCAAGAGCGCGAGCTTCGCGAGAAACGCGAGGAACAAGTCGATCTCGCCTATACCGACGAACTCGTCGCATGGGAAATTGTCCGAGCGATCAACGATACGCACGCCGCCGAATGGAATGTCCGCGCGTTCGGCGCTTCCGCTGGGATCGAACTCGAACTCGCCGACGTCGAAGGCGTGACCGAGCCGAAGATCGAACAGGCGTTTTGGCACGCCGAGATCGCCGCCGGTCACGCGAGCGCGATTGACTGGATCAGGCGGCGCGATAATGTCCCGCGACATGAAGCGATCAAGGTTTGGGCGCGAACTCAAGTCGACCTTGCAAACTTTCCGACGCTCTCGACCGAACCGCCGGAATCACCCGGCCGAGTCGGGAATCCGGGCGGCGAGCGCGAAGTCGATCCGGAATCGGAACCCGAGCCAAAGTCGCCGCCGCTGGTCTTTCCGTCGCTTAATTGATTGTCACAAAGTCGCACAAAGTCGCACAAACTGATCAGGGCTTGAAAGTTTCCGATCTGAGGCGTAGGTTCATCTTGTGACTACCTCCGAAGAACAAGCGCCGGCGACCGGCGACTCTTTGGGTTCGACCGACGATTCTTCGTCGACCGAGCTTTCGACGGTGATCGAATCTCTCGCGGCTCTCGCGGTGAGGCTTGACTCTTTCGACGACGGTTTTTCGAAATATCGGAAACAGACGAACGACGATCTAAAACGGCTAAGGCGGCGCGATGTCGCCGACGAATCCGAACCGTCGAACGGCGCGGCGCAATCAGCAAGCATAAGCGGAGGCGAAGAACTCGCCGCCGCGCTTAAGATCCAGCGTTCGCTTTCTGGGATTCCCGACGAGATTGCTAGCGAGATGCTGGATCGAATTGGGGCGGGCGAAACAAGCTCGGCGATACTAAGAGAGGTCGACGCAATTCGGCGCGGAATGTCACTAGGGCCGGCGAACGGCAAGCCAACGGTGAACGGTGGCGGCATGAATGGAAACACGAAACCGCCGCGAGATTCCGCAAACAGCGGGCCGCGACAAAACTCGACGCCGAGACCAGTTAACCGAAAAGAATTCGCTAGATTAATGCAAAAAGACCGCGCTTCGGCTGTTCAGCTATTGCGCGACGAGTCTTTTAATCTCGAAAATCTTCCGGCCTAAATCTCAGCGTCGCGCATTAGGAGCGCAACATGGCTATCACTGATCCCCGTTCGAAATGGGTTCTCGCGAAATTAATCGATCAGGTCTCGACGACCTACCCCCTACACACTCTCTTCACTGATCTCGGCCAGGCGATGAAAAAAGGCGAATCCGTCGACGTTCCGACCCGGAATAATGTCGTAATCGAACAGGCGTCGAACTCGAGCGGGACTCTAGCAATGACCGTGCAATCCAATGTTCCGACCTCGAACCGGTTGACCGTCGATAAGCATTACGGCGCAATCGTCGAGATCCCGAAAATGAACGCAATTTTCGATCTCGAAGGCGCATGGAGCGACGAAGAGGCGAAGAACGTGAAGATCGAGATCGAGGACTTCATCGACCAGGAGCACTGGGATACAGCAATCGGCGCAGCATACAACGCGGGAACGACCTCAAGTTATTGGGTCAATGCTGACGGAAGCGCGCTGCAAAAAGAACACATTGGCGAAGCTCAGGCCAAAATGATGAATCAGAAAGGCGTTCGAAAAACCGATCTCGCTTGGGTGTTCAACCCGTGGGGGATGGAATCGGTTCGACAGCTTCCGGCGTGGCAACTAAACGTCGGTCAAACGACCGGCGCGGAAATCGGATTTCCGACCGTTGGGTTTTTAAATGGGATTCCGGTGGTCGAATCGCAAAGCGTTCGCGATCAGCGCGTTCTCACTGGCGTCGCTTCGGTGATCGACAACACCGCAATGACGCAAGTTCTGACGGTCGCAAGCGGCCACGGAATCGTCGCGGGAATGAATGTCTCGACGAGCGGATTTTCGCTCGCTGATCACAATCAAGCGACTGCGGTCGCGGTTTCCGATACGACGGCGACCACGATCACAATCGAGAACATGAGCATGACGACCGGCGCGCTCACCGACACCGGCGGAACCGCAACTTGCAATCTAACAATGAATGGGCTTTTGCATCGTCGCTGGGCGTTTTCTCGCGTTCAGCAATTTCCCGGTGTTCAAATTGTAGCGCAAAGCGGCCAGATCTCCGACGAACTACAATGCGATACAATTTTCGGAACAAAGGCGCTTGCCGGCGCGGCCATTATGGTCGGCTCACCGCGCGAGAGTCTGTAAGCCGAAACGGTTCGCCGGCGCTTTCGAGCGCCGGCGCTTATGAGGTGATGCGTGCTGGTAATGCGACGACCGGGCTCGGAAGATTACGCGGTCCCGCGTGATTTCCGACAGCAATTCGAGGGGCTCGGCTATCGTATGAGCGGCGAACTTTCTCACGAGTTCGCCGAAGCGACACGGCCGGTTCCGGTCTCGGCATTGCGCGCGCTTGCGGTCGTCGAAGAAATGAAATCGACAGCGATCAAAACGGCGAACGCAATCAAGAAAAAGCGAACGAAACGGAAGTCGAAGAAATGACGTTTTTCCCTGAGCTTGAGGAATCGCGGCCGGAAGTTCGGAAAGGCGTCGCGGGCTCGATCCGGTTTTTCGCTCATGACGACGCCGCCGGCGCGGTCGATATTGGCTCGGCGTCGTTCGAGGTGTTCGATTCGCGCGGAACTTCGATCCAGGTCTCGACGGTAGTCTCGCCGACCGCCGACGCGAACGGAACGAATTCGCTTCTCGCGCTTTCTATCCCGGCGATCTCGACGCTTCAAGAAGACGGATTTGTGGTTCTGAAATGGACGCGCCAAGGCGAAAGCGCCGACCGCGTCGAAACGATCTATTTCGACGTTGTTCTTCAAACTTGGGGCGGCTCGACGGTTTCCATTAATGACCTTTCTCAGGTTCGGCCGGATATTGGCCTGGTCTTGGATCAGCAAGCCGACCGAATCGGCGGCGGTCAAACTCGCGAAACGCTCGCGAGTATTTTCGGCGCTCGCGCCCATGGCGAGCTTTATCACTGGTTACGCGCTCAAATTTCCGCCGAAGAATCGAGCAAGCTCGACGGCTCGAACATTACTCGGCCGCGACTTATTCTTGATAAGCGCGCGCTTCATCGCGTCGAAGTCTTGATCGCGTGTTCGCTTGTTTATGAGGGCGACATGACATCGACCGAAGCGGCGGAAAGCGACGCCGCCGCGCTCTATCAGCATTTCAATGATCGCGCGAAATCTGCTTTTCGCTCACTTGGCGATCTTCGGTATGACTCCGGCGAAGATCGAGTCGCCGACACGATCAAGCCGTCATTCGGTCGCGTCTTAAAACTTCGGAGGGTTCAAGGGTGAGTTCTCCGCTAGTCGCCGCCGTCGATCTTATCGCGTCGACATGGGAAGCACTCACGCCGCCGGATCGCGCGTCGGAGCGATACAAGGAAGATCAGCATAAAAAGCTCGGCGCTGATGTTTCATCGCATCGCAAATTCGCTTTTTCGTTTCCCGAGGGGCCAGATCCGGATCTTCAAGACGGGCCAGAAAAAACCGTCGTCGCTTGGGAAATATCCGCCGAGGTTTTGATCTCGTCGCGCGGCCGAAATCATCGCGACGCGGTCGAAGCATATACAAACGAGGTCGTTCTATTGCGTCGCTCGATTGACAAACTTTCAAACTTTCCGGCCGGCGTTCTCGATCTGAGCGTTGGAACGGTATCGAGCGAGCGTCGAGGCGATCACGACCGCGCGGCGATCTTCACTTTCGAACTTTTGACAGAGGAAACAGACTAGCATGGCAAACCGAACACGAAAAAACTCTCTTTACATCGCGGCCGAATCGGCGTTTTCGACGGACCCAAGCTCGAGCGGCTCAGGCTATTTGCACATTCCTGCGGTCTCGGTCGGCGAACTGAGCGATCAAATCGAAATGGTCGACTCAAGTTTTATGATCGGCACAAATCGCGCGACTCGGACGCTTGTCGGTCGTGATGGATGGTCGATAGATCTCGAGGGGCCGGTGATTGGACTCGCCGCCGCAGCCGGTTCCGGCGCGACCGCCGCGTCGACGGATTGGTTCAATCTGATCCTAGCGCATGTTCTCGGCACCGGAAGCGCGCGCGACGGCGAAGACGTTTCGAGCGCGACCGCGAGCACGATCTCGCTCGTCGCAATGGACACGCATTCAGCGCAAGATCTCTTATGCGTTCATGAGCCGGCGCTTTTCGGCGGCGGGAACCGTTCGCAGTGGCGACAAGTGGAAAGCGAAACGGCCGGACCGGTTTACACGGTCGGATACGATTTCGAAGCGACGCCGACCTCGAGCGCGGTCTCTTATGGCTCAATGAATTACCGACCGGCGAACGACGAGGGCAACGCGGCGACGCTCGCGCTTTGCCTTGTTCAAGATCAGGACACTTATACCCTGCTCGGCGGCCGAGTAACCTCATTTTCTATCACCGCTGAAACGACCGGGTTCGTTAAATTCTCGGCGTCAATTCAGGGCGACAGGAAGATCCGCGACAACACGAACAAGATCAGCTTGCCGACGACAGCGCCGGCGGTCACTCCGACGCCGGTCCGGGCGATGCTCTCGCCGATCAGCTTTCCGAACCCGGCCGGCGGGAACACTATCGCGACGAGCAAGTTTTCTATTGATTTCGGAATCACGGCGAGCGCAATCGAAAGCACCGAGGGCGCTCAAGGTCGCGCCGGGTTCGAATCAACGGGGCTCGCTCCGAAGATTTCAATCGAACCGCTTTTTCAGGATGATCTCGTAGACATGAAACGCGACGCCGAGAACAACGTCTTCGGGATCATGGTCCAGATGGGCGCGGGCGAACTCTCGACGGGGGTTCTTAATACTTGCGCCTTTTTCGCGCCGGCGGTTCAGATCGTCGAAGCGAGTTCGGCCGACGACGGCGGACGACGCCGCGCGAATCTATCGCTCAAAGTCGTCGACGCCGGTCAATTCGGCGGCGGCGCTTCGCGCTCCGACTATTTCGTATTCTCTCGCGCATGAGGCGCAACTAACAACACCGGCGGCGAACGCCGGTCGAGGTGACTAAAATGCTAAACTTTCCCGATCCAGGGGATACAATCGAGATCCAACTCTTCGATCCGCCGGTCAAGAACGGCGAGTCGAAATCCGAGTTCGAGGTCAAAAAAAAGGAATTCGCCGAAAATCGCGGGCTCGTCAAACTCAAGATCAAGCTGATCGGCCGAACGAAATATATCAACGCTTCTTATGCGATCCGAAACATTCAAGCCGACGAGACCCGGCGGATCTATGAGCGCCGCCGCGAAGATCCCGAAAAGCTCGACGAAGAGCTTCATAGCGAGGACTTTTTCTCTGAGGAATATGTACAGGCTACCGACGCTTGGGCGCGCTCGGTTTTGATCGGAACACTCGAGGCGGTCGCCGGGTTCAAAGTCGGCGGAAAACCGGTCGAAAAAATCGACGACGGCGAAAAGCTGATCGAGGTCTTGAGCTTCGCGGGATGGCTCGAGCAAGCTGCAGGACGGGCGCTTGCGCGCCAAGCGCCGGGGGTGGCCGAGCGTTTTTTATGAGGGTCTTAGCGACATGGGAGCCCGACGATCTCCCGGCGATTCATACGACGCCGGCGGACATGCTCGCGCCGCTAGGAATGATTCCGGGCGTCGACGGCGGCGGGTTTTTCGGCGTCGCTTTCGATCCTTCGGACGACGCGAAAACTTTCGACGATTCGGGGCTAACGTGGGCGCGCGAAACGCCGCGAGGGATTGAGCTTAGTCGTCACCCGGAAGCGGAGATCCTAAACTACCCGCAAGCGGCGGCGATGATCGACAGGTGGCGAGCGACGACCGATCACGAGATTGGCCAGTCAATCTATGATCGCTGGTCGAATTTCGCGGTCGAGGCTTGGCTCGTTTTGACGTCGGCGACGCGGCGCGAAGAAAGTCGACGGCTCGACAAGGCGGGATCGAGTGGCTGCTAAGGGATCTCCGAGTCTTCGGATTCGAATCGGGCTCGATGACAAGGCGGCGATTCGCGAGCTTAAGAACTTGCGTCGACAGTTTCGCCGGTCGGCGACCGAAATCAATTCGAGTCTTGAGCTAGTAAGCAAGGGAACCCGGTTAATTGCCGGGCCGCTCATGGGAATCGGTCGAGCGCTTGCGGGCGCGGCGAAAGAGGCGGGCGAGTTTCAACGCGCTACGGCGGAAGTTGTCACAATCGCGAACAAAGCCGAATTTCCGCTTTCGAAAATAAACGAGATCACGAAAGAACTCGGCGCGACTTATGGCGGACCGGTCAAAGAGCAAGCAAAGGGGCTTTACCAGGCTATCAGCGCTGGGGCGACCGACGCGAAATCGGCGATTAAAATTCTCAGCGTAGCCAACGAATTAAGCATCGGCGGCTTAACATCATTAAATAACTCAGTGGATATGCTCACGAGCGTCGTCAATGTTTACGGCGCGGCGACGACGGACGCGCGCGACGTTTCCGATTCGTTCTTTTTGGCCATTCGCGAAGGCAAGACCGACGCCGAACAACTCGCCGCCGTGATCGGCAGTATTGCGCCGGTCGCGAAATCCGTCGGCGTTTCTTATCAAGAACTCTTGAGCGCGCTCGCCGCGATAACTTCGCAGGGCGTGTCAACGAGCGAAGCGGCGACGTCGCTCGTCGGCGTTTTCTCGGCGCTTCAAAAACAAACGAGCAAATCGCAAAAAGAGGCGAAGCGGCTCGGGATCGAGTTCAGCGTCGCCGCGCTTCGCGCGAAGGGGCTTTCGACGTTTCTCTCGGAGATCGTTAACAACTCGAAACGAACCGATTCGACGCTTGTCACCCTTGCCGGCCGAACCGAGGCGCTTAAGTCGATCCTCGCGCTGACAAACGAAAACGGGAAAAAGTTTAATTCGACGCTTTCCGAAATGGACAAGCGCGCCGGATTGACGCGCAAAGCGTTCAAGATCATGGCCGACACTTTCGGCGAGCGCATGAAGATGACTTCGGGCCTTTTTCAGCAAGCGAAGATCGATCTCGGCGAATTCATCATTAAGAACGAGGATTTCAAGGCGCTGATCGACGACATCGACGAGAGTCTTAAAGAGGTGATCGCGGAAATTCGCGACAATGGTCCACAGATCCGAGAAACCGTTTCGGAGTTCGCGAGGGGAATTCGAAGCATTGCGCTAACCGTCAAAGAAAACCGATCCGAGTTTCTACTTTTGCTTAGCTTGTTCGCGGCGGCGAAAGTTCTCGCGGGTATCGGCTCGGCGAGCGTTGGAATTGCGGCGCTCGGCGGAATAACAGGCGTTGCGACGGCCGGAAAAATTGCGCGCGGAATAGCTACGAACCCGGCGCTGATCGCTGGGGCTGCGGGAACCGGCGCGCTCTTAGCTGGGCTCGACGCGATGGGCGGAACGCTAGATCGAAAAACAGCGCGCGCGGCGATTGGCGATCTTCCCGCGCCGCGACCGGGTCAAGCGGGTTATGTTAAGCCGATTCTTCCGACGCGCCCGTCAAAATTGCGAATGACTCGGCTCGTCAACAATGAGGGATCGGATCTCTCGTTCGGCGATGACGAGGGGTTAAGGGTCACTGGGGCCGGCTCGAAGATCGCCAAAGAAAAAGAAGCGGCGGAGAAGAAAAGAGCGGCCGCGCTCAAGGCTTTGCTTGCGAAGCGAAAGAGAGAGATCGAGCGATGGCGACGAGATGAGATCGCCGCGAAAATCGACTTCGAGCGCTCGTTCGCTGCGCTCGACTTGCTTCGAATTAACGCGGAAACGGTTAGAACCGACGCGATCAACGAGTTAAACGCCGAACGCGCGGAAGCAATGGCTCGAGGGAATGAAGATCTCGCGGCCGCAATCGACGCGCGAATCGCGATCATTAAGGCCGGAACGGATGCCGGTGACGAGGCGAGCAAGAAAGAGATCGACAGCTTGCGCGACCGCGAGGCGGCTCAAAAAGAAAGTTTCAAGCGAATCCACGCCGCCGTCGCGAACGGCGTCGCGAGTTCGATTAGTAGTATTATCCAGGCGACGGCCGAGGGCGAAGCGGTTTCGGCGAAGATGCTCGGGAAACTCGTCGGCGGCGTGATTAGAAACCTAGGGATCATGCTTGTTCAGATGGGAACAAGCGCGCTTGTTCTCCAGCTATTTTCCCTGATCCCGGCGATGGCGGCGTTTGCCGGTCCACCAGGAATGTCGGCGGCGGCCGGCGCGGCGTCGTTAGTGGCTGGGGCGTCAATGATCGCGCTCGGCTCTTCGATGGGCTCAAGCTCAGGCTCGACGGGCTCGACGGCTCGACCGTCGCTCGGCGGCGGTCGCAGCTCCGAGCGCGATCAATCGGTCGCGAATGCTCGCGCACGGATGGGCGGCGCTTCCGGTGTTCTTCCGCGCGGATTCGTCGCGAACAAATCAAACGCGCCAATTCAGAATGTTTTCAATGTGACCTTCGGGCGCGGCGTGGTCTTCGGAACTCCGACCGAGATCGCGCGGAAGATCGGCGATCTGACGGATGATCGAAGCCGGCTTAGGCTCGGGATGGCGGGCGCATAATGTCGACTAATCCTTGTTTTCTTTACCCCGTGCGATTCGAAACGGCGGCGTTCGTTCTCGTCGTCGAACATGGCGGGCTCTCTGAATACCTGCCGTTTCCGGCGACCGGCTCGATCACCGTCGGCCGCGACTATTGGCTCGCCGGCGACGCGACAATCGACGACGCAACAGGAAACGCCGATCTCGTTTCAATGCTCGAAACGGCGCTAAACGCGAACACGGTCGGCGCGACTTATGCGGTTTCAATCTCCGCGACGAATCAGATCTCGATCTCGTCGACGCATTCATTCAAGATCAAATGGGCCGACGTCGGAACGACGCTTGACGGCTCAATTTTCGGAGCGGTCGCCGACGATCCAGATCCGGCCGCGACGTCTACAACGATTGCGCTCACGACTCGCGGGATATGGTCGCCGACCTATCCGGCCTGGTCAGACTCGCGCGAACAGCAGCCGATCTCCGGCGGTTTCTCGCGGTCCGTTTCCGGGCTCGTTCGGTCGTCGTTTTTCGGCCTACTGAATAAAGAGCGCGATCTATCCTGGGACATGCTCCAGAAGTCGAAAACGCTTCGAGAGTACCGCGACGGAACAATCGACACCGAAGGAACGCTCGAAGATCTTTGGTTATTAGCTGGCGTT
>Ga0315334_10002628_pt1 | contig 11216 bp, 9 predicted proteins | sample M150034915metaG_FD_205555 | JGI IMG/M metagenome (GOLD analysis project Ga0315334, IMG submission 205555) | Ammonia-oxidizing marine archaeal communities from Monterey Bay, California, United States - M1 500m 34915 | ecosystem: Environmental > Aquatic > Marine > Intertidal zone | place: USA... | reverse complement strand
TGATGACGACCAAAGCATTTACGGCTTTCGCGGAAGCGACGTGAGACATATCCTCAATTTTTCAAAGGACTGGCCGGGTGCCAAAACTATACGCCTGGAGGCAAATTATCGCTCGACCGAGGCTATTCTCGAGGTGTCTAACCGCCTTATTAAATTTAACGCCAATCGACATAAAAAAATCTTACGAGCTGCACGTCGAGGGGGGCAAACACCTCGCATTGAACAATTTGGGGACGAAGAACATGAATCCCAACAGGTGGTAACTTCGATTCGACGCGATCTCGAAGCGAATGGTCGGCAGCCAAGTGATATTGCGATATTGTTTCGAACCAACGAGCAACCGCGTTTGTTTGAAACGGAACTACGAAAATACGACATCCCCTATATTTTACTGGGTAGCCATTCCTTTTATGATCGGAAGGAAGTCAAAGACCTCGTGTCGTATCTGCGAGTCGTTCACCACTTAGACGATGAACCTAGTTTGCGGCGGATCATTAACAATCCACCTCGTGGGATTAGCGCCAATACTGTTGCTCAGTTAGTGGAAATTGCGACACAGCGAGGTGTTAGTCTGTGGCAGGTGATGCTGGATGACGAATCACTACAGACACTCAAGATACCTCCGCGAATGTCGATCCGAAAATTCATCGGGACAATGCTCTCGCAAAAGGACGCGTTTAAGGTGAACTTAGATGTTTCCACCTTTCACTCTTTCCTCTCAGCAATTGATTATAGAAAAGAAGTTGCCCGTAATAGTGATAATGAACTAGAGATCGAACAGCGATGGGCTAGCGTTGAGGAATTGACAAACGTGTTCGGCTCGTATCTTGCCCGAAAAAAGAATCCAACACTCGAAGGGTTTCTTGAGGAAATTGCGCTCGCGGAAACCGAATTTGACGATGACAAGGACGAACAACTAGATCGTAATGCCGTCGCGTTGCTGACATTACATGCGTCAAAAGGGCTCGAATTCCCGGTCGTTTACATGGTTGGGCTGGAAGAAGGCTTGCTGCCGCACGCACGCGCTGTCGCCACAGAAGGTCCGGCAATCGATGAGGAACGCCGTCTAACTTATGTTGGCGTGACCCGTGCACAAGATGAATTGACGTTATCCTTGGCATTGACCCGTCGAAAATGGGGTCGAATTCAAGAACAAAATCCCAGCCGGTTTTTGTTTGAGATGATTGGCCAGGCGGATAATCCACATGAAGCTGCAGAAAGACGTCAGGCAGAGGCTACAAAGGGCTGAGACTAGTAAAATGAACGACATTCAAATTCAACTCGCGGGCGACCATGATCTGGAAACAGTCATTCAGTTGACTCTCGATGCCTTCGCACAGGTTTCGTTTGAGAGCAATATTCAATCGGAATTTGGACTGGTAAATGGTTTGTCATGGCAGGAGCGTAAATCGGACCACATTCGAGGTGATTTCAGGGATCCCGATGGACGGGTATTACTCGCAAAAAAGGCGGGGCGAACAATTGGCTTTGTGTCAATCCGGCTCAATCGCAAATCTAAGATTGGCGTGATCGCGAATCTTGCGGTTTCCGCCATGTCCAGGAACGGTGGAGTAGGGCGTATTCTAATTCAATCCGCGATTGAACTAATGAGGGACGAGTCGATGGAATTAGCTAGAATTGAAACACTCGAACAAAATGAGGCCGGACAATCGCTGTACCCCAAACTTGGATTTCGTGAGTTGGCGAGACAAATATACTATTGCCAGGATTTGCGTGACGAGAACATGCCGTGAACCCATCTTGCGTTCGCGCGGCCGGCGGTGAACATGAACTTACGCGTAGTTAATCGCCCGTTGCCGGCGTATCGACCGGGTGAAGTTCCGGTTTCAGGTAAATGAAGGACTGGCCTAAACGACCATTGTAGTTGCCGGCCGTTATTAATTTTAACCCCGGCGTGAATTTGGCAGCTGTGATGGCTGCGTATGTTGCGTTGGCTACGTCTTCAAGTGAGGCTCCGTTAACTATGATTTCCATTATTGAATTCACGCCCTGTGGGACACCACTCTGATCGCCGAGTTCTTCACGTAGCGTCGGACAATATTGTTCGAATGTGCTCGCGATTAGGAATTTGTATTTGCTACCGGCCTTGCTTGCACTCGACGCCACACCACCTGGAAATGTGGTGACCACCCCAGGTGTTGCGTCCGCAGCTAACGCTGCGGTCCTCGCTGCTGTAATCGCCGCGTCAGCGGATTCCCCCATAAACCATAAATTACCTCCCATCACGCCTTCACGAAATCCAAATCGGCGCGACAGTTCAAATTCCCCGCCCATGATTGGAATAACCCACAGTTTCCGCCCAAACCGCTCTGCGCGGAATTGGTATCCGTCACCGAAATAGGCAATCTTCTTGCCGACGGTAAAGTATTCCCCATCGTCTAGCATGTTGAACACACGTGCTGTGGGGCACGTCAATACGTTTTGACTAAGCCGTGCGATGAGGACTTTTTCGAGGTGTCGTTCACGATTGCGCTTGAACTTCGGAACGTGGAATTGAACAATGGCTCCAGGGCGGTTGTCGGGTGTACGTGACTCATCCAAATATCGGTCGATTCCGGCCTCACAATCGCACATGATTGTACTTGAAGCGTGCCCAGTACAAGCTGTAAGAGCTCGGTCGAGCCATTCGCGGTCTCGCGCGGTGATTAACACCTCGGCGTAAATACCCTTAAATGCCTCCGCATAGGTGTCTTCAATTTCGCATTCCAAAGCTTGGTCTTGCGTTTCCACTTAAAGCCTCTTTTCAAATCCAAGTCTAACGCGTCAATTTCTATCGCGAAGCGCGAATAATAATGAGCGTTGTCGCCCTACGCCCTACCGATACCTTGGTAAGTTGTGACTTCGGTTATTACCTTGTCCATATAAATGTCATGTGATTGGACCGGGATTTCATCGAACATTTGACATTCGAAACAGACTGCAATAATCGCAGCATCTGGTCTGGCGTGCTCAAGACACTTATCATAGTAGCCTTTGCCCATGCCCGTTCGGCCACCGCGACAGTCAAACCCAACCCCAGGAACCATGATTAGATCCAATTCCGTTACTTCGATTCGTTTAGTGATAACGCCCCGCAGATGGACGGCTGGTTCTAAAATCTTATACATACCAATTTCCAATTCATCCATGGACTCAAGATGAAAGAGTTCTAGTTCGCCCTCGTCGTTACACCACGGGACTACCACTCGTTTTCCTTGCTGTAACGCAATTGGCAAATCAAAACGCGTCCGAACTTCCGCTCGAACATCAACATAGAACATTATGGTTTGCGAGTCGGCATATTCCGGCAACTCCATAAACGATCGCATGATGTCGCGGCTCAACTCGTCCTTGTTTTCCTGATCGCGTCGATTCGCAAACGCTATTTTTCGAATGGCTGCTTTTCGTTCAGCGCCGTTTGTTATTGCCTCTGTCATTGTTCGGCCTCCATTGCCTGTTCGAGTCGCTCGAATCCAAGTATGTTAAGTCCAACGCATGCACATCCTTGCGTGTGGATGAAGAGTGGACTAGTATCTGCTAGGTTATAACAAACATAAACAAATATTCAATCTACTATTATAAATACAACAACCGTAGGCGCAAGTTATTCATGAATATCTCAGCAACTCTCCGCTCACTAATGGTGCTAATTCTTTGGTCATGCAACGTTCACGCTAAAGATTCTACGCGAACGGATGTCGCGTTTGAAAAAATAGTCGCAACACACTGGAAGCAGACGCTCGCGGCTAATCCATTTTTGGCCGCTTCCCTTGGCGATAAAAATAGCGCCAATCAACTTCCCAATGTCTCGTTAGTGAATCAAGTGAAACTTGCTAGGGATTCTGCACAAATATTGCGCAAATTGTCGGAAATCAGCCCCGTTGATCTATCCGCAGACAACCGTACGAACTTAAACATATTGACACGGTTGCTGGTCGATGATGCCCATGAGTTCAAACATAAGACCTATTTGATCCCGATTTCAAATAGATCCGGATTTCATATGCAGTTCGCGGAACTGCATAAATCGTTACCGTTTAAGACTGCTGTGGATTATCGCAATTACCTCGATCGGCTAGACCAATTTGGGGATTACACGGACCAGCATATAGCATTGTTAGCGGAAGGAATTGCCACGGGTAACGTGTTACCCTCAGTCGTGCTGGAAGGGTACGAAGAAACGATTACTGCCCACATCGTTAAGGACCCAGAGAAAAGCCTTTTGTACTCCCCGTTCCTCAGCTTCTCCGACGGGTTCACCGACTCCGAGATAACACAATTACAAGAACGGGCGGTCGTTAGCATCAGGAACACCGTCGTCCCCGCCTATAGCCGTTTTCACGACTTTATGCATCGGATATACATTCCGGCGGCTAGAGGCACAATTGGTGCGTCCGGCTTACCCGACGGGCGCGAGTTCTATCGCTACCGAGTGCAACACTTTACCACACTCGAAATATCTCCGGTCGAAGTACATCAAGTTGGTTTGACTGAGGTTGCGAGGATTAAAAGTGAGATGCTCAAGGTTATTGACGAAGTTGAATTTGACGGGGGCTTTGCTGAATTCCTTCGTTTCTTGCGAACAGATAAAAGGTTTTACCCAACCAATGCGGAGGATTATTTGAAGGAAACTGCATATATTCTTAAACGAATGGACGGTGAGTTACCCAAACTCTTTGGTAAATTGCCACGGAATCCTTACGGACTCAAGATAATCCCAGCATACATTGCGCCGAAAACGACGACGGCATACTACCAACCGCCTCCGGCCAGCGGAAAGCTCGCTGGGCAATATTTTCTTAACACGTACAATCTCAAAAGCCGTCCTTTGTATGAATTAGAAGCATTGAGCCTGCACGAAGCTGTTCCCGGACACCACTTGCAAATAGCATTGCAGCAGGAATTGGCAGATCTTCCATTGTTTAGGAAGTACAGTGGCTTTACAGCGTTCGTTGAAGGATGGGCGTTGTATGCGGAGAGACTGGGTTTGGAGGTCGGTTTCTATAAGGACCCGTACAGTAACTTTGGTCGGCTGAGTTACGAAATGTGGCGTGCCTGTCGCCTCGTCGTGGATACAGGGATTCACTACCAGGGGTGGACGCGAATACAGGCGATTGACTATATGATTGAAAACACCTCGCTATCGCGACACAATATCGTTGCCGAGGTGGATCGATATATAGCATGGCCGGGGCAAGCACTCGCGTATAAAATGGGGGAACTTAAGATTCGTGAATTGCGGGTGAAGGCGACCCAACAACTTGGCGCGCATTTTGATATTCGACAGTTCCATGACGAAGTTCTCCGGCACGGCGCTGTGCCCTTACCTATCCTTGAATCCAACATTGAAAAATTCATAGAAGACCAAACACCGTGATCGATCCTCAAATCCCCCGCCTGCATCCAACAACAGTTGTTTTTGACCTCGACGGTTTGATCTTTAATACCGAAGAGATCTTCCTTGAAGCAACTAACCAACTGCTTGCACCACTCGGGAAGAAACAAACACCCGAGGTGGTTGCGCAGATCATGGGCCAGCCTAGCGATGTCTCGACGCAAATACTCAAAGATTACCATTCTCTTACTGACAGTGTTATTGAAATTAGAGCCCAATTGGACCGGCATTTCGATTTAGTGTTGGATTCCATATTAGCATTTATGCCAGGGTTTGAAGCATTGCTGCAACGTCTGATGCAAGAGAATATCCCCCGCGCGATCTGTACGTCTAGCAGTGCCGACTATGCTACTAACTTGATAGATCGATTTGGTTACCTAAGCGAATTTGAATTGATCTTTGGCGGCGATCAAATTGAAAATGGAAAGCCCGCTCCAGACGCGTATCTTAAGGTAGCAGAAATTCTAAAAATTGATCCCAGTACAATGTTAGTTTTAGAGGACAGTGAAAACGGATGTCTCGCTGCGAAGGCGGCTGGAGCATTTACCGTCGCCGTTCCTGCTGCTCATAACATCGGTCAGAGTTACGACAACGTTGATTTAATTGCAGATACACTTGATGATCCCAGAATTTTGACTGCGTTAGGCCTTTAAAATTCTATAAATAACGACTTTACATTAAACAAGTTGCTGCACGTGTCCGATTTCTATAGCATCTGAAATCGCGATGGAGTTTGTAAATGTATACCGTACGCAGTCATGTCAAGCTTATGCTTGGCTCAACTATAGCTTGCCTTCTGTGTTTAGTTTTAGGCTGTTCATTGCCTAATATTCCCAATGACGACACCTATGAGGTACTCGGTGGGATCGTACAGCGAGAGCACCCCTCACTCGGTCGCGCAAATAGCGCATTTGATCTTAACGAGTCGAAATTAGTTGCCGAAAATGAACCGGCGCGGACTGCACCTATCCTTCCTGCAATATTGAAGGATCCGGAACCTCTCGAACGCCTCAAGCACTCGCCGATTATTCCCTAATCGACTTTGCCCAGTGAACACGGAATTCCAGTATCGCTGTTGTTGGTATGGGATATTGGGGCGCGTTGATTAAAATTCCAGCGTCAGGGCATGAAACTCACTGCTCGAACTGTTATGCTTATAGGATATTACGTTATTTGACACGTGACGATATTACGCTAAGTCACTTGCTATTACCCGCAAATTCCGTCCGGAGCAACGATGTCCGAACTCGACAGTAGAGACCCTAATGCCCCCGTGGAAACGCCTCCCAGTTCAATTCGAGGTATTCTTAGTAAACTCGGTCCGGGCTTGATCATCGCGGGATCGATCGTCGGTTCCGGTGAGCTCATCGCCACTACGACTACCGGCGCTAAAGGTGGGTTTGCGCTGCTTTGGTTGATCATCATTGGATGCCTAATAAAAGTGTTCGTGCAAATAGAACTCGGTCGTTTTACAATTACAACCGGCGTAACGTCAATTAAGGGCCTCTCTAAGCTACCTGGGCCACGATTAGGACGCGGTAATTGGTTTATATGGTATTGGTTTATCATGTTCATATTTATCATGGGCCAACTTGGCGGAATCGTCGGCGGCGTCGGTCAGGCGTTGTCCATTTCGATGCCGATTACCGAATACGGCATCGACCACAATGACTTTCGCGAGGCTGAAACGGTATTGGAAGTTACCCGTGCACAGCACTCGATCACGTCAGACGCCGAAACACGTAAAGCACTACAACGGCAAATTATCGAATCTGAGCTAGCCTCGGCAACGGCCTTTGCAGAACTCTTACCTGTCAACGACGGAACCGTTCCCAACCCCGAGGATCTCAACACGCTGTTGACGCCTCTTCTTAATGCCGATTTGTCGCTTGCCGAACGCTGCATCGTTGAACAATTGCTACCGGATCCACGGTTACGTCAACTCATAACGGGATTGTCGGCAAACCTGGAGACTGAGTCGGTCGAGAATACTAGGCTCCGATCAGATCTATTGATTTCAACTGAGACTTATCTTCGCGCTGGTGCCTCTGACGATTTAACGCAAGACCAATCCTCGGTAACGTCATTTTTGCAATACTACACAAATGCAGTGTCACGGCCAGCTATTCACCCCTCAAATGACCATAATTGGTACGCTGCCGGATTAACTATAGTAACGATGGCGTTGTTGGTCATTGGTCGATACTCGTTTATTCAAACCTTTTCGACTGTTATGGTCGCTTTATTTACGTTGGTTACCATTGCGAATGTATGCGGCTTGCAAACCATGGATTCGGCAATCGCATGGAAAATTCAATGGGCCGACATCAAAGAAGGCCTCAGTTTTGGACTTGGCCCCGGAGAATGGCACGAAAGTTTGGGGTTCGCGTTAGCTACTTTTGGGATTATTGGCGTCGGAGCGGCGGAACTGATTGCGTACCCTTATTGGTGCATGGAACACGGTTATGCTAGTTTCACCGGTGCGCGAGACGACAGTAAAGATTGGGCGAATCGCGCCCGCGGCTGGATCCGCGTTATGAAGTGGGATGCCTGGTGCTCCGCTGCGGTGTATACGTTTGCTACGGTCGCATTCTTTCTATTAGGCGCCGCTATTCTGGGCCGTATTGAACTCATCCCAGCTGGAGACGATATGGTTCGATCCCTCAGCGTTATGTACCGTCCGGTGTTTGGGCCCACAGCCCAATTTATCTTCTTATTCGGTGCGATTGCAGTACTCTATTCGACATTCTTTGTTGCAACCGCGGGTAATGCGCGCATGCTTTCCGATGTTTTACGCACACTTGGCTGGATTAAAGATACCGATGTAGCCTATGGTCGTAGTGTTAGGTGGATGTGCGCTATCCTACCTGCAGTTTGTGGCATAACCTATATCTTGGGTGTCAAGCCTGTCGTGGCCATCATCATGAGTGGTGTTATGCAATCTATTATGCTGCCGATGCTCGGTGGTGCTGCTATCTATTTCAGATATAAATATTGTGACGATCGACTAAAACCCGGCCGCAGTTCTGACTTACTGCTTATCGTTTCAGCTATTGGATTACTTATCGCTGGTGGTTTCGCGGCCTATACCAAGATTGCTAGCTTCCTTGGCTAGTTGGCATTACGAAATCTTTCTATCATCGACAAGCTTGGACAACTCAGTTAAGGAATATCATGACAGCGACGTTGACTACGAATTATGTTTCATATTTAGAGGGCGCCATTGACGGCGAGCATCTTCCTGCGGAGGTTATTCATACTCTCCATAACGAACGTCCTATTTGGGTCCGTTACGATCTGGATGCAATCCGCAGCACAATGACGAAGCACGATTTGTTAACGCGTCCAACGACCATTTGGCGATACGCCGAATTGTTACCGGCGTTTGACCCCGAAAAGGTTGTATCACTTGGCGAAGGCATGACCCCGATTCTTCCGTGTGCAAGGCTCGGTTCAAAAATGGGGCTCAGTAACCTGTACGTCAAAGATGAATCGCAACTTCCCACGGGGAGCTTCAAGAGTCGAGGAATGGCATTGGCGATCACAATGGCGAATCACTTCGGAATTGAAACGGTCGCCCTTCCCACAGCTGGTAATGCTGGTGGGGCCGCGGCAGCCTATGCAGCGCGCGCGGGCATGGAATGCTATGTGTTTATGCCACAAGATACCCCCATTATTAATCAATACGAAGCTGCGGCGGCGGGTGCGCATGCGTTTCTGGTAAACGGTCTGATCAACGATTGTGGCAAGATTGTTAACAATGGAAAAGAAACCATGGGGTGGTTCGATCTCTCAACGCTGAAGGAGCCATACCGGATCGAGGGTAAGAAGACTATGGGCTTGGAGTTAGCGGAACAGTTCAATTGGGAACTACCCGATGTCATTTTCTACCCAACAGGCGGTGGTACAGGTCTGATCGGAATGTGGAAAGCCTTCAATGAACTTCGCGAGATGGGTTGGCTCGATTCTTCAACAATGCCTCGCATGATCGCCGTGCAGAGCGATGGCTGCTCGCCAATCGTTAATGCGTATCGAAACGACGAAAAACACGCAACTCCAATCCAGAATGCACAAACGATCGCGAGTGGAATTCGTGTTCCGGGGGCTGTGGGCGACTTCATGATTCTCGATGCGATTAGAGAAAGCGGGGGAACAGCTGTCGCCGTTGAGGAACAATCGATCACCTCCTGGATGTTGCGGGCAACGGCTACGGAAGGCATCAGTATTTGCCCAGAAACCGGCGCATGTTTCGCCGCGGTAGAACAGTGTCTTGATGATGCAACCATATCCGCCGATGACAAGATCGTTGTTTTCAACACAGGCGCTTCTCAGAAATATCCCAATGCTATTGCACGCGACCTGCCCCTGCTAGATATAAACCAGCCCATAGATTGGTCGACAATCTAATGCGTCAATTTTGTTTTCCATAGAGTAACGGATTATCGTCTTGGCACGAAATGAACAGTTAATTCGACAGCACAAATTGCTTCAAGCACTCGAACGATCGCGTTTTGGAAGCACGCTCACGGAACTGCGTGACAGCTTAGTAGAGGATCTTGGATTATCGTCGCTGCACACCAGGACGTTACGCCGGGATATCGAAGCTTTGCAGGCGGCGGGGATCGATATTGTTAACGAGGATCTCCAGCGCGGTAAGGTCTGGAAACTGGGTCCCAATGCTAAGCACGCTTATACAATTACCGCGACGGCGACAGAACTTGTAGCATTATCGCTGGGGCGAGAACTACTCGCGCCTCTCAGCGGAACATTTATCGGACAGGGCATCAATTCGTTTTGGAATCGCGTACAGGAAGAAGTCCCGGACAGCGTTTGGAAACATTACCAACGGTGTCGTCAAACGCTATTTATCACTGGAACGCCATCGAAAACCTATGAAAACCACCAAGGGTTTCTCAAGACCCTTGAACGTTGCGTAGTACAACATCGGTGGTGTGAGATCGAATATTCCTCACTTCAGCACGAAACCAGTACCCGACGTATCGCACCACGGGCAATCGTGTTCTACAACTCAAGCCTTTATGTTATCGCCCATCAAGACAAGGCCGATTCCAGTCCCAGACATTGGAAATTGGATAGGATATCAGGCGCAGAAGCGTCAGACGAATATTTCTCACCCTCCGACGAAGACTTCCATAATTACCTTGAGTCCGGAATTGGAATTTTCGCCAACGAGGGTACGACGACTTATGAAATCCGACTGAGCAGTGCCGCTGCGAAATGGGTCGCAGAGGAACCTTGGCATCCCCGACAAGAACTAGAACTGCTTAACGACGGGGGGGCCTTACTCAAGGTGCCAGCCCACCACGATATGGAAGTAATACCACGCGTCTTGGGGTTTTGTGCTAACGCTGAGATCCTACAACCGGAGTCGTGCCGGAATGCCATGATCGAACTCTTAGAAAATATGGTCGCGATGTACGACGGTGACTAGCTATCGAATAATGCGCCCACATCGGGTGCGTGTTCAATTGCGGCTTGATCGTCAAATTCTAGCAAATCCCGATCACTTGCGAAGCCAACCATACTGGCATAAATAATGGTCGGTACAGATTTTCGGTGGATATTGAAGTTCGTGACTTGGTTATTATAGCCTTCCCTTGCGCGGGCTATTTGGTCTTCGGTATTTGACAACTCGTCTTGGATTTGTAGCATGTTAGTATTTGCTTTTAAGTCCGGATAATCTTCGGCTAGTGCGAACATTCGTCCCAAAGTACCGGTCAAGGTCTGTTCCGCACCCATGAACGCCTGTACGGCGCCCGCATCGCTCGGTTTGATGGCTGCACCTTTTAACGCGCCCTGG
>Ga0315334_10002626_pt1 | contig 11222 bp, 10 predicted proteins | sample M150034915metaG_FD_205555 | JGI IMG/M metagenome (GOLD analysis project Ga0315334, IMG submission 205555) | Ammonia-oxidizing marine archaeal communities from Monterey Bay, California, United States - M1 500m 34915 | ecosystem: Environmental > Aquatic > Marine > Intertidal zone | place: USA... | reverse complement strand
TATGAGGAGACCTATCTGAATCCCTACGTGGGAGCAGAACGAGGTTTAGTGGACGCCGTCATTAACCCTCGAGACACCCGCAAGGAACTTGTTGATTTGGTGGATTTATTCAGCTCGAAACGCGAACGGCTACCGAAGCGACGGCACGATAATTCCCCTCTTTGACAGACCTGACGTTACGCCGACACGACTCTGGAACGAACTGGCTAGGGCAGGCCAGCTATCCCAAAACGAAATGTGACCCGCTCAGAGAGGCGAGCGACCGCAAGTTGCGGTACGGTCCGGAGCGGGGAATTGTCGAGCAGTGCAACGGTGCACCTCAAGGCTCGACCCCTAAGTGGATAACTGCGACATAACGAAGTAAAGGAAAAGCGTGTCAGAAGAATCGTTCACGATTACAGACAACCGCAGCGGAGAAAGTGTCACAGTCCCCATTGAGGACGGCACTATCTCGTCAGCGGCTCTTCGCGAACTTGACAAAGGAATGTGGTTTTACGACCCCGCCTACATGTCAACCGCCAACTGCACCAGCCAAATCACCTATATCGACGGCGCCAACGGCATCCTCCGCTACCGCGGCTATCCCATCGAACAACTTGCCGAGAAGTCCAACTTTCTTGAGGTCTGCTACCTCTTGCTCTATGGAGAGCTCCCCACCGAAGATCAGGCTGAGGAGTGGGTACACCACATCACTTATCACACCTATGTGCACGAAAACATCACACGATTCATGCAGGGTTTTCGTTATGACGCCCACCCCATGGGCACCTTGGTTTCGACAATAGCTGCGCTGTCCACTTTCTATCCTGAGGCCAAAGACATTGACGACCCACATAACCGGTTGATTCAGACCATTCGACTCATCGCGAAGATGCCGACGATGGCTGCATTTGCCTACAAGAATCGATTGGGGCTGCCCTACGAATACCCGGTGAACCACCTGGGCTACACAGGCAACTTTCTTCGAATGATGTGGAACGTCGCCGATCCTGCTTACGAACCAGATCCGGTCCTCACTAAAGCGCTGGACGTGCTACTGATCCTCCACGCTGATCATGAACAAAATTGTTCAACGACCACCATGCGAACGGTTGGTTCCAGCAACGCTGATCCCTTCACTGCGGTCGCCGCCGCGACATGCGGTCTTTACGGCCCCCTTCATGGCGGAGCGAACGAGGCTGTTATTCACATGCTTCACGAGATCGGAAGCTTCGACAACGTGGCGGACTATGTCGAAAGAGTGAAGGCCGGAGAGACCCTGCTCCAAGGCTTTGGTCACCGGGTCTATAAGAGCTATGACCCAAGGGCGACGATCATCAAACAAACCGCCGATCAAGTTTTCTCGGTGACCGGGATGAACCCTCTCCTAGACATTGCAATGAAACTCGAAGAGGTCGCCTTGAGTGACTCGTACTTCGTTGACCGCAATCTTTACCCGAACGTGGATTTCTACTCCGGGTTGATCTACGAGGCGATGGGCTTTCCTATGGATATGTTCACAGTCTTGTTCGCAATCGGACGTACTCCGGGATGGCTCGCTCACTGGCAGGAAATGCTCGACGACCCTGAGCAGAAGATCTACCGGCCGCGTCAGAAGTACACCGGCCCGAACGAGCGCGATTACGTGGCACTCGCGAATCGTTGATCAACTCAAGTTGTCAGCTGATAGGCCATCTAGATATCGATAAGAATCTTCCCAAAGTTTGCGTTGGTCTCCATGTACGCGTGGGCGGCCGCGATGTCGGCGAGTTGGTACCTCGAGTCGACAACAGGTTTCAAGGTGCCATCTTCAAATCGCGGCAATAACTCCGCTATGAAACGCTGATTCGCTTCGATTTTTTGTTCGATCGGTCGAGATCGCAACACCGTTCCAATCAGCGATGCTCGTTTGGGGAGCAAAGCTCCGAGAGCAAATGAAGCGACCGGACCACCCATGGCACCGACTTGAATTATCCGTCCTTGCACCTTGAGGCATTGAAGATTCTTGGGCAGATAGTCGCCGCCAATCACATCAAGGACAACGTCAACTCCCTGGCCTTGAGTCCACAGTTCGATTTCCTCAACGAAATCTTGTTCGGTGTAGTCAACAATCAGGTCCGCTCCGAGTTCTCGACACGGGGCAGCTTTGTTCGTTGAACAGGTGACGGCTATCTGGGCCCCGATAGCTTTAGCGATTTGGATTGATGCAGTACCTACCCCGGACCCTCCGGCGTGGACCAACGCCCGTCCGCCAGATGTGAGATCTCCTTGCGTAACAAGCGCGTCATGGGCGGTCATAAACACTTCGGGGATCGCAGCGGCGTCAGCGAGCTGGATGTGTTTGGGTACCGGTTGAAGCATTCGCTCATGCGTCACGACTTTTTCGGCCATTCCGCCGCCCGCCACTATGCCCATGACCGCGTCACCGACCGACCATCGTTCTACTTCTGACCCAACAGAGCCGATCCGACCCGAGTACTCCAACCCGGGTATCTCATAAAGAGGTTTCGGTCCGGGAGCCGGATACTGACCGGCGCGTTGGAGGAGGTCCGCTCGATTCATTGCAGACGCCACAACTTCAACCAGAACCTGATCGGGGCCCGGTTCGGGATCGGGTATCTCTTTTACCTCCAAAACGTCGGCATCGCCATATTGAGGGATCACTACTGCTCGCATTCGGGTGAGGCTACAGGGCATAGCCGTTGAGAACGGGCGGAAGTTGATGCTCCTCGCTACGCTCGGAAGGCGATGGATTATATCTGGCCACCCGAACTTGCCGAACTAGCAGTTGAGGCCGGCCAGTGGGTCGCCGAAGCAACCTCTGATTTGTTCAACACCGATGACGGCTGGCTAGTTGGCTATAGCGACGAATTCACTCTTAGGTTGGCCGATAAGGGTTGGATCGGCATGACATGGCCCCTCGAAAAGGGCGGGGACGGCCGCCCTGAAGTTGAGCGGTTTGTTGTTACCGAACAGCTTTTGCTCGGCCGGGCCCCAATGGCAGGGTCATTTTTTCCTGATAGACAAATCGGACCGGTGCTCCTCACCTACGGCAGCGAGGAGCAACAGGAACGTTTCTTACCTGAAATGAGGCAAGGTCGATCTAGGTGGTGTATCGGGATGTCAGAACCGGACGCGGGATCCGACGTCGCTGCCATAAGCACCAAAGCCGTCAAGGACGGCGACCGATGGATCGTGAACGGCCAAAAAATTTGGACGAGTGGAGCTCTAACAGCTGACTGGTGTTATTTGATTTGCCGAACAGACCTTGATGCTGCACCGCACAAGGGCATGAGCGAGTTCGTTGTAGATATGAGATCCGCCGGAATCGAGATCAAACCGATCAAGGATGCTTCAGGCGACGCTCATTTCAACGAAGTTTTCTTCAACGACGTCATGGTTCCCGAAGGGAACCTGGTGGGTGAGTTAAATAACAGCTTTGGTCAAACGATGCGTCAACTGGAACACGAACGGGGCGGTATCGACCGACTTGCGTCGAATCAACGCCTGTATCTAGACGTGAAAGAGAACGCCGATGCGGCCGACCCGCTCATTCGGCAACAAATGGCTCGCATCGAAACGGGCTACCGGATCGGCCGTGACATGGTGCTGCGCAATGTGTTGCGGCAGACACCCTTTCCCCAGTATTCGGCAGTGACTAAAACTTGGTGCACCGAATTGGAACAGGAAGTTGCTAACTTCGTCGGTCTTGTCGCAGGAGCAGAGACGATGCTGGTAAACCGAGTTTCTCGAAACGTCGTATACGCGCCCGCGTACACAATCATGGGTGGAACCACTCAAATCCTTCGGAACATCATTGGTGAGAGAATCCTCGGCCTACCTCGAGAGCCGCGTCCAAAGTTGTGAACCGCGATACGGCTGTGGTGCCGTTAACAGGGGCTATGAACTGTCGCGACATCGGCGGCTATCCCGTTGCCGACGGCCGTTACGTGCGCACCAACGCTATCTTTCGTTCAGATCGTCTCAGTCAGCTAACTGATGATGACCGCGAAGAGTTAGCGACTTACGGAATTCGCACCGTTGTCGATTTCCGTACCTCTGCTGAGGCCAAGCGCGACGTCTCTCGCCTTTGGGCAACGGTCACAACTCATGCTCCGCTACCAATCGGAGACGAAATAGCTCAGCAACAAGAGTTCGTGGACAGGATCCGTTCGGGAGAGATCACTTCTGTCACGATTGATGACGTCGCAGATAGCTATATCGAAATGCTCTCCGATTCGGGAAATCAATTCGCCAACTTTCTTGAGTTGACCGCAGACCTAGATTGCTGGCCTCTGCTGTTTCATTGCACAGCGGGCAAAGATCGTACCGGCATCGCTGCAGCGTTGATTTTGGAGTTGTGTGGCGTCGAACGCGGGTTAGTTCTCGATGACTACGAACTGACGAATAGTCTGAGGTCGGAGCGTCGTATTGAGCAACTCAGACAGAGTTTAGAAGCAGCCGGTGCGGACGTTGAAGCCATTAGGCCAGCACTATCTGCACCGCGAGACGCTATGGCACAGACCCTGGACTACCTCGACAAAACTCACGGTGGGGTTGAAAAATTTGTGGTCAACGAACTACACATTGACCCAGATAACGTCACACTTCTTCGCCTGAATCTGCTGGTCTGAGAGCAGTGACGACGCATATTGATGTTTGAAAACTCGCGTCAACTGCCTCTTTGGCCGGTGATGGCCAAGCCACAACTTGGAGATGTGACGGCAGCCATAGCGGTCGCTCTTCTCTTGATTCCACAATGTTTGGCCTACGCCGAGTTGGCGGGAATGCCGGCATATGTTGGCCTATTAGCCGCGTCAATGCCTCCCATTGTCGCCGCTCCATTCGGTTCGTCGCGTTTTCTTCAGACAGGGCCGACGGCTCTGACGGCGATTGTGACGTTCGGCGCTCTTTCAACCATTGAAAGCCCAGGTACAGCCGAATACGTTGCTCTTGGTGCTTTGATGGCGGTCATGCTTGGTTGCTTTCAGATCATCTTTGGCGTCGCACGTTTGGGTCGCGTCGCATTTCTGATGACCCCAGCAATAGTCGCCGGTTTCACCAGCGGAGCTGCATTGTTGATTGCGTCGTCACAGCTACCTTCCGCTCTCGGATCTGAGACCGACGGGCAGCCGATCATTCGCGCTGTTAGAGCTCTTCAAGCTATTCAGACTTGGGAGCCATTCGCGATCTTGTTGACGTGTGGCACCGCGGCTCTAGTTCTGTTTGGCCGTCGCCGATTCGGTCGAAGATTCCCTGGTGTTCTGATAGCAGTTGCCATTGCGGTTGTAATCGGCCGGTCGGGCTCATACCCGTCCACGTTGCTGGGATCCATTCCGAACAATTTGCCCTCGGTCAATCTGGATTTGCCTTGGAGCGCGATCGGTTCGGTCTTTCTCAGCGCTCTAGTGATCTCATTCGTTCAATTTGCTGAACCATCTTCGATTGCCCGTGGGTTTGCGGACCAAAACGACGAACCCTGGGAGGCGTCCCGCGAACTCTCCGGGCAAGGGATCGCAAATCTAACTTCAGGCCTTTTCGGTGGGTTCCCAGTCGGGGGCAGCTTTTCGCGCAGTTCGCTGAACCGTTTATCAGGCGGCGAAACTCGCTGGGTCGGTGTTTTCGTGGGGCTAATTGTTTTAGCTTTCCTTCCGTTCGTGAGCATTTTGGAAACGTTGCCCAAATCGGTGCTTGCGGCCACCGTCATCATCGCAGTGCTGCCGTTGTTTAACTTCAGCACGTTATTGGAGTTAGCGAAAAAGTCACGTCGGGATGCACTGTTAGGAATTGGCACGCTCATTTGCACATTGGTCATGGCCCCACGGATCCACTACGCAGTGATGGCTGCTGTCAGCGTGTCCCTATCACTGCAGGGCATTGACAAACTTAGGGAACGTCGAACCGCCAGGCGTCACCCTCCGCGATGATTCGACCCGCAGTGCGACCAGCGAAGTGTGTGCCGATAACGAGCCGGCCGTCACTCCAACGTTCATATGCCTCTTTACGTGTCGCTGTGGACATGTCCTGACGCCAATCGGCGCTCGAAGCGAGATCGGGTTTGGCGAACTGGACCGGATGATGGGTCATGTCACCGGTGATAAGCGCTGACTGGCCCACCGAGTCGATGGTTACGCTCACATGACCGGGGGTGTGACCCGGAGTCGACTCTAAGGCCACTTCACTGGTGAGACGGTGGTCGCTTGTGACAATAGTGGCCATACCGGCGTCGACTATTGGCTGTACTGAATCCTCGAAGACCGGGCCGTAATGCTGGGGTTCACTTCGCCAATGGTCGAACTCATTTTGAACGAAAAGATATTCAGCATTGGGGAAAGTCGGCGTCCAGGTGCCCTCTATTAGGCGGGTGTTCCAACCCACATGGTCCACGTGCAGGTGAGTGCTGAGAACCATGTCAACGTCTTCAGGGCTATAGCCCGAACGTCGCAGCTCCCCAATGAAATCGGTTTGCAAATTGTCGAACGGAGGAGCCCCCGGGCGATTCTTGTCATTACCGCAGCAAGTGTCAACGATGATCGTTAATCCTTCTGACTCCACAATAAGAGCGTGAATTGACAGCTTCATTCGGCCTTCATCGGTGACAAAGTCGGGTCGGAGCCATGCCAATTCGTCAATGACGTCTTCTGCACCTGGAAGCAACGCCGAGAACGGCCAGTGCTTCTCCATCTCCAACACCTTCGTGACGGATACGTCGCCGACTTGCCACGTCGCCATAGCTCCTGGCCCCTTTTTCTTCGGACCGCTCACCTTCTGAGCACTCCGCGCGCCAGACTAGACCGACGCAACGTGTGTTAACGGTCCTTGAACGGAAGGGAGACTTGGGTGAGTGAAGAAAAGAACCGTTTCGAAGAAGCAGCCATCGAGGCTGAGTTCGAAACCGGATATCGGGAAGAAACGCGGGAAGAAGCTCGCCGCGGCGTCGTCACACGCTTATTTCGCCTGGCTTCAGGAACCTTCCTAACAATTCTTGGCGTCATTTTGATGCCATTACCGGGGCCGGGTCTGCTGGTGGTGGCTATCGGGCTGGGAATTCTCAGCAGAGACGTCGCCTGGGCGGATCGTCTTCTTCAGCTAGTTCGGCGACGGTTACCTACCGACAGCGACGGTCGTTTACCGAGGTCCAGCATCGCCACCATGGTCGTACTGGCGTTAGCCGGGATTGCATTTTCGGCTTGGCTGACTTTCCTGCGTTAACCGCGGATTCAGTCGCCAGCACTTTCGGGGACGATTAATTGATGGAAACCGGGGTGGAAACTTCAGTAAAGAAGTCGTTGCCCTTGTCATCGACAACCACAAAGGCAGGAAAGTTCTCTACCTCGATCTTCCAGACCGCTTCCATACCAAGTTCCGGGTATTCAAGGACTTCCACCTTACGTATCGAATCTTTCGCAAGCCTCGCCGCTGGTCCTCCGACTGATCCCAGATAGAAGCCACCATGAGTTCGGCAAGCTTCGGTCACCTGCGCAGATCTATTACCTTTCGCCAGCATCACCAAACTGCCGCCCGCTGCTTGGAACGGCTCGACATAGCTGTCCATTCGCCCAGCGGTAGTGGGCCCAAACGACCCCGACGCATACCCCTCAGGGGTCTTTGCGGGACCTGCGTAGTAGACCGGAAATTCCCTCATGTACTCGGGCATTGCCTCACCCGCATCCAGACGTTCCTGAATCTTCGCATGGGCGATATCGCGGGCCACGACCAGTGTTCCGCTTAAAGACAGACGGGTTTTTACGGGAAATTTCGAAAGTTCAGCTCGAATTTCGCTCATCGGCCGATTCAAATCGATGGCAACAACTCCGTCTGAGAGATCGACATCTAGGGTTTCCGGCAAATATTTAGCGGGGTCCTCTTCAAGTTGTTCGAGAAAAATCCCATCGGCGGTGATTTTGGCGAGCGCTTGACGATCAGCCGAGCACGACACGGCTATTGCGACCGGACAACTTGCAGCGTGCCGGGGCAACCTCACAACTCGCACGTCGTGACAGAAGTATTTGCCTCCAAACTGAGCCCCAATTCCAAACTGACGCGTTAATTCAAGGATTCGTTGTTCCCATTCCAAATCTCGGAAGCCGTGACCTGTTTGACTACCTGAAACAGGCAACGTGTCTAAGTACTTCGCTGAGGCGTACTTGGCTGCCTTTAACGCATGCTCAGCTGACGTTCCGCCGATGACGACCGCTAGGTGATACGGGGGACACGCCGCAGTGCCCAAAGTTCTCAACTTCTCATCAAGAAAGTTGATCAGATTCGTAGGGTTGAGAAGAGCCTTTGTTTCTTGAAATAAGAAACTTTTGTTGGCGGAGCCACCACCTTTGGCCATAAAAGCGAATTCGTAGATTTCGCCCGGCCCCGAATAGATCTCGATTTGCGCCGGCAAGTTATTTTCTGTGTTTATCTCATCGAACATCGTCAGCGGCGCCAACTGCGAATATCGAAGGTTTGAAGTCTGATAGGTGTCAAATACTCCGCGACTAAGAGCTTCCGCGTCGTCGGAGTCAGTAATGACTCGTTCACCTTTCGTACCCCAGATGATCGCGGTACCCGTATCTTGACACCCGGGCAGAACACCCCCAGCAGCTATATTCGCGTTCTTTAACAGCTCAACCGCCACAAATCGGTCATTGGGTGAAGCTTCGGGATCCTCCAGAATTGCTGCTAATTGAGCGAGGTGACCTGGGCGCAACAAATGGGCTATGTCCCGCATTGCTTCGGCGGTCAGCAGGCGTAAAGCCTCCGGTTCGACTTTAAGGAATCGTCGCCCTCCGGCCTCAAAAGTCGACACATACTCGTCGGTGATTTTGCGGTAGACGACGTCGCTATGACCAGTGGGAAGTAGATCGCTGTATTGGAACTCCGGCACCCCACCAAACTTACTGTCTTTAGCCATCTACTACGAGAGCCAGTTCGACCTGATCACCCAAATCATCCACTTGCACCATGGCTAATCACAGGGGGCCCGTAGCGATTTTTTTCTGTCTGCCCTCGCTGACACATGAAAAACAAAATGACGAACACAAGTGGAGTGGGAACTAATCCGAGTGGCAGCCACCAGCTACTCCGGCTCGTGTCGTGCAGCCGGCGAACCGTTATCGAAAGGTTAGGGATCGCTACGGCAAGCAAATAAAGGAGGCTTAAGTTGCTAACAGGTCCACCGATATTGCCGAGCAGCCAAAAGACACCTGCGATGATCGTGTTCGCAATGGTGAACCACCAATATTCTGCTCGACCGGCTCGCCCGTTGAATTCCGCGTACTTCAGCAATCCACCGATGTAGTGCTCGACCAGCCGCATACTCGGACCGTACAGCACCGCGCCTAACTCGACCTTCACGTTGCTCAACATGGTGTACTTGAGGAGTCAATAAATCCGGCGGCTCGCTTGGGGGAAACGGTGGCTGTAAACCTTCCGTTGGTTGAAGTACCGATCGTTGACTACGGGGCCGATGAGGGCCAAATGGTTGCCTATCGAGAACGCGGCACCCTCCGCGCTCTTGCGCTGGATAACCGGGGGCCGATCCGTTTTACCCACAGCGGAGACCTTCACCCCGACATCATTGACTCTTACGGCCGTCACGGCTTCTACGTGCTCACCGGGGTGATAGAGCAGCGAGAACTTGACGAGATTGAAGACGATGTAGCCGACATGCTCGACCGGTCTCCGATCACGAAGGACGCCAACATCGATAAGCACGGCAACTCTGCTTTAGGTGTCGGACTCCAAGGACGAAACATCAGTTGGGTTAGACCTCTATCTGACCCTTTGGGGGGAACCGACGCGGCATACGGACGTCACCAAGCCAAAATGAGCGAACCCTCGCCACCGCCAGAGGCACCCGAACATGTCGTGCAGCTATTTCTCGGCTCCTTGCAATTCTCTGACGCTTGTCTCCGGCTGTACGGTCACCCGAAGCTGCTACGGATCGCTGAGGCGATTAACGGACCGGATTTCACGCCGTTTAATGAAGCAGTATGGGTAAAACAACCGGGGCTCGGCGGATCAGTGGCTTGGCATCAAGATGGGTGGACTCACTGGGACAGCCCTCACCTAGACGATCACACTCACGGGTTTAACTTCATGGCGCAGCTCTACGGTTGCGATGCAACAAATGGTCTCTGGGTAATTCCAGGATCTCATCGCATGGGAAAGGCCGATATCAAAGGAATGGTCGCGGCTGCGGGATCAGATCGACTTCCAGATGCGGTTCCGTTGATATGTGAACCAGGAGACGTTGCGATAACTAGCCGTCAAGCCATCCACGGGTCGTTCGCTAACACGAGCCCTAAGACCCGTGTCACTATCAATTTTGGGTTTCATCGCCGGGCCTCGGTTTTCGGCATCCGAAGTGGAGGGGTCCATAACCCCGTCTCGGAATACGACGACGCATACATCTTTGAACGCTCGAAAGCTCTTGCTTGGGCAATTGACGCCCGTTCTCAACATTTCTCGAACGAAGAACGGTACGTGTACGAACCCTTCCGAGGTCTGGAAGACCAATTCATCTGGGGTAGCGCAACTAAGACGGATCTTCGCGACTACAACCTACGAGACATAGGAATCTGAAATGGGTGTCCTCGAATGTGAGATGGATGGCCAGGTGGCTCTGGTCACATTGAATCGACCCGAATCTCGGAATTCATTGAACCCGGAATTGATCGTCACGTTGGCCGAGCTATGGAGCAGTCTTGAACAAGACAATGCTGTAAGAGTTGTAGTGCTGACAGGCGCCGATGGCTCGACATTTTGTTCTGGGTTCGATCTTGGAACAACTATTCCGCTAATGACTGGGACCAGGGAACCTCAGAACGAGTTCGAACAGGAAGTCGCAAATGACAACGAACTCATGGCTCGTGCAACGTTAAGGGGTTACGACCTTGGCAAACCGCTGATCGCGGCTGTGAACGGCCACGCGATCGCCGGTGGAATGGAACTGATGCTGTCATGTGATCTGCGGGTCGTAGCCCAAGGAGTGAAGCTCGGTCTTTCAGAGGTTGCTTTGGGACTGATACCTGGCATGGGTGGGACGGCTCTGCTGGGTCGGCGGGTGCCGTGCGCTGTCGCGATGGAGTTGCTACTCGGTGCGCAACCCATCGTGAGTGACGATCTCGCCCAGTCCGGTTTATTCAATCGTTTGGTACCGAAGTCAGATGTGTTGAGCACAGCCTTAGCTCTCGCGCAAATAATCGCCTCCAATGCCCCACTCGCGGTTAAAGCCGCACGGAAAGTAG
>Ga0315334_10002615_pt1 | contig 11244 bp, 12 predicted proteins | sample M150034915metaG_FD_205555 | JGI IMG/M metagenome (GOLD analysis project Ga0315334, IMG submission 205555) | Ammonia-oxidizing marine archaeal communities from Monterey Bay, California, United States - M1 500m 34915 | ecosystem: Environmental > Aquatic > Marine > Intertidal zone | place: USA... | reverse complement strand
ACCTTTCCAAACCATTGGATATCAAAGACTATTTGGCTTTGGTGTTACAACAGCAGCTGTACCACTGGCTACGGTAGCAGGCTTCCAGGCACTGTACGATGTAACCGATGATGAAAGAGAAGCGATCAGAAGATACGTTGCGACATGGTCTAAGAACTCAACGATCCTTCCAATCAAGGACAAGGAAACAGGTGAGTTTAGTTATGTAGATTTCAGTCATGCTAATGCTTACGATACTTTAACAAGACCTATTCAATCTGTCATCAATGCAGTAGCAGATGGTAGAACAGATGAAGACGGAATCATGGATGACTTTTTATTAGGAATGATGACAGGTATGAAAGAGTTTGCTTTGCCATTTGTTTCAGAATCTATTTGGACGGAAGCAGTAGTAGATCTTATAGGAAGAGGTGGTCGAACAAGAGATGGGTTCGAAGTTTATAGTGACCAAGATAATCCTGGGGACAAAGCTAATAAAATGTTTAAACATTTAGTAAAGGCAGTGATGCCTTTCTCTGCACCTCAACTAATAAGATTAGATAAGTCATTAAAATCTGTGGATGTTTTAGAAAAAGGTAAGTTTGATAAGTACGGACAGACATATGAATTTGGTGCAGAGTTTGCAGGACTGTTTGGTTTTAGAGGAGTCAAAGTAAATCCAGACCGAACAATGAAATTTAAAGTAGCTAACTATCAAAAAGGAGTTAGAGATTCGGGTGCATTGTTCACAAGAAACACATTAAAAGGGGGACCTATTTCTCCAGCTGAGATTGTTGATGCTTACATCAATACCAACCGAGCCTTGTTCGGAGTAAAGAAAAATTTAAAACAAGATATGGATGCGGCTAGATTATTAAACATAAGTGAAGATGCATTTGATTCTGCACTCGATAGACTTTCTAATGTAGAAGTAAATTCTATTGATGATAATGTTTTCAGACCTTATGAAATTTCTAACAATGTAGCAAACGCCTTCCAAGAGAACGCAGATAAGTTAGGACTTCCTAACCCATTAGATCAAGCAATAGATGTTATTGACGAGATAAGAAATCAATTAGAAGAGCTTCCATTAAGCCTTGGAAAATTCCCAGATTTCCCTAATCCTATAGCTACTAGAACAGAGACAGGCCAAGAAGTTGCACCTCCTTTATCATTAAATTTACCTAATATAAACGCACAAACACTATCAGCTGCAGGACAAGCTAATCAATATTCTAACTTGACAACTCAACAAAAATTAGATTTACTATTCCCACAAGGTTAAAAAATGATGACTCCCAAAACGACACGAGAACATATTATAAGTTTGCACGGCCATGTTACTGGCCTAAAGAAGGACATTGCAAGCCTCAAAACCAATCATTTAAAGCATATGAACAGCGATATTAAAAACTTGGGTGGCAAGATAGACAAAATCTATTGGGTTCTATTAGCAACAGTGGGGGCTGTTGCCTTTCAATTAATTAACCTATTGGTTAAAACTATTTAATGAAATTATCTAAAAATTTTAGCTTAGCGGAGCTATGCAAGTCACAGACAGCCACAAGGATGGGCCTTGATAATAACCCTAGTGAGGATGAGCAGGAGAACCTAAGATTACTCTGTGAGAGGGTCCTACAGCCCATTAGAGACCACTTCAATCACGTAGTGACCATTTCCAGCGGATATCGCAACGAAATCCTGTCAAAAAAGATAGGTAGTTCGAGCACTTCGCAGCACTGTAAAGGAGAGGCGGCGGACTTCGAGATATTTGGGGTACCAAACAACGAAGTCAGCGACTGGATCAAGGAAAACCTCATGTTCGACCAGCTTATATTAGAATATTTTGAGCCAGGACAACCCAACTCCGGATGGGTGCACGTAAGCTACAAGAAAGAAATAAATAGTAATCGAAAAGAATATCTAATGGCCTTTAAAGATGACAATGGGAAGACAAATTATAAACCGATCCTAGGGCTCTCAACTGACCGATACGTAAAATAGGTAAAAATTTTAGACTAAGTTTTTTTTCGTTGTCCTACATTTTGTAGGATTATATCCATGCCTTTAATTCTTCGCCCATTATTTTAGTAGCTATATTAATTTTCTTTTTTAAAGCTTTTACAATTCTTTCATCCACCGTATCTTCGCACATAATATCAATATAGGTCATAGGCTTAGTTTGACCAATTCTGTCAATTCGGGCTTCTGACTGTTGTCTCTTTTCTAGGTCATATCCGTTAGAATAATAAATCATGTTTGATGCAGCGGTAAGGGTAATACCATATCCACCTGTTTGAGTGGTTCCAACAAAAAATCGAACTTTCTCGTCTTCTTGAAATTTTCTAATATTCTCCTGTCTTTCAGTTTGTGGTGTTAATCCAAAATAGTCCACACAACACCCTTCTCCAAATTCTTTAACAACCGCCGAAATAATCTTATGTACGTCTTTTTGCCAATGGGCCCAAATTACGACCTTCCCTTCAATTTCCCATAATAGATCTATAAGTTCAGAAATTCTATTACTAGCTATATCTCTTGTAGTCCCATCATCTGCAGTAAAATGCCCGCAGGTTATTTGTTGAAGTCTCATTAACTGAGTTAGAACAGTAGCAGTGGTCATCATTTTTCCATCCATCTGAGCAAGAGCTAAATGTTTCATTTGCTTATAAACTTTAAGTTGATCAGAAGTTAATTGAACTGTTCTTTTCATGAAAGTTTTTGCAGGTAGATCTAAGCAATCATCCTTTAAAACTCTGTCTGAAAAAGGTTTTAATTTATCCGCTAATTCTTCAAGGTGTCTATACCCAGTTATAATTTGAACAGATCTTCCTCCAAAATTAGCTGTTTTCATAACAGCATACCTAGTTCTGAAAGAATAATAGGAGCTGTGTCCCAATAATTCTCGGCTTAAAAAATCACATTGTTTATATAAATCTAAAGGAGACTTAGTAACAGGAGATCCAGTTAATATTCTTCTATATTTAGCAAACGGAGATAAAGAACATATATTTCTAGTTCTCTTCGCTTCCGGATTCTTAATAGTAGTACTTTCATCAACTGCAAATAAAGTATTATGACATCTTAAAAAACGCGCAGCAAACTCTAGACCTTTTTTAGTAGAAAAGGCTTCTACATTCATAATTAAAAAATGTAAATCGTGTCCCGGTTGAAATAAAGTATCTAATTTACGCTGTTGTTTCTGGTTAATCATAGCCTGCCAAAGAACCGGGGAACAGGGAATATGGTCTACGAAATGAGTTGGAATTTCCTGTTCATACCAAGTTTTAACAACTCCTTTTGGTGCCACAATTAAAACACCATTTATTTTTCCATTGTCATAGAGCATTGCTATATTATCTAGAAGAACTTTTGATTTACCAGTACCCATTTCCATGAAGTAGGCAAAATAAGTCTTCTCCCACGACATAGCTAGTGCTTTAAGCTGATGCGCATAAGGTTTCGTTTTAAATTTATAATCCATATTTTTTAATTTTTCTTTCTTGACTTTATATATAGAACATCCTATATAGTTTGTCAATGTCAGAAAGTATAAAAGAGGAAAATATTGTATATGTACTTCAGGAACTACCTGGAACTAAAGCAGGAGCCCCTAAAATAAACATAATGAGTGCATCTAAATATGGAAAATTTAAATTTTTACTACCAGAATTTTCTCAAATCATATTTTCACCAGGTCCTTTAATTTTTAAATTAAGAAATTTATTAAAAGACTATACAATAGAAGATTATCTTTTATTGACAGGGGATCCCGCTATCATTGGGGTTGCTTGCTCTATTGTATCTGACATGACGGGTGGTAAATATAGTCTGTTGAAATGGGACAAACAAGACCGAATATATTATCCCATTAAAATAAACCTACATGAGAAAGGAAAAATAGATGAGTAAAACAACAAACATGCCAGAGACCATTACTACACAGGATACTGGTATAAACACAACACAAAGTAGTTCAATTGATTTTGAAAAAGACCAACGAGAAGATTTGGATTCCGTAGACGAAGCCAAGTCATTATCTAACCAGGTCGTGAAACTAAGAAACTTAGAGGACGAACTGGTTTTAAAAGAAAAAGAGTTCAAAGAACTCAAAAGAAAAGTAGAAGTGATGTCGGGGGATATTATTCCTACCATGATGCAAGAAATGAATATTTCTACTTTAAAACTAGCTGATGGTTCATCAGTAGAAGTTAAACCGATTTACGGTGCTTCAATCTCTCCCGCAAAGAAAGAAGAAGCATTTAAATGGCTTCGAGATAACGGCCTAGGAGATCTTATTAAAAATGAGGTCACTGTTGCCTTTGGTCGTCACGAAGATAACAAGGCATCGCAATATGCGGTCCTTGCGCAAGGTCAAGGGTACGAACCTGTTCAGAAATTAAAGGTAGAACCCATGACACTTAAAGCATTGGTCAGGGAGCGTATCGAGTCTGGACAAGATATGCCCTCTGATCTTTTTAACGTGTTCGCAGGCAACCGAACCAAACTAACGAGGAAACAATAAACATGAACCAAGTAACAGAGAAAAAGTCTGCGCCACTTCCAGCAAATATGTTTGAAGAAGATGCAGCAAAAGGTTTGGGCAATATAGGTCAACAAGACTTAGCCCTTCCTTTTTTAAAAATCCTTGGACAACTTTCACCAGAAGTTAATAAACGTGATGGTAAGTATGTCGAAGGTTCAGAGCCAGGAATGATATTCAATTCTGTCTCTGGAGATTTGTACGACGGAGTTAAGGGTATAGATGTAGTTCCATGCTTTTATAGACTAGAGTACATTGAATGGAGAGACAGAGGAGAAGGTCTGGGTGCACCAGTTGCAATCTATGACTCATCTTCAGATATCCTATCTACAACAACACCAGATGCAAATTACAAAGATAGATTACCTAGTGGTAATTATATTGAAAAAACTGCATCTCATTTTGTAATTGTCTTGGGTGAGAGTCCATCAACAGCTTTGATTTCTATGAAATCTACTCAATTAAAAATTAGTAGAAAATGGAACTCAATGATGTCAGGAACAAAGATGAAAGGTAAAAATGGATTATTTACACCAGCATCTTTCAGCCACATTTACCGACTAAAAACCACTCAACTGTCTAACGATAAAGGCACATGGTTTGGTTGGGAAGTCAGTAAGAATGGCCCAGTAACTGATACAACTTTGTATAATCAAGCTAAAACATTTAGTGAAAGCATAGCCAAAGGCTCTGTTAGAGCTAAACATGGCGAAGATAAACCAAAGGAAAGTATTATCTAATTCTCTAAGAGAATGAGTGCACAGTGTGGGCCTGGAGGGAGACTGAAAGGCCCGCATGATCAGTTATGGATAAAAGATATATAAAATTTTTTGATGGTTATCGTATTGCTTATGGACTAGCTGACTTTGAACACGAAGAGGCAAAAGTAGACCCAGAAAGCGGAAAGAAGAAGCCAGTATATAGATGGAACTATGAACCCCTTACAGAGGCAGTTTATCAAGCTCATCTAAATGGTAAATTATCTATTGGTATTCAACCCTGTAATGAAAACTCAGAAGCAAGACTCGGTGTCATAGATGTTGATCCAAAAGACTATGATGATTTTAATAAAAAATTTTTTATAGATATAATACAGGACTATGAGTTACCTTTAATACCTATTGAATCTAAAAGTGGGGGTCTGCATTTATGTTTATTCATGGACAATTTTACAGATGCCAAAGCAGTTAAATCTTTTTTAACCAACCTACTCCCTCTATTTAAACTAAAACCTAGTAACGAAATATTTCCCAAACAAACAGAACTTACAAGAGATGAAGAAACTGGAAAATTAAAGCCAGGACAATTTATTAATCTACCTTACTACGGAGACAAGAGACGTGCTTTAAATGTAGACGGCACTCCCTTTGAACTAGATAAATTTTTAGAGGTAGTGGAAGCAAACCTGGTTTCTAAGGGCCAGTTAGAAACTATTACAGCCAATATAGACAAAAAAATATATGAAGGTACCGACGCCGATTTAATGGATGGTCCACCGTGTCTAGCGGACATATCTAAAATATCTAATAAAGAAGGCTTTGATGGTAAAGATCGATTTATGTACAACTATCATGTCTTTGCTAAAATGAAATACCCAGACGGATGGGAACAGAAAGTAAAAAATGCTCCTGTTAAATTTTTTGAAGAGAGACATGCGAATGCATGGGATGATAAAATATTAACTGCCAAATTAAAATCCTGGAAAAGATCTGATAAAGGTTATACCTGCACACAAAGCCCTCTTAGTGATTTTTGTAAAAAAGGAATTTGTGTCAAGAAAAGATTTGGCGTGCTAGCAGGCTCTAAGGGATCGTATCCTGTTCTAACTAACTTAAGAAAGATAGAAATATTTGAAGAACCTGAGTATGAATTTGATGTAGTTAAACCAGATGGTATCGCCACTACTACCGTATTTTGTAGATCAGTTGAACATTTAAATGATCAACGAAAAAGACGAAACGCAATCGCAAAAGCAGCAGGATTTCTACCTCCTCTTATTAAAGGTGAAGAAGAACAAAAAATAATGGATGATTTATACAAAACTCAAAAAGCAGTACAGCCTCCTATAGGTACATCACCTAGAGAAAAACTACACGATGTTTTACATGCAAAAATTAATGGACCTAGAGCTGCGAATGATGCAGCATTTAAAAGTGGATCTGTCCTTCTCGAAGGAGAATATGCATTTTTTAAATTCGAAAAATTTTACGACAGATTAAAATCTAAAGATTGGAAATACAAAGAAGAAAAAACAGGGCGTATTATGGAACATACGTACCGAGAGTGTGAGATACAATTTCTGGAACAGAAAAGATTTCCGTCTAAAGAAGCAGGAAGATATAATTCATCAACCAAAAACGTGGTCCAAATAAACTTAAAATCCTTTGAACAAGTGCCCATCTATCATAAAAACATAAAACATAAGACGGAGATAATGTGATTAGTAGAAAAATATACGGGCCTCCGGGAACAGGGAAAACAACCAGACTTATTAACTACGCAAAAACTTTTTATAAACTTGGAACTCCATTAGATAATATTGGTTATTTTGCATTCACCACTAAAGCAGCCAATGAAGCTATCAATAGGATGTTAGATGCATATCCTAAACTTCAGCGTAAAAATTTAAAACATTTTAGAACTCTTCATTCTCTAGCCTTCAATAGACTAGGCATGAAAAAAAGTGAGGTTATGCAGGATGAACACTATGAGGATATAGGTAGAGATCTTGGTATTGAAGTAACAATTTATTCTGACGGCCAAGAAACCACAGGATTTGTAGATTCAAATAGTGAATATTTTAATCTAATAAATACAGCTAGAATTAAAGGAATTTCAGTTGAAGAAGAATATAATACCGGCATGTATTCTTATGAACTTGAAAAAAATTTATTATATATTTTAAGAGATGAACTAGATAATTATAAAGAATCGTTCAAACTAAAAGACTTCACCGACATGATAGAAAAATTTAATGTGGCAGAATTGTGTCCAAAATATGACATCGTTTTTATTGATGAAGCTCAAGATTTATCGCCTGTACAGTGGAAAATGGTAGATATTATAAGGGAAAATTCCAAATATGTTATACTAGCTGGTGATGATGATCAAGCAATTTATGGATGGGCCGGTGCAGATGTTAAAAAATTTCAGGATATAAAAGCTAAGAAAGACATTATTTTGCCACAATCGTACAGAGTTCCTAAACAAGTTCAAAACCTGGCAAATAAAATTTTAGGCAGAATTCCAGACAAAAGAAGAATTAAAAAAATATGGCAAGCAAGAAAAGACGAGGGGTTTGTAGATTATATAACTTCGATTGAAGATGCTCCGCTCTCCAAAGGGGACTGGTTAATTCTTGCACGAACAAATGATAGATTAGATAAAATTAAACCCATTCTAAAAGATATGGGAATTTATTTTCAAATTAAAGGTAGAAAAAGTTTTAGAGCTACTTTGTTTAGAAGTATTCTAAACTACATTAGATGGCAAAAAGGAGAACTGTTATCTTTATCTGAAGTAAAAGATGTGCTAGAATATAGCCCATTACTTGTACTGGATAATCCAACAGAAGAAAGAATGTATGACTTAAAAGAGTTTCAATTTGATTCACGTGCGCCTTGGTATGATATATTTACAGTGGACCCAGAAGAGTGTTTGTATATTAGAGAAATGTTAAGAAATGGAGAAAAATTATCCAAAGATGCAAGAGTACAATTATCCACAATACACTCTGCCAAAGGTGGAGAAGCCACAAACGTTTTATTAATTTTAGATAACACTAGAACTATCAGAGAAGCCACAGAAAAAAGTTTTGAGAAAGCAGATGAAGAAAACAGGGTGTGGTACGTAGGAGTTACCAGAACTTCTCATAACCTGTATATAATGAGTGCAAAAAAGGAGGCAAAAGGATATGACATCGAAAGTTTGGGATAAACAAATAGGCGGATCACACTATCAAAAATTTAAAATTCAACCAAGTAAATTTGTGATTGATAACAAGTTGCTTTATCCAGAAGGATGCGTTATAAAATATATCATTCGACACAGCATGAAGAATGGAAAGGAAGACTTATTGAAAGCAAAACATTTTATAGACATGATTATCGAGAGGGACTATTCGTGAAGGAACCTTCACATATTCCTCACTACATGTTGTTGATAACGATCATCTGTTTAATTTGTTACTTACTATGAAAAAGAAAACTTTATTAAATTTACCAAAATTAAAACAAGATATTATTAAATCAATCTTCCAGACTGATAACAAACGTTACGGCGGACTAGTAGAAAAAATCATTGAACGAAAACAGAGGGAGAAAAAAAAGAATGAAAATACCAAAGTTTGAAGCACAAACAGAATGGGTAAAACCCACAGAATTTCCTGATCTACGAAAGGTAGATGAAATTGCAATTGATTTAGAAACAAGAGATCCGGATCTAATTAAAAAAGGATCGGGTTCTATTATTGGTAATGGAGAAGTAATTGGTATCGCTGTTGCTACCAAACATTACAAAGGATATTTTCCTATTGCCCATGAGGGTGGGGGTAATATGGATAGGGTCAAAGTTTTATACTGGCTTAAAGATATTTTAGAATCTCCTTCCACAAAAATTTTTCACAATGCTATTTATGATGTCTGTTGGCTAAAAAAGCTGGGATTTAAAATTAATGGTGACATTGTATGTACAATGATTGCTGCAGCTGTGACAGATGAAAATAGATTTCGTTATGATCTCAATAGTTTATCTTGGCATTATTTAGGTTATGGTAAAAATGAAAGAGCATTAGCAGAAGCTGCAGAAGAATGGGGGATAAACCCTAAAGCTGAAATGTACAAACTCCCTGCTATGCATGTTGGATCTTATGCTGAACGAGACGCAGAAGTAACTTTTGGCCTGTGGCAGGAACTAAAAAAAGAAATTATTAACCAGGACCTGGAGGACATATTTGATTTAGAAACAGAATTGTTTCCATGTCTTGTTGACATGAGATTTAAAGGTGTGCGTGTAGATATCGAAAGAGCTCAAGCCATGAAAAAAGAATTTAAAAAATCAGAACAAGAATTATTACATAAAATAAAACAAGAAACAAATATTGATACACAGATCTGGGCCGCTCGATCAATTGCCAATGTGTTTGATGTTTTAAGGTTAGAGTATTCTAGAACCGAAAAAACTGAAGCACCATCATTTACTAAAAATTTTTTACAAGAACATAAACATCCTGTTGTTAATATGATTGCTAAAGCTAGAGAAATAAATAAAGCCCATACAACATTTATAGATTCTATTTTAAGATACGAACATAAAGGAAGAATTCATGCTGAGATAAATCAGCTTAGATCACAAACCGGGGGCACGGTAACTGGTAGGTTTTCCTACCAGAACCCAAACCTACAGCAAATTCCTGCAAGGAACAAGGATCTGGGACCAAAGATCAGAAGTTTATTTATACCGGAAGAAGGACATAAGTGGGGTTGTTTTGATTATAATCAGCAGGAACCAAGACTCGTTGTTCACTATGCGTCATTATATAAACTACCATCCGTCTATGAGGTTGTCGATTCTTATAAAGAAAATATTAAATCAGACTTCCATCAAACCGTTGCCGATATGGCAGAGATACCTAGGTCCCAGGCTAAGACAATTAACCTAGGATTATTCTATGGAATGGGTAAAGCTAAACTTCAGGCGGAACTCGGAGTCACTAAAGAAAAAGCAGAAGATTTATTTCACACCTATCATGGTCGAGTACCCTTTGTTAAACAACTCATGGAGAAAGCTTCCAACAGAGCACAGGATCGTGGTCAGATAAGAACTCTTCTTGGTCGACTTTGTAGGTTCCACTTATGGGAACCCAATCAGTTCGGGATGCATAAAGCATTACCACACGAAGAAGCACTCAGGGAACATGGACCAGGGATTAAAAGAGCCTACACCTACAAAGCTCTAAATAAATTAATTCAAGGAAGTGCAGCTGACATGACTAAAAAATCTATGTTAGAGCTCTATAAAGAGGGTATTATACCCCATATTCAAATCCACGACGAACTAGATATCTCCATTATGGGGGAGGAAGAAGTCAAAAAAATTATTGAGATTATGGAGAATGCTGTTACACTTGAAGTTCCCAACAAAGTAGACTATGAGTTTGGTTCTAATTGGGGAGACATTTACGATTAACCTGGAGGAAACTATGGAAAAAGTAAAACAATTATGGGCACTAGCTGTAGCTAATAAAAAAATAGCTATCGGTGTAGTTGTTGCCATTATTATAATTATTAGCTTGATTAACTAGTATATTATGATCTATGGCTTATCTCAACGCTAACATACCGATCATAGAATGTTACGTTCGAGGTAACTACCTACGCGATCAAAAAGATTCCCACGATAAATATTTTGAATGTGTGGTATTTGGAGTAAGCTCCTTACCTAAACAGGTCCCTTTATTTCATTATTTAATGACTGATGGGGGCCTATGGTGGAGAGCTCCAATATCTGCTTTCTGCACGAAACCAGGAACAAAAGAACTACCATTAAATGAGCTGGTAATGTGGGACTCTTTCAGCTATAACTTTAGTGTTACAACCTTTTATCAGTTGGCTGGATCTAAGATGTCATACATTTCCAGACGCAAAGTTAAAAGGGAAGGAACATACTTATTCACCATTGATTGGTGCGCGGGTGATCCTAACGAATTAAATTTCGGTTATGCG
>Ga0315334_10002612_pt1 | contig 11251 bp, 9 predicted proteins | sample M150034915metaG_FD_205555 | JGI IMG/M metagenome (GOLD analysis project Ga0315334, IMG submission 205555) | Ammonia-oxidizing marine archaeal communities from Monterey Bay, California, United States - M1 500m 34915 | ecosystem: Environmental > Aquatic > Marine > Intertidal zone | place: USA... | reverse complement strand
CCTTATTTTGGAGGAGCAGGAAATAACTATGTTATGCATTCAGTTGCTACAATGATGAACCAATTAAGGGCAAATCAGGGAACTAAAGGTCTTTGTACTTCGAATGGTTATTATGCAACCAAACATGGAATTGGACTTTACTCATGTGAACCCTTTGAAGGTTTATGGAAAAGGGAGAATCCAGAAAAATATCAAAAAGAGATAGATAATATGGAAAAACCAGAAGTTGATGAAAACCCCAAAGGAAAGTCTTTAGTTGAAACATATACGGTTGCTAATAGCAAAGAAGGGCCATATATGGGGATTGTAATAGGACGTATAAGAGAAACAAAAAAAAGGTTTATAGCCATTACTCATGATGAGAAAGATCTAACGATAATGATGAACGAAGAGTGTCTGGATAGAGATTGTACAGTTAAACAAAATGATGAGGGCTTAAGTATAGTTTCTCTAGATTCATGAGCAAGTTTTATCTAATTAGACACGCTCAAGCGGAGGATGGTTGGACTTCGTTAGACCCTGGATTGAGTAAAACAGGGAAAAAGCAATCCAAAGATCTGTCTAAGAAAATAAATAGAATAATTACTGGAAAAGAAAGTTTTATTTCAAGCCCTCTAAAAAGATGCCTAGAAACAGCAAATATATCTTTAGCTGGAAATGATTTTAATATTGAAATTGACAAAACTTTCGCAGAATTGCCGTCCCCTATTTCTGATTTAAATAAAAGGGTGGTATGGTTAAAAAGAGTACTACCTCTAACTTGGAAAGAATTGGAAAATGACCCTGTTTCAGTGTCTTCATGCATTAGTTACAGTAGTTGGAGGGAAGATGTCATCAGATCTTTATTAAAATTGAAGGGAGATAGCATCATATTTAGTCATTACGTCGTCATCAATTCGATTATTGGCTGGGCATTAAATAGCAATAAAGTTGTTAATTTCAATCCTGCCAATTGTTCAATTACTGAATTAGAAATAAACAAAGGTAAAATTAGTATCTTATCATTAGGTGACGAAAATCTATCAAAAGTTAATATATGAATAAGTTATTATTAAATAAAGAAACTGCGTATCTAATTGATAAAATGGCTGTTGATGAAGGAGTCTCCCTTTCAGATTTAATGGAAACCGCTGGAAAAAAATCAGCCAAAATAATCATTAAAGAGATAGTTCCTAAAATTAAAAATTTTAATAAGAAAATTTATGTCATATGCGGTCCTGGAAATAATGGCGGTGATGGTTTTGTAGTAGCTAAGTATCTTAAGGAAGAAGGAATTTCAATAAGGGTTCTTTCTTTAAATTCAAAAAAAGAATTGAACAATGTTGTTATGCAAAAGCTTAAAGATTTAGATACAGAGCTAGAAAATATTGGGGAGATATCTTTTAGTGAAGCTGATCTAGTCGTTGATGCCATTTTTGGTGTTGGAATTAACCGACCAGTTAATAAGAATTATGTCAAAGTTTTTAGAGAAATTAACAAAGAATCTAAACTAATTGTATCTTTAGATATTCCAAGCGGTGTTGATACCAACACTGGATTGTTAATGCCGGAGGCTATAAAGGCTGATCATACTATTACCTTTGTATACCCAAAGTTAGGTCATTATTTATTACCAGCAAAGAAATATGTAGGAAACGTTCATGTAGTTGATATAGGTATCCCAACAAGCGTTACTTCTAAGATTGAAAATGGATATATGTTTCATCTCAATTCTCCTGATTATTGGATTTCTGACTTCAAGTGGCCAACGGCAGACGATCATAAGTATAAAAGAGGTCACGTTCTAGTTCAATCTGGCCCAGAATCCTCAACAGGAGCTGCAAGATTAGCTGCAATTTCCGCCTTGAGAATAGGAGCAGGTGCGGTAACATTATCTTCAAGTCGCGAAGCTCTGAACGTTAATGCGACTCACCTAACTTCGGTGATGATTAAAGAAATCAATAATTCTGAAGAATTTTTTAATTTTATAGATCAAAAGAAAATTAATTCTCTAATTATTGGGCCTGGATGTGGGGTAAATAAATTTACTAAAGAGTTAACTCTAAATGCTCTAAATTATAAAATTTCATTAATTCTTGATGCGGATGCAATAAGTTCTTTTGGAGAAGAGTCCGAGGATTTTATAAAGGCGTTAGAATGCTCAAAAGCTGATGTGATAATAACTCCTCATGAAGGAGAATTTAATAAAATATTCGGTAATCTTAAAGGTTCAAAGGTAGAAAGAACAAAGTCAGCTGCCATAAGAAGTAAATCTACTGTAATCCTAAAAGGTAATGATACAGTTATTGCATCGTCCGATGGCGAGGTAATTATTTCAGACAAAACTTCACCTTTTCTTGCAACGGCTGGTTCAGGAGATGTTTTATCAGGAATTTGCGGAGGTCTGACAGCTCAGGGTATGAAAAGCTTTAAAGCTGCGTGTGCGGCACAATGGATTCATAGTTCGATTGGATTAATTACTGGACCTGGTCTAATTGCTGAAGATATGGTTTCAATTATTAAAGATGATATTCCTGATATTTTAATGAGAATTTATACCAAATAAAGAATATTTATTAAGTTTATATCTAGATATTCCTTCAGTGTACTGTTATTAGACAGATTGTATTTTTTGCGGGCGTGGTGGAACTGGTAGACACGCAGGTTTTAGGTACCTGTGCCGCAAGGCGTGGGGGTTCGACTCCCTCCGCCCGCACCAAATTTAAGAGAGATATTTATGAAAGTTAAAGAAAAAAAAAGTAAAGGTCTAAAAAGGGAATTTACAATTCAAATTGAATTCAAAGAAATAAGTTCCTTACGTGAAACAAAATTAAAGGAAATTGCTTCAAAGTCTAAGATTTCAGGATTTAGGCCCGGAAAAGTTCCAATTAGTCACGTAGATAAGATGCATGGAAAAGATGTAACAGTTGAGGCCATAGAAGAAAAGGTTTCTGAAACATCTAGAGCTGTTCTTGAGGAAAGGGGTTTAAGAGCAGCAATCTCTCCTCAAATAAGTATGAATAAGGAGATGGAAAAAATTATCAATAGTGAGGAAGACGTCGAATACACTATGTCATGTGAAGTTTTGCCAGACATACAAATTATTGATTTCAAGAAAATAAAATTAGAAAATCCAGTAGCAGAACCTCAGAAAAAAGATATTGATGATGCTTTGGCATATATATCGGAGCAAAATCCAGATTATACTAAACCAAAAAAGAAAAGAGTGGCTAAGGAGTGGGATAGACTTAATATTAATTACGTGGGCTCAATAGACGGTGAGAAATTTGAAGGGGGTGCAGCAGATAAAGCCGATGTTATTCTAGGATCGAAAACATTTATTGGAAATTTTGAGGAACAGTTACTTGGTGCTTCCGAGGGAGATAAAAAAAATATAAAAGTAAAATTCCCAGAGAACTATCAAAATAAGGATTTGGAGAATAAAGATGCTATTTTTGAGGTAGAAGTTAATGGTATTTATGAACCCAAAAATTCTAAAGTTGATGATAATCTAGCTAAGAAACTCGGCCAAGAAAGCTTAGATACATTAAAAGATGCTCTTCGCGATCAAATTAAGAAGGATTTTAATCAAGCGTCAAGAATTCGACTTAAAGATGGTTTGTTTGACTATCTTGAAAAAAATCATAATTTTGAATTACCAAATTCCCTTGTTGATCAAGAGTATGATCAAATGTGGCATCAATTAGAACATCAACTAGAAGAACAAAAAAAATCATTAAATGATTTAGAGTTGAAGGAAAGTCAAATTAAAAAGAATTATAAGGAGATTGCAGAAAAAAGAATTTCAATAGGGTTACTTGTTGCGGAGATAGGAAGATTAAATAAAATTGAATTAGATAATAATGATATCAATATTGCTCTCCAAAATGAAATGAAAAGATATCCTGGTCAAGAAAATGAAATTATTAAATATTACCAAACCAACGCCGAAGCGATGAGAGGTCTTACTGCTCCTATCTACGAAGACAAAGTAGTGGATTATGTTCTTAGTAAGGTTAATTTAAAAGATAAAAAAATAACTAGAGAAGACCTTTTTGAAACGAAAAAAGATACTCCACAGAAGGTGAATACTAAAAAAAATACAAAAAAGTCTGATAAAAATAAAGAAAAAAAGTGATATAAGATATTATTGTAAATTATTGAAATAACTATATTAAACTGTATCAATACACTTTTCTTTATAATAAAACTCTTGGCATATTAATAGAATTAACCCATATATGAAACAGACAGGTTAGAAAATGATAAATAAAACAAGACATACAGAAGCTAATCTAATTCCTATGGTTGTAGAGCAAACTAATAAAGGAGAGAGAGCTTTTGATATTTATTCTAGACTATTGAGGGAAAGAATAGTGTTCGTTACGGGCCCTATTGAAGATTATATGGCAAGCATTATTACAGCTCAATTGCTATATCTAGAAGCAGAAAATCCAAAAAAAGAGATTTCAATGTATATCAATTCTCCTGGCGGAACAGTTTCTTCGGGTTTAGCTATTTATGATACTATGCAATATATCAAGCCTGAGATTTCAACCTTATGTATTGGACAAGCGGCTTCGATGGGAAGTTTACTTCTTGCTTCTGGAACTAAAAATAAGAGATTATCTTTACCAAACTCCAGAATTATGGTTCATCAACCTTCGGGTGGTTTCCAAGGGCAAGCCTCAGATATTGAAAGACATGCCCAAGAAATTTTATCTTTAAGAAGTAGATTAAACGAAATATACGTAACTCATACTGGCAAAGATCTAAGTACTATTGAAAAGGCGCTAGACAGAGACACCTTTATGACTGCTATTGAGGCTAAGGAGTTCGGATTAATTGATAAGGTTGTAGAGAATAGAGATGTTGTTGAAGGTAAAGATAATGAAGGTTAATAAGGAATAATCATGAGCAAGATTAGTGATAGTGGCGATTCAAAAAATACCTTGTACTGCAGTTTTTGTGGAAAGAGCCAACACGAAGTCAAAAAACTAATTGCTGGACCAACAGTTTTCATATGCGATGAGTGTGTTGAATTGTGTATGGATATTATTAAGGAAGAAAATAAACTCAGCGATTCCAAAGCTTCTAGCTTAGTTCCTTTGCCTCAGGAAATTTTTGATGTTTTACAAGATTATGTAATTGGTCAAGAGACCGCTAAAAGAGTCTTATCTGTCGCTGTTCATAATCATTATAAGAGATTGGAAGACAAAAGTACGAATGATGATGTTGAGTTGGCTAAATCTAACATAATACTCTTAGGGCCTACCGGTTGTGGCAAAACATTGTTGGCTCAAACGCTGGCAAGAATACTAGATGTCCCTTTTACAATGGCTGATGCTACTACCTTGACCGAAGCGGGTTATGTTGGAGAGGATGTAGAAAATATAATTCTAAAACTCCTTCAGGCTGCAGACTATAATGTAGAGAGAGCACAAAGGGGTATAGTTTATATTGATGAAGTTGATAAGATTACTAGAAAATCTGAAAATCCATCTATTACAAGAGATGTATCAGGTGAAGGTGTTCAGCAAGCGTTACTGAAAATAATGGAGGGAACTGTTGCTTCTGTTCCACCCCAGGGAGGAAGAAAACATCCTCAACAAGAATTTCTTCAAGTTGATACGACAGACATATTATTTATTTGTGGCGGAGCTTTTGACGGTCTAGAAAAAATTATCTCTGACCGTGGGGCTAAGAGATCTTTGGGTTTTGGAGCTGAAATAAGAGATAAAGATGATCGAAAAACAGGATTAATACTCAAAGATTTACAACCTGAAGATTTACTTAAATTTGGATTGATACCAGAGTTTGTTGGGAGGTTGCCTGTTTGGGCATCATTAGATGATTTAGATGAAGAATCTTTAGTCCGGATATTAATAGAACCAAAAAATGCTCTTGTAAAACAGTATAAGAAGTTGTTTGGAATGGAAGATGTTGAATTGAAATTTTCTGATGATGCATTGAGTGCTATAGCTAAAAAGACAATGTTATATTCTACAGGCGCTAGAGGTCTAAGATCTGTAATTGAGAGTATCCTTCTTGATACAATGTTTGAAATACCAAGTATTTCGGGTATTACTGAGGTAGTTGTTTCTGGAGATGTTGTAGAAGGAAAGACAGCTCCTCTTTACATTTATGGTGAAATTGAGAAAGAAAAATCTGCCTTTTAAAAAAAATGTAGTTCTTACTTGATATTCGCTATCTTCATACCAATATATAAGTTTGTGTAGTTTTTTATTTCTCTTTTTTTGAGAATCACTGGATTTTTTTATTAATTACTTAAAGGTATCAATAAAATGTTAGAAGAAATTAAAAATGTTAATGTCCCAGTCTTACCTTTACGCAATATTGTTGTCTTTCCCAGCATGGTGGTTCCTTTATTTGTCGGCAGGGAAAAATCGATTAATGCGTTAGAAAGGGTTATGGATAAGGACCAAGAATTATTGTTCCTTGCACAAAAAAATTCCGAAATTGATGATCCTGTAATCAATGACCTATATTCTGTGGGCACAAAAGGAAAAATTCTTCAGTTATTAAAATTACCTGATGGGACAGTTAAAGTTCTAGTTGAAGGAATACAGAGATGTAAAGTAGAAGACTTAACAATTACAGAAGATTTTATTTCAGCCCAGATTACTCCTCTGGAAGAAAAAATTTCTAAATCTAAAACTATAACTGCTTTGGTTAGATCAACAGTTTCTATGTACGAAGATTATTCTAAGATTAATAACAAAATTTCTTCAGATGTACTTTCTTCTGTTAAAGACATTGAAGATGAAAGTAAATTAGCAGATACAATTGCGAGTCAAATCAACATTAGTATAAAGGAAAAACAGGAATTACTTGAAGAGGTTAATCTTGAGAAACGACTTAACTCTATCTTAACTAAGCTTGAAAATGAATTGTCCGTTTTGCAGGTTGAAAAGAAAATACGAAGAAGAGTCAAGAACCAAATGGAAAAGACTCAAAAAGAGTACTATTTGAACGAACAAATGAAAGCGATTCAAAAGGAACTCGAAGATGGAGAGAGCGGTTCAGGAGATATACAAGAGATTGAAGAAAGAATTAGCAAGACAAAGCTATCTAAGGAGGCTGCCGAGAAAGTTGATAATGAATTAAAAAAACTAAAACAGATGAGTCCAATGTCTGCTGAAGCGACTGTTGTAAGAAACTATCTTGAATGGATACTAGATATTCCTTGGGGGAAAAAGAAGAGAATAAAGAAAGATCTTAAAAGGTCTCAAGAAATTCTTGATGAAGATCATTATGGTTTAGAAAAAGTAAAAGATAGAATTACAGAATATTTAGCGGTTCAAAATAGATCAAGTAAAGTTAAAGGTCCTATTCTCTGCTTGGTTGGACCTCCCGGTGTAGGAAAAACCTCTCTTGGTAAGTCAATAGCAAGAGCAAGTGGAAGAGAATTTATTAGGATGTCATTAGGCGGCATTAGAGATGAAGCTGAGATTAGAGGGCACAGAAGGACCTACATAGGTTCTATGCCAGGAAGAATTGTTCAGTCGCTCAAAAAGGTGAAAACAACAAATCCAGTTTTTCTGCTTGATGAAATTGACAAACTAGGAGCAGATTTTCGAGGCGACCCTTCAGCTGCCTTGTTAGAAGTTCTAGATCCTGAACAAAATAATGCGTTTAATGATCACTACTTAGAGGTTGATTATGATCTATCTCAAGTAATGTTTGTAACCACCGCTAACACTATGAACATTCCTCCAGCTCTAGCAGACAGAATGGAAGTAATAAGAATTGCAGGATATACTGAAGAAGAAAAGACCGAAATCGCTAATAGACATTTATTGCCTAAAGCAAGAATCAATAACGCTATTACAGAAAAAGAATGGTCAATTTCTGATGACGCAATTCAGTCTTTAATTAGAAATTACACACGTGAAGCAGGCGTCAGGGGCTTGGAAAGAGAGTTAAACTCTCTTGGTAGGAAGGCGGTTAAAGAAATTGCTATAAAACAAAGTGATTCGCTAAATGTAACTTCTGACAACATTTCAGATTATTTAGGCGTTAAAAAATTCAGATACGGTAAAAAAGAAAATGATGATTTAATTGGTGTAGTTACAGGCCTTGCATGGACAGAGGTTGGAGGTGACATTTTGAATATAGAGGCAGTTTTGGTGCCAGGACAGGGTAAGATTCGAACTACAGGTAAGCTAGGCGAAGTAATGAAAGAGTCCATTGCCGCAGCATCTTCTTTTGTTAGATCACGCGCAATTTCTTATGGTATTGAGCCTCCTGTCTTTCAAAGAAAAGATATTCACGTTCATGTTCCTGAGGGTGCAACACCAAAGGATGGACCGTCTGCAGGTGTTGCGATGGTAACTGCTATTATCTCTGTAATGGCGGAAATACCCGTAAAAAATGACGTTGCGATGACAGGTGAGATGACATTAAGAGGAAGGGTTTTACCTATAGGAGGATTGAAAGAAAAACTTCTATCTGCAGTAAGGTCCGGTATAAAGACTGTAATAATCCCCTCTGAAAATGATAGAGAATTATCGGAAGTACCAAAAAATATTAAAGATAAATTAGATATTAAACTTGTTTCTACAATTGATGAGGCTCTTGAATTAGCACTAACAAAGAAACCTGATGCAATAGAATGGGATGAAAAAGCTTGGTTGGCAGAGCAAAAGAAAATTAAGAATGATCCCTCTTCTTTTACATCTCATTAAAAAAAATACGTATTTTTTTTGACCAACACCCTTCATTAGTCATAAATTCTAATTATTAAATAATCTAAATGAGGTAAAAAATGAATAAGAACGATCTTATAGACTCAATTGCTAGTGGTTCTGGCTTAAGTAAGGCTGATTCTGGTAGGGCTCTTGAAGCATTTATCGGGGCAGTAACTTCATCTCTACGAGGTGGAGGTAATGTAAAAATTACAGGCTTCGGAAATTTCTCTGTTAGTCACAGAGCAGCAACAACTGGTAGAAATCCTAGGACTGGTGAACCCATTCAAATTCCAGCTTCTAAGAATGCTAAATTTAAATCTGGGAAAGGTTTGAAGGACGCCGTAAATTGGTAAAAAATCCAAAGACAAAGTAATTATTTTATTATATTTTATTCTGTCTTTGGGCGGTTAGCTCAGTTGGTAGAGCATCTGGTTTACATCCAGGGGGTCGGGAGTTCGAGCCTCTCACCGCCCACCATAATAAAAGGTCTTTTTAAAAGACCTTTTTTATTCTGACTCCCCTTGATTTAAATTAACTTCAGATTTAATAGTTATCTTGAATTGCTTTTTTAAAGGGGGTGTAGCTCAGTTGGTTAGAGCGCTGGCCTGTCACGCCAGAGGCCGCGGGTTCGAGTCCCGTCACTCCCGCCATATAAAAATAGGAATAAAAATGTATCGGGTAGTTATACCGACACTCCGACCATTAACCTTTAGCTTCTGCAGTCACTAGCCATGCTGCCGCAGAAAGTTGTAGTCCAGTCTTTTTCATTCGTCTCTCTAATGATTTTTCTACTGCTTCAATAGCTTCTCTACCTCTTTCTTTACTCAAAGACTCAAGCAGGACAGACAGCGGTCCAATATCAAGATGCAAAGACATTAACTCTTCCGTTGTTTTACCCATATCAAATTTAGTATTCAATGATTGGAATTCAATATTAGAAAAGTTAGCGCTCCTTAGTATGTCAATTACATATTCATTGTCTGCAAAAGAGAAACCCCCTGGACTCTTAGGATCAGGAGGAATCATATCTTCAGGAAAAAAAGGTTGTAATACTTCACTCGGGCTATTGATCCATTCATTATCTAACAGTCCCTGCCAGCATAGAAATGTAATCTTTCCTTTATCAATTAATCCTGAGCGAATATTAGAAAAGGCAGCATAAGGGTCTGAAAAAAACATTACTCCAAAGTGAGAAAAAATGTGATTATATTCAGCTTTAAAATTTTCAATGGCTGCATCAACAGTATGAAATGATACATTAGAAATACCTTCAGATATTTCTTTTGCCTGTGAAATCATTCTTTCGGCAATATCAACTCCTCTAACTTTGGCGCCAGATTGAGAAAAAGAGATGCTTGTCGAGCCACAACCACATCCAACATCAAGGATATGATCACCGGGCTGCGCATTAACTGTATCGATGGCTACTCTTGTGAAAGGCTCTATTATTCTATGTAAATAATCCTCACATCGGATGAAACCTTTGCCAAAACTGCCATTCCAAAGTTCTTCCTGTTCAATATTTGTAGAATTAGACATACTTATTAATCTCAATTTTTTATTTTAAATTTATAATATTTATGTTTAAGGAACAAGGGTCGTTGGTTCAAATCTCGCCACTCCGACCGTCATCTATTATTTGCTCTAAAATTTAAGTTGAATTAAGCTAAAAAAAATGAAAGGAGAAACAAATGGTTACATTATTTTATGCCGGAATCCTTACTTTGATAGGTATATTTCTAGCTGCATGGTCAATGCAACAAAGGCTTGTAACAAATCCACCTACAGTTCTTGGAACTGGTGATAACTTCAAACTGCTTCAAACCTCTAGAGCCCAAAGCAACCTGGTTGAATATGCACTTTTCTTTATTATCTTATCAGCCTTACTAGAAACTATTGGCCAAATTCCTACTCTGGCCATAGGTATACTGGGGGATATTTTTGTATTGGCACGTGTGGCTCACGCTTATGGGATAACAAGATCCGGAGCTATTAGTATTTTTAGATTAACAGGGACTGTTCTTACAGTATTGGTTCTAGCAACTCAGTCAATTTGGGCTCTTTGGATCTCAATTAATTGGTTAGTTGATAATAATTGGGGTTTCTGATCTTAAATACATATAGTCAAGAGGGGATAAATATTTTCTTACAAAAAAATGGTGATCCCTAGGAGAATCAAAACCCTTCTAGACATTTGTAGACACTCTAAAGGTAGTTTTGGCCATTATCATGGTTCTTGTCTCCCTTACAAGAAAAAGGATCAAATTACGATATTTTTATGAATTTTTCCATTTGGGATCTCTTTTGTTTACAAAAGCATTAATTCCCTCTTTTGCGTCGTCGGCTTTTAAATTCTTTATCATTCTTTCAGTAGTATATTCATACGCCTCTTCAAGATCCATATTTAGTTGCTTATAGAAAGTTTCTTTTCCCATCTCAAGGACATAAGAAGATTTAGAAGAAATAGTTTTAGCAATGGCCATAACCCTATCGTGGAGTTCTTTAGGTTCAAAGATATCATTTATTAAGCCGAATCTTTTGGCTTCAGATGCTCCTATCAA
>Ga0315334_10002611_pt1 | contig 11254 bp, 7 predicted proteins | sample M150034915metaG_FD_205555 | JGI IMG/M metagenome (GOLD analysis project Ga0315334, IMG submission 205555) | Ammonia-oxidizing marine archaeal communities from Monterey Bay, California, United States - M1 500m 34915 | ecosystem: Environmental > Aquatic > Marine > Intertidal zone | place: USA... | reverse complement strand
TCGGACACATGGGATCTGTGAAAGCCGGTGGAAGACCAGCAATTGAATTGATCAGGAAGACCAGCATCAATAATATCGACAGAATGAGCAACGGCGAAACCATCAGAACTCGGCGCAGACCCATCTCCAACGTATGACTCTGAAGTTTCCTCATCAATAATTCTTGCATATATCGTGTAGTGTTAGAATTCCTTGATATTCAGTTCTGCAGCAATATACACTTGGTTTAGAACAGTACACCCTCTCCTCGCTGTTTGCGACAGAATCACTCCAACATGCGCCGGACTTATACCGAATGCACAGGTCGCCCCCAGCGAAGGTGAGAACATGAGTGATGAAGACAGGAGGGAAGACGTTCTTCTGAATCTGACTTGGTCGCACCTTGACATTGGAATGCGAGGGGTGCCGGTGGGCACTTGCCGTACCAGTTCAGTCAGTTCTGATGGAGGGGTTCATTACGTTGGCTACCCAATTGCTGAGGTCGCTGAAAAGGATCCAGAAGACATAGTATTCCTACTCTTCAACAAGAGACTGCCTGAACCTCAGGAAGCAGTGGAATTCAGAGCCGATCTGTTCGCACGAGCCACTATTCCCGACGGAACGCTTGAAGTTCTTGAGAACCTACCACGAGAAGGACATCCAATGGATTGGTTGTCAATCGGAATTCAAACGATTGGCATGTTGGGAAAGACGAATGATTGGAGGGAGGATTCCCTCAACCTCATCGCCAGAATGCCTTGGTTGATGGCGGCGATATTCAGGATCAGAGGGGGTCGAAGTGGGCCAGTCCCCATCGTGGACCCACACATCGGAATTGCAGAGGCATTCGTTGCAATGTTGGAGCCCGCCCCCGAGCAGGTTGAAGACATGGTCAAAGTATTGCGAACATTTCTGGTTCTGCACATGGATCACGGAGGTGGAAATCTATCAACATTCACCGGCAAAGCTGTAGCCAGTGGACATGCCGACCTCTATGCTTCAATGGCCGCAGCGATGAACGCCCTGTCTGGGCCTCTGCATGGAAGGGCCAACCAATCATGCCTGGAATTCGTCATGCGCATAGGCACGGACGACCCCATTGAGGTCGAGAAGTTTGTACGCAATGAATTGGCAGAAAAGAAACCGGTTTTCGGTTTTGGACACGCCGTTCTCAGGGTTGAAGACCCGCGCGCCACCTTCCAGTTCTCATTAGGTGAACGAATATGTCCGGATGACCCTAATTTCCGCATCATCAGAACCTTGAGAGAAGTAGCACCTAGAGTATTGGCAGAGAATCCGCGCATCAGCAATCCAAATGCCAATGTTGACATCGCATCAGGGACTCTTCTCCACCATGTTGGTTTCCGCAAGCCAGACTATTACACGACATTCTTTGGTTGGGCACGCGTTGTTGGAATAGGTGCACAGATAGTGGATGAAAGGACTGTTGCCAGGAATGGCAAGGGAGTTCCGATCTACAGGCCCAAATACATCGCTGTAAATCAGGATAGAGACTGATCATTTCTGTGGACCCCCTGTCTTTCCACAACCCCTGTGCCCCAGCATCCTGACCGCTTTCCATGGTAATGACGTGGCTGAAGAGGGCGAAACAATATCTTCCACAGAATCCTTCCAATGCCACTTCTTTCTCCATTTCTCAATCATCTCCCTTCTTTGAGAGTCTGAAGACTCGTGCCAAGGAATCTCATCATACAGCAGGGTTGCAGGTCTGGTTCGTCTTGTAAGGCCACTTGGGAACTTGGTGAAGGAAGGGTCTGCATTGTCAGTCAATGGACACATCCCCGCTTCAAGGAGCGGAATCTCATGCCTGTCCTCAACCTGCCAAACTATCACTGGGTCTCCTCCTCGAAAGTCATTGAATCGCTGCAATCCCTTCCCACTCAGGGAGACTGAGCGACCGAGTGGGAGAAATCTGGTCCAACCTTCGAGATACTCCATGGCTATCGGTAGCAATGATGCTCCATCTTGACGCTGCCTTTTGACCAATCGCTTCAATGGATTGGCAATGAATCTAGGGAAGGTGAGTGCCCTCTGGACCCTACTGGACCCAAAAGGAGGCACGACCGGACGTAAGGAGACCGCATTCCAATTACTACCAAGGCTTCGATTCAACCTACCGACTGAGTCATGGAATGAATAGAAAATCGCATTGTTCTTCTCGACTCCAGATGCTTTCAGTTTCTGCATGCTGAGATCCATCATCTTTCGTAAATGCGCTGTCCGCGTAGCAGGTGATGTCCAGCCACCACCTGCGCTTGATGCAGGATGGGGAATCTTCATCTCCAGACAAACGAATCTGGATTCCTCCAACCAACTTTTCATGAAACCATCATCCAAAAGAAGATCATCAAACGAATCAAATCCCAATTCGCAGATCTGGTCCAGGGTACAATCCTCAACATATCTGGGCAATCCAACCTTCTTCGCAGCTGGAACGGAGAGTGTGCGGTCATGATGTAGAACCAACTCCCCATCTCTAGTCATCCTGAGATCGAACTCAACTCCGTCAAATCTTTCGATTCCTTCTCGCAACGAGGCGATGGAATTCTCTTTCGGTTGGTTCCAACTCACGGACTCACCCGTTCGTTCGCAATGTTCTTACTTTTGAACTTCAAGCCGGACAGCCTACACAATCATGATGAGATGAGACTATTCTTGAAACCTGAGTGAGTCCATGTCCGACACCGCTAATGCAGCCAGTATCAAGGACAGGATGAAAGACTTGCCGGATGCGCAGAAAGAGAAGATTCGCGGCTGGTGTATGTATGACTGGGCCAATTCCGCCTTCTCAACGAGCATTACCGTTGCAATTCTTCCCATCTATGCGATTGCCCTCGCCAATACCTTCCTGAAGAATAATCCTGATTCATTCTTCTCCAACTTCAGTGCCTCTGGAATGTGGGCTTTCGTGGTCGGTTTCTCGACCTTGTTGGTGGCATTGTCGTCCCCGATACTCGGAGTCATTGCCGACCGCATGGAAATCAAGATGAAACTGTTGAAGATCTATACCTATGTTGGTGCGGGTGCAACCGTTCTGATGTTCTTTTCATTCTTCTTCAAAGATTATGATTGGCTATTCCTGCTGCTTTGTTTCTTCATCGCCAATATTGGCTTCGCAGGTGCCAATGTTTTCTACAATGCTTTACTTCCATATATGGGCGATGAAGAATTGATGGATGACATCAGCAGCCGAGGTTTCGCCTATGGTTACGTAGGTGGTGGATTGCTTCTGGCCATACATCTTGGCCTGCTCATGGCCACTGAGAACAGCGACGTTATGATCAGACTGTCTCTTGCTTCTGTGGGAATCTGGTGGTGGGGTTTCTCGGTTTTCACCTTCCGGAAGGTTCCCGAACCAGTGATTCCAGAACCCGTCACGGGAATGAATTCAAGAAGTGCTTTGAAAATGGGGGTAAGTGAACTGAAGAAGACCTTCAGAGAACTTTCGCGATTCAAGGTTCTAGTGATCTATCTGATCGCCTTTTTGATGTTCAACGATGGCATCCAGACCGTGCTCTCAATCGCTGGTGCATTCGGTGGAGATGTACTTGGAGTCTCAATGATCACCAACATGATCGTCATTTTGATGATTCAATTCGTTGCCGCTCCAAGTGCAATCGCATTCAGCCGTCTTGCTGAAAAGATCACAACAAAGAAGGCATTGATCGTCTCACTGGTTGGATGGTGCTTCATCATCGCTCTTGCCACTGGATTCTGTGCTCTTGAACCTGAGGAAGAAGACGAATTCGTATACCGAGCACACTACATCAGTGGAGAAGATGTCTATGTCATCTCGATCATGGATGGACATGAACTGAATCTCGAAGATGATGATGTACACAAGGAATGGAATCAAACCTGGGGCCTCAGAAATGGATTGAACATGACCTCTGCGGAAATCGTCAGCCTATCTGAGGCCATGAAATCAACAGAATTCACATTGTATATCGCAGATGGCCCTGCATCGAATGGAGTATCTGCCAAGAAGGTGTTTGGAGAGAACCACCCCAGCCAGATAGGTGATGGTTCAATCGATTCTTGGCCAGATACCTTGCGTGACATCATCTGGAAGCCTCTGAGTCTGGGAATCGATCTGCAATGGATGGTCCTGGGTCTTCTGGTAGGAATCGTGATGGGAGGTAGTCAAGCACTCGCTAGGTCAATGTTCGGAATGATGGTGCCGGAGTCCAGAGCGACAGAGTTCTTCGGATTCTTTGGTTTCATAGGCAAGGCAGCCAGTGTGATTGGACCTTGGGTCTACTTCCTGATGTCCACAGCAGTTGACGACAGGATGGGCGTGCTTTCAATCCTCATCATCATCCTTATCGGAACTGTGATAATGAGTTGGGTGGACGTTGAAGAAGGCATCAAAGTGGCCAAAGAAGAAGATGCACTCAGACGTGGCGGTGCAGAAGAAGCTTGACTCATGATAGAATTCTATCAAACAACAGAGCCAATTCAAACAGTATCAACATCGGTGCTGCCACCAGAATCATTGACAACGGGTCTGGGGGAGATAAAATAGCCCCAAGGACCACAGCAGAAAACCAGACGTGGCGGCGATGAGAACTGATCACTTCACGTTCAACCGCCCCACTCCTGATGAGCAACAATGTGACCAATGGGGTCTGGAAGGCTATCAATCCTGCAAAACAAAGATTGAGGATGAAACCAATGAATGATGACAACCTCCACGTCGTATCCAGCCCTGAAGCTGCTGCATCCTTGGCCAGATATTCCAGCACCAATGGTACGATCACTGACAAGGTCCACCATTGAGAGACGACTATCAACAACAGCGCAGATGCGAAACTGATAATGAATGCTGAGCCTGGACGCGGCATTTGCATCCCTGCCTCATCGATTCGCAACTTGACTGCAGGATGTCTGAGGCCATGAAACAACACATCGACCAATAACAACATGAATGTCAATGAGAGGCCGGCATATACGGAAATCCTCAACTTCAATGCCAACAACTCGATTGGAGACAATACGATCACATCGGTGCCCGAGGGAACGAATCCAGAGCCTTCAACAAGCCATGAGATGAGGGAGCCTGCAAATGGAAATGCCATCATGAAACCAAGAGCAAAGAATGCTAACAAGACGAGCGCCCGTTTTCTCAAATGCTTTCTCAAAGAAGACAATATCTGGCCGCCTGGAGAATCGATCAAAGACTGTGCTGACTCCTCAAGTCGGCCTTCAACACGGTCCTCCATGGATGATGGCGGCATCAAGTTCCACAATAAAGCGCCGCAGACCCAGCATCAATCATCGAGATACGGTAGAGAGGGTAATCCGGGTAAGGATGGAAGACTGGGCATGGAAGGGGCTTCTTCCTCATCTACATCATCATCCAGTTCATCCAGAGATGGCAATGCAGGTGGCGAAGGAGCCACCTTGATTGGAGAATCAATGATCACTTCAGGGGCCACCCCCGGCTTGGTTCCAGAGGAGAAGACCTCCATCCCACCAATGATATCGCGATTCTCTGGCTCTTGTTCAACCGCTGATTTCTCTTCATCCGAATGCGAAACCGAAGGCAATGGAATTTGATTGAATTGGCCCGAGGTGGTTTGCGCGTGTTCGCCCTCCGGCAATGGAATACCGAAACCTTCTGCCTTCAAGTCCACGAGGCCCTCCACTTTGGGACGTTCGCTGACTATTCTAGCAGCCCCTTCTCCAAATTCACCCTTGGACAAGGCACCTATCGCTCCGCTCACCTCCTCATCACTCTGTGCTGCCATCTGGCCCACGATCCCTGCAACTATCGAGGCTGTGGTTGGATTGACTGAAGATTCTCCACTTGAGACTGAAATCGACTGTCCCTCAATCGCTTCCCTCATGGTGGATTCATCCATCGCATCTGGAACTGCCATCTGAGGGCGCAAACGATTACCCCACCATGCGGTGGAGAATGCAGAGATAGAAATGAACAGCAAAGCCCAATCTTGCTTGCTGTATACATGTTTGGAACCCCAAATGGGTTGTGAACTGTCGCTACCGAATAGATCGAGAATGAATGGTAAGCCGTAGAATTTCTGACCAAAGTGCCCAGGCCAAGGACCAAAATGAACGTTAAGAAGAGTGAACAGCAGGAAGGATGCGCCTATCCAGAGACCGAAAAATGATGCCTTGGGGTGGCGGCGTTCACCCTGCATCATGAGACAACACCCTCATCATCCCTTCATCAAGCCTCGCACAACAGGAATTCCTCGATGGAACTCAGTATTGTTCCGCAGCAAAGACCGTGTTTGTCATCAGCATGGCTATGGTCATGGGCCCCACTCCGCCTGGGACTGGTGAGAGCAAAGATGCATTCTCGGACACCCCTGGGTCCACATCTCCTGCCAAGGACCAGCCCTTCTCCTTATTGGAATCTGGAACCCTGTTGACACCAACATCAATGACCACTGCACCTTGTTTCACCCAATCAGCCTTGACCAGACCCGGTCTACCGACTGCGGCGACCAAGACATCTGCATCTCGGCATATGGAATCAATGTCCTCAGTCTTGCTATGCACAATACTGACTGTGGCATCATATCCTCGTGCAGCCAACATCAATGATAGAGGCATGCCCACGATTCTGCTGCGTCCGATGACCACCGCTCTCGCTCCTGCCAGTTTGACTCCAGCCCATTCCAACATTCGGATGATGCCTGATGGCGTACACGGAAGCAATCCATCAGTCCTGCCTTGAACCAACCTGCCGAGATTATGTGGATGGAATCCATCAACATCCTTGTTCGGTTCAACCAGTTCTGTCAGCCCGATCTCATCCATTACCGATGGCAATGGAGATTGAATCAGAATTCCATGGACATTGATATCAACATTCAGGGTATGGATCAGTGTGATGAGTTCTTCTTTTCCAACATCTGCAGCCAAAGAATACTTGGTTGACTTGATACCAAGCCGTTCACAGCCTGCTTGTTTGGCGGTGACGTAGACCTTGCTGGCTGGGTCTTCTCCAACGATGATTACCGCAAGATGCGGCTCTACTCCCTTGGATTTGAGCGCCATGATACGCGGCACAAGTGAAGATTCGACTTCTGCTGCACAGGCTTTACCATCGAGACGCTCTGCTACCATCTCCTTCGCCGAAGAATGCGACCTGAATATGACTATTGACCCTACCGCAACTCCGGTTCATTCAAGAACGGCCCACGCTGCGACGAGGCAACGCCTGTGTAGCATAGCTGGTAGTGCGGCGGATTTGTAATCCGCAGGCCGAGGGTTCGAGTCCCTCCGCAGGCTCCTTACGCCTCCTACGGAGGCGGGCATCAAAACCTTACATTGATATGCTTCAATATTATCCCAAAAATAGAGAGGCTTGGCCATGCGCGTTAGATTATTGATTGGAATACTGTTCTTCACAACAGCATTCTCCCCACTTGTAGCAAATGAAATCACTCCGATATTCGAAGAAACATTCGACTTGGAATTCTCAGAAGAACCATACATTTCTGAGAGCCAGTACACCGAATTACCCAGTATCAGGATAATGGATTCAGCAGGCGGACGAGCGCCTTGCCCAACGATACAAACGGACGCCGGAGTTGCCGGAGATGCTGGAAACACTTCCAACACATCCAGACCGCTAGGGCAGAACCCGACAACCAGCAAGACGGGCTGCATGGATGCAACAGATGATGCAGATTTCTATTCATTCTCTTACACCTCTGGCAAGGATATCGATGTGGAACTGGTGGTTCCAGCAGGTGCGGATTTCGATCTTTATCTGTGGGATGGGGTTAGCCAGTATCCATACAATGCTTATTCAGAATTCGCTGATCCATTGGAAAAGGTGACCAGCATCGGCAGTTCGATCTCTGGAGTTGCTGGAACATACTACCTGCGTTTGCAGGTATGGTCTGGCGATGGAACTTACACCTTGAGGACCTGGACCAATGACTCACCACCAACACCCGATTTGACAGCCACCTCCGTTCTTGCACCGGCACGCGCCAATGCAAGTGATACAGTCAGTGTGACCTACACGATTGACAATGTTGGAGACGCCAACAGTTCTTCTTTTGACGTCGCCTTCGTCCTCTCTGAGGATGACACCTACGGTTTTGGAGATACTCTACTGTCTCATTCAGAGACTCATTCCAATATCATACCCAACGGTAGTTTGACTCATACCAGTAACGTCACTCTTCCATCGAATCTGGCTGATGGCTCCTATCATTGGATCATCTGGCCTGATGGATACGGAAATGTGACTGAAGGTAACGAATCGAATAATTATATGGCCAGTCCTGACAAGATGACTATTGGAATGGCCTGTGAAGACCTGCACAGCAATGGGCAGGATGATGCTGGTCTGGGCGATGATGCACCAACCAACTGGTCAAACGTCACAGTGGTCACCGGCGATAATTACACCGGCACCTTGAACGGATGCATGGACGGAAATGATGGCAACGACAACTTCCGTTTCGATGTTCCCTACACTTACAACCTATTCGCCAGAGTGACCACCACTGGAAGCGACAGAACCAATCTTGATCTCCATTCATTCAACGGCTCATTCGTGGATTGGGATTGGTCCTTCAACACCACCGTAAAGGAGATCACCACCGAAGGCTCGACGGATTACGATGCCACTGGTGGAACTTTCTATCTCAATATCTCTCACTCGGAGGGTGTTGGAAACTATACTCTGGACGTATGGACCAATTACAGCGTACCAAAGGCCAATCTGTATTTTGAGGAGGTCAGCGGACCGCTCAGTGCCAACCCCGGAGATACGATCACCATCTCAGGAATTCTTGGCAACAATGGTAACCTCGACCTCAGCAACAGCACCAAGGTCTCAGCGTGGCTCTCAGTCAGTGATGACTGGTCTGAGCATGACCACGAGATTGGCAACACAACCATCTCGAGTCTGGGCATCAATCAAACTCAGAGCGTTCAGGTGAGTGGCGCCATACCAGCCGATATCATCGAGGGGAATTATTCCCTCCTCATGTTGGTCGATGAAGATGAGATGTTGGACGAGAAGAACGAAGATGATAACGAAGGTTTGGCGGAGGACCTCATAACAATTGGAACCTATCCAACTTCATGCCCATCCTCACAGAACGATGCCTTGTCTGGAGGAGATGCTGGAAATGATGCCAACAACGCCTATGACCTAGGAACTGACCCCTCAGTTGAGGTCATTGGTTGTGCAGACAGCACTACCGATACGGATGACTACTACAAGGTCACGATGAGTTCTGGCATGGATCTTGAAGCAATACTGATCACTGCACCAGGTGCGGATTTCGATATCTTTCTCAAGAACTCGATGGGTCAGAACTTAGATTTCGGCTTGAGCGCAGATAGCAATGATGAATTCGTAGAGACCACCGACGCTGCTGGAGGAACCTTCTACCTTCAGGTGAATGCCTATTCTGACGCTGGTGAATATCGTTTGATCATCAATGATGCCAATGATATCATCACTCCAGCATTCAACTGTGGTGACCAGATGGATCTGGGATTGATCGGTGATGCAAGTGATGCCAGCACCAATCCTACTGAACTTGGAGACAATCCAATGCAAGCCGGTATGGGCTGCATGGATTCCGATGATGTTGCAGATGCCTATGGATTTGGATTGACGGACCGACAGAACGTGGTGATCACTTTCACTCAAGGTTCCGATACCAATTACATGATCTATCTCTATGAGGGTAGCAACCTCATCGACAGTTGGGACAACACCACATCCGAAGTCAACTGGGGAACCATGGACACAGAAAGAGAAGGAACCGATTCTGATTATCGGGTGCTCATCGGCGCCAATGGCCACGAAGGATTCTACAACCTCAGTGTGACAACCACTGCTGCTGCATTACCAGATTTCGTCGCGGTTGCAGTCTCGTGTCCTATCGACCTCATCAGTGGTGATGAAGCATCCATAGGATGGGAAGTCTCGAACATTAACGGAGTGCACGATGAACCTGTGGAAATCTCAGTGGACCTGATCGACTCGATGGGAGACAGTGTGCTCAATCTGTATTCGGGTACTGTCAATTTCACCGCAATGATTCCGAACATGGAATCTGGAAGCAGTGTTCTAGAGATTCCAGAAGGTTCGGTCTCTGATGTTTATACTTGTCAACTGGAGATTGACCCGAATATGAATGTCGAAGAAGAGAATGAGAGCAACAACCTCGTTATCGGCCAATCCTTCAACATCACAAACTACTGGGACCTATGGGCCAATGATGTTGACCAGGACGGATTCAATACCACCGACGCAGGTGATGGAATGGTCGACGCTTGTCCTGAGACCTATGGCGAGTCAACCGGGGATGTCTATGGATGCCCAGATATCGATGGCGACGGATGGTCCAACAGCAATGATGTCTTGCCACTTGATGAAAGTCAATGGAGTGATTCGGATGGCGATGGATATCCAGACAATCCCAACGGCACCGATGGAGATCAATGCCCAGCAGTGGCTGGAGTACAGAATGGTGAAGGAGGACAGGGATGTCCAATAGCAGCCCCTACCGATATCGATGGAGATGGGGTTTTCGACGAAGATGACCAGTGTCCTGAAACACCAGCATTGGATGTTGTGGATGAGAATGGCTGTACAGTCACAGATGGTGGTGACAACAGCAATGGAACCACAGATGGTGGAAACGACCCCGTAGATGATGGTAATGATGGAAATGAACCCGGTGATGACGGAAACGAACCTGGAGATGGTGGAACAGATCCAGAAGATGGGGGAGACTCCGGTTCACAATCAGAAGGTGAGAATGTTCTCGGATTGACTGGTGATGAAACGATGCAGTATGGGATGCTGGCAGCAGCAGGTCTGGTCATTATTCTACTACTGGTTCTGATTCTACGCGGAAGAGGAGAAGATGACGAGTTGGCAATCAATCAAGCATTCAATGCAGGACTCGTGGGTGGTATGGCGGACCCATATGGCGGCATGACTCAACAAGGTCGTTCCGCTGAAGCGATGGCCTATGAGCAACAGTTGATCGCCTCTGGATATGATGCTGCCACAGCACGGGCCTATGCTGACCATTACTTCAGTCAATAATCCTGAAACCAGCCTTCTAGCCATGCTTTGAGCGAGTCATTGAAGTGCTGAAGGGACATGGGGTAGGCATGCAGAGTATCAGCGGTGACGAATCTTTGCATCTGGAGTTCTTCGACTCCTCATCTCTGTTGAATCCAGCAGCAGCGAAAAAAGGTGGTGATGACCCGATTTTCGCGTGGTTCAAGAGAT
>Ga0315334_10002610_pt1 | contig 11257 bp, 7 predicted proteins | sample M150034915metaG_FD_205555 | JGI IMG/M metagenome (GOLD analysis project Ga0315334, IMG submission 205555) | Ammonia-oxidizing marine archaeal communities from Monterey Bay, California, United States - M1 500m 34915 | ecosystem: Environmental > Aquatic > Marine > Intertidal zone | place: USA... | reverse complement strand
GATGGATCCGAAGAACTGTATGATTTGCGTGATGATCCAAACGAATGGACAAACCTGGCCGGGCAAGGATCGCAAAGGGCGAATCTGAATTCGTTGCGAGCGATGCTTGTGCCTTATCTCAAGGAGTCCGGAAAACGATAGCGACGAGTTCTTGTTTATCTGGACCGCGTACATGAAATACTGAGATACCGGTCGGAGATGATTGCTGGAAATCTGAAATGACGTCATCTCAGCCGTGGTTGGCAGAACTCAACTCAGGTTTGGCAACCGACGCTTCCTCCGCCACGTCTGCCGACCGACCCTACCGTGACACGCGACTGCAAGATCCTTGATGGACAACCTGCAGGGCTGTGTGTTGATTCCGCAACAGGCTCTGTCAGTCAATCGCACACGGAGTCGACATAGTTGCCGGTGGATGGTGTGTAGCATCCCGGTTGCAGGTTATTGTCCTCGTTGGTTTCGAAGACCTTGTTTTCCGGGTCGATTTCAAACTTCAAGTTGTAGGAATGCGAGGCCGCATCCGAGATTTCACCAAGGTTACCGGAATTCGACTTGAATGTTCTGGACCCTCCAGCTGGAATGCTGCCACTGAGCGTCATTTCATAAACCCGTTCAGCGTTCAGTTCAGGAATGAAAAGAGTCAGTCGTACCGCGGTGCGGCATTTGCCGGAGGACGTGAACGTTGTTGTTCCGTTATTCCGTATCACGACTTCCCAGGTGATACGCTCAATCGGTGCATTGGGCTGGTTGTCACGGTGTCGTACGGATGTGCTTTCAAAAGCCAGGTCGAGGTTGCGGTTGCCGTTGGGGCCCATGCCACACGGGATCTCTTGAATCTGTCCTGGTGGCCCAACCGAGTTGGGATGGTTGTCACTGTCGTCACCGGAATCCTTCGACGGATTGGGTGGATCTTGATTTGCATTAGGGTCGACAATGGGTTGTAGCACACCGTTGTCATCTTTGGCCGGTCGAAGGATGATCGGGCAATCAAAGGCCTGAGTGGTGATCTCGCCCAAATTGAACCGCCACACATTCCCATGTTCCTGATGCGGCGATGCGCTGCTGAGGTTTGACCGGATGGCAATGGATTTCCAATCACCTCCCAAAGCCTGGTATTCGATCAGGATGTCCCGTTTTCTTCCCAAGTCAATGAAGAATGGACTCGTTTCACTGAATCGACCATTCGCATCGGTGACGGCTTGTCCCCACGATAAACCCCACGGACATTCGCCGCTGAAGCCAACAATACACCCCTGTCCGTCTGACCAACGACTGCGGAAACGCAAGCGGACGTTCGCCTGGTCGCATTTTGTGATCCCAAAAGCTGATTCGTCAACGTTCAGCAGTTGACCCTGGATTGCCCAATAACCTCCGGCCGAATAAGCATTTGGCGACAGTACCAGCAACAGGACACCAACCGAAAATAGCTGGTGGCGTGAGATCAGATCAGTCGTGTTAGTCATCTGGAAAGCCTCGGGTGTGAAAAAATGTATTAGTGGCCGCCAAGGTGGCGCATCTACTCTTGGTGAAAACCCTTTGGTGAAAACGGGTTTGGCTTCTGGTGTTGTCATGGCAGCATCAGAGGTGCAAACCGAATGCCAATTCATCGCGTTGATATTTACACCAAATTCAAGCTCTGTGCAGCTTTTTACGACATCGAATTCCCAAAATAAGACTCTCGTGTATAAAATTGCGATTTCCTGCATGCGTTTACATCGTGTTTCCGATCCTGGTTTTTTCTGATCACATGGGAGTCCCGCGCCGTGATGGTTGACTTTTTGAGCCTGCTTAAATTGTCTTGCGGTCCGTTTGGATAATCCTTCATGCTGAAATGCCGCGGTTTGGCTCAAACCATTGCTACATGACGATCAAAAATGAGTTTTCTGGGAAGCATCACCCGTGCCTTAAGATCCGAAGACGTCAAAGCTCAGGCATTGCAGCCTGTGTTTCATTATCACGATGCGCATTTGCCAACACTGTGGCTGTTGGGAAAAACTGGATCGGGGAAATCAACACTGATTCGGTCGATCACCAGTAACGCTGATGCTGAAATCGGAAATGGTTTCAAGCCCTGCACGCAAACAGCACAACAGTATGGTTTTCCGCGTGAGAAGCCAGTCTTGCAGTTTCTGGATACTCGCGGGTTGGGGGAATCAGGATACGATCCCAGTGAAGATATTCAGTTTTGCGTGAAGCAAGGTCATGCGTTAATCATCGTGATGAAAGTGGGTGACACAGAGCAAAACGATACGTTAATGGCAATCCGGCAGATTCAGTCGAGCAAACAGATCAAAAATTGTCTGCTGGTGCACACAGCGTCACATTTAATTTCTGACGAGCAGGAACGACAGCGACTGATTCAGTACAACGGCGAACAGGTCAAGCAGGCGTATGGTACTGAGATGCAATCAGTCAGCGTTGATTTCAACTTGGCAACGGGAGGCACTCACGGAGTGGATCGTCTGCTGGCGGACCTGTCTGAGATGCTGCCGATCGTGGCACTGTTGGCGAGAAAAAAAGAACACGCTGACGCGGAGGTCAAACAATTTCAGGATTTACAGACTCAGGTACTCTGGTACTCAGGTGCGGCAGGTGTGTCAGATGCCGTGCCTGGCATTGGCTTGGTTGCCGTTCCCGGCATCCAGTGGAAAATGTTGCATGATCTGGCTGCCAGTTACGGCATGGATTGGAACAAGGCTGCCTTGGCAGAATTATTGGGAGCTTTGGGAGCAGGGATCGGATTTCGTTACTCACTCAAGTTCGGGACGCGTCAGGTGGTCAAGTTTCTGCCCGGCTGGGGACAAACGGTCGGGGCAGCCAGCGCCGCGGTGATGAGTTTTTGCACGACCTATGCCATTGGTCGCGTGGCATGCAAGTACATGTTCCACAAGTGCCAAGATGAGGTTGTTTCCAACGAAGAACTAAGGGATCTTTTCCATTCGGCATTCGATAGTGTAAAAACGCTGGCCAAGGAAGATTGTCCCAGTGAGTCCCGGCAAGCAAACGACACAGGGAACACATGATTTGAAAACCAGATCAACATTGTCGCGTCAAGTTGTTCCGCTTATCGCTGTGAGCGTTGGGCTACCCATTCTGGTCCTCGCGGGCGTTGGCCTGTACTTCGTGTTTCAGCAGGGATACCTGTTGGTCTTTGTTGCTGTTCTGGCCGTTGTCACACTGTTGGCAAGATTACTTCTCTGGTGGTTGAATCGAAACTTGCCAAAAACCTCTTTGCAGGCGGGCGAGTCCATTGTGGAACCCTCGGAAGACTGGTCGGACAGCGAGCAGGAAATTTGGGTTCGGATCAATGGAGAAATTGACCTGCGGATGCATCAGAACGATGACTGGAACCAATTGCAGACGCACGCGATTGAAATCGTCAGGTTGGCAGCCGATGAATACGAGTGTACTGAGTGGGATTTTTCGATTCCCGCGTCCCTGAGAATGCTGGAAGAGGTCAGCCGGAGGTACCGGAAAACACTGCGGACGCATGTCCCGTTTGTCGAAGCGGTGAAGGTGTCCCATCTGAGGTATGCGTTTCAAAATCAGGAGAACCTTGGGCGGGCGCACAGCTTTTATCGGGTGAGCCGGAACGTTTGGCGGGGCATTCGGTTACTGAATCCTGTTGCTGCGGTTGTTTCGGAGGTTCGGGATTACATCACGGGTGAACTGTTTGCCAAAGTCAATGCCGAGACACAGTGGCAACTCAAGAAAGCTCTCTTGCAGGAAGTGCTTTCGGTATCCATCGATCTGTACAGCGGAAGGTTCAATATTGATGAATCGGATCTGGATACGGCGACAGTCACGAAGGCAGATCAGTCCCGACTCGCTCCGCCACTGGATCCTGTACGGATTGCCGTTCTGGGGCAACAGAACTCGGGAAAGTCATCGTTGATCAATGCGCTGCGTGGTGAATTCAATGCCGAGGTTGACGCCTTGCCCGTCGATCGTGGAGTGAGGGTTTACACTTATTCCATCGATGACGTGGAACACTTGCATCTGGTTGAATTGCCCGGATTGAATGGTGACGCCAAAGCGATGCGTAAACTGGTGAGCCAACTGGTCGAATCCGATATCGTGCTGTGGGTGCTGAAAGCAGATCAGCCTGCGCGGTCTCTGGACACGCGATTGCATGAGCAATTCGAGGCGCACTTTGATGGGCGAGCGAACCTGCAGAAAAAGAAGCCAGTTTTGATTGGCCTGCTCAATCATGTAGATGCACTCAGTCCCCGTGACCAGTGGATACCACCCTATGATCTCGCGGATACCGGGATTGCCAAGGTCCGCACCATCAACGAGGCCCTGCAGTACAACCAGCAGCAGATCCCGTTTCAGGCTCTCGTGCCACTCTGTCTGGCACCGGACAAGCCTCACTACAACCTGTCATCTGTTGTCGACGCGGTGGAAACCAATTTTCAGACTGCTCTGCAAGTACAACTGAATCGTCGTGGCAGAGAAGCGCGTGAGCGTGGTCGGGGCTTGACCGAGCAGGGGCAGCGGTTGCTGCAGACTGGGAAGTCGTTATTTGCCAAAGTGGTCAAAGAAGCCAAAAGCTGAATGGGTGTATTTAGGTTGCAACTGCATGGGTTACTGGACTTCGATGCAGATCAGTTCTTTGAGTGTCCGATGGTAGAGCCGGCCATTGCTGTAACTTGGCGTATTGACTGACCACGTTGCTCCGAACTTTCCGAGGTCATTCAAAGCGGTTAACGCTGTTTCGTCAAATCTGGTTGCTGCGCCGTTGATCACTTGTACTTGACCGCTCATGAAGGTGAAGTACAGATGCTGATTGATGGCGATGACATTGCCGTTGAAGCACCACCACCAACCTGACCTTCCCGAGCGTTTGTCTTCACCCACATCAATGCCACGACTATTGATTGTCATGTCTGGGTAATACAGTTCGTTGTTCTTTTCGATTTGGTTCGAGACCAGCGGTGTTGGAAATGGCAATTCAAGGTATTCGACCAGGTCGGTTTCGACATTGATTCGTACGAGGCTGTTTTGTGGCCCGATGCGGGTTGCCTTTCCTTGTCGTTTTCCTTCGTAGTGGAAACACTGAAAGAAAATGTAGGGGTGGATCGCGATGTTGGCGTGCCATGCGGGGAACACTTTGAGTGGGGGATTCTCAGCGGTCAAATCGACATTCGTTTTAGATGCGAATTTCTGTGTGTCTGCATCATGATTTGTGACCGTGACATCCTTGACCCATGAGATTCGCTTGGCTTCCGTCCCGTCCTTTGTGTGAAGGACAACGAGGTCGGTTCGCGTTTCATCAAGCCAGTACGAATATTTCTCGTCCCAGCACTGCGTGACTTGGGCTTTACCATCAGGGAGGGCATCCCATGACCATAGCGGTTCGCCTGCCTGGGGACCGTCAACACGAGTCAATGTGACACCAGACGGTGCCTCAGGAGTTCCGTGGTGCGCACCACGGCCAGAAAGCACGGCGTGCCCGCCCCCGGGCAGGGTCCCGAGTACGGGGGTGTTGTAATGCGTGAGTCCTTGTTTCGCGGTCCATAGCGGTTCGCCGGTCATCGCATCGAACGCTCGCAGGTAGTTCCATGCATCTTCGCGGCGTTCAGGATCGTCGGGATCAAGTGGTTCCACATTCAGGATGGTCTGTCCGATTTTGAGGGGTTCGTATTGCTTGTTGAATGGACGTCCCAGCGTGGGAGTCCAACGCCGTGTCCAGACTTCCAGGCCGTCGATCGTCCAGCATCCCATCTGGCCGCTGGCGTTCCAGAACCAAACATGTTTTCCATCAGTGATGGGAGTTGGGCTACTACTGCTGCTGAACCCATAGGCGTAGATGCTCTTGGCGGCAGGATCGCCCGGTAACTCTTTTTGCCAAAGGGTTTGGCCAGTGTCGGTGTTGATGCAGTACAGGACGATGTCGCTGCCTTTCTTTGGTTTTGCGTCAACGTCAATCGGTTTCATCGTGGTCAGAAAAAGTCGATCGCCCCAGACAGCGATGCCACTTTGGCCGGTTTCAGGCAACGGCTTGCGCCAGCGAATGTTCTTGTGCTTTTCGACACTCCATTTCAGCGGAACGGGTTGCGAGGTGCTGGTCGTCCAATTGTGAAATGGGCCTGCAGCCTGTGGCCAATTTTCGGTGTTTGTCTGCGACAGGGCGTTAACTGCAAGCGTGATCCAAATGCCGGATGCGGTCGCAACTTTGGCCGTGATGGACTTAGAGAAGATCATGTGAATGATTGTTTGCTAAGGGGCGCGGGTGGCGGGGCAAATGAAAGCGATGCAGTTGCAGAAGCATTCTAATGCGTGAAACTTTTGATCATGCAGAAACTGAAAGCGACTCTGCTATGACCGATTGGCAATAAGAAAAACAGCTACAAGAAAATCAGCCACAAGGGATTCAAATTCAGGGAGACGCGGACTGGTTGTCCTGCAATTCCAACATGCCACGCCCCAACGCGTCACCCACCATCATGTACGTTTCCGCATTTCCGTTGTAGTGAAAGTCCTGATTCCTTGGTGAAACTTCTGGCGTCTGCCAGAAGTCTCTGGTTTCTACTGTCACAACGTTGCCATCAAATTCTTTGTGTTTTCCGCTCTTGCCGCTGACGGCAAGTTGAGCGTTCGCGACCGTCAGGTGGGGACCACTCATGTCCCAGCCACCAAACCCGATTGTGCCGATCACAAATGGAGCATGAGGGGACTTGAATTCATCGCGAAGCGAATGGATCAGCTTGACGAGGTTCTGTTCATAACGACTGGCATGCGCTGGGTTGCCATCTTTGTGCCCTTGCCACCATGCAAATCCAGCGATCTCGTATCCTCTTCCCTTCCACTGAGGGAATTCTGAGTCAAAGTTGTCCAGGACTTTGTGAACGGCTTCAAAACACTGGTCGTACTGGAGACCCGCGTACCAGTTCACTTTTTTTCCGGGGTCCTCAGCCGTCCATGAAGGAATCTCATCTTTGTACCCGGCGTAGGTCCTGCCATCAAAAGTGAATGGTTGGCTGCCAGGTGGCAGGAAGTCCCAGCCAAGGCTTCGGTTGCCCTGCGATGTCTTCAGGATCAGAACCGGGGCATCATGATGATCACCCATGATGTGTCCGAATTGCAGTTCCGGTCCGATCTGATTGCTGTTGGCGCCACAACCGATACTCAGTGGCTTGTTGGCAGTGGCAGTCACCAGTCCCTTGTACCAGACATCATCGCGGGCAACGTAGTCACCTTCGTCGTTGATCAGGTGTGGAAATTTTCCCTGCTCTTTCACAAGCGTGTCCAATGTTCCCGGTATGTCTGTGCGTGACCACCATCCGAGTCCAGTGGCGTCTGCCGTCAGGAAGGTGATTTTGAAAGGGTATTTTTGACCGCCAACGATTTTGAAGTTGGCATGCCGCGGGTTCTTTTCGGGTTCCTTGCGATAGATCTCCGCACCATCGAGTTCCATGATGTTGGTGGTTGATCCCTGGTATCCGGGGGTGAACTTGTAGACACCAGAAGTTTTCAGTGCGATGAATCCTCGCACGACTTGCGTTCCGCCTCCCGGGAACGGTGTTGGGTTGCCCCCGCCGTATTCTGCCAATTCAACTGTTTTCAGCGGTTTCATTGCGTCGTAATCGGCGGTGGCTGAGTAGGGACCGGGGTAAACCGAAACGGTCGCTCCCGTCACTCCGGACCAACGCACGGTACCACCACCAACCTGCCCAATTCCGACCATGTTCGATTGCCCGGAAAGGATATAAACCTTGACAGGCAGATTGTCGGTGGAGGGACTTTCGGCTGTCGCGACTCGCAGCGGTAAAAAGCATGCGGTCACAGCAATTGTCGTACTGACCGCTCTGGACAGGTAACGAGACGGCATGTGTTGTTTCCAGGTAAAGGGGATTCGAGTGTTCATGGTGTGTAGTCTAAACTTTTTGGGCTCTTTTAGTTTGATCCATGCAGGCGGCATCATTCCGATAGGGTGTGAGTGCCAAATTCCAGTCCAGCCGCGGATACAACAGGGGGCTTTGTGCTTCGATCATCAAACTTGCTGCTCGGATCTTCATTCGGGCAGTACACGTCGCGTCTGCTTGGGGTCAATCAGTAACACTGGCAGAACGATCGACATTTGGACAATGCCTGCCAGCACAAGAATCTGTGTGATCGCAAAAACGCTGCTGAGCTGTCCTGCGGAATAGCTTCCGATCGTAGTCGATAGATTCAGCAATGCCATGTAAGTCGTGAACTGTGTCGCTGCGATTCGAGGCCATGAAATCGACATGAAGAGAGCGAACAGAGAAACCGAAAGCAACGCCAGCAACAATTCCTGACCCAGTAACAGCAAGGTTGCCGTGGCCTGAGAGTTCAACGCCCCCGGGATGCTGCCAATCGCGATCCACATCGCACCTAACGCCAGTGATGCAGAAAGAATAAGACGCTTGGGGCCAAATTTATCCGCGAGGAAACCACCCGCGATGGAGCCTCCGAGTCCCAGCATTACCGCCCAGCCGCCGGTCACGTTGGTGTATTGTGCCTGAGTCCATCCCCCTTCTTTCATCAGGTAGTCAACGAGCACGACCGTGATCGCGCCTGACCCAATTTTGACTCCCAAAGCGATCATTGCACCCAGTAGTGTTGCTCGCAGACTGAACGCGCGGAACAGATTCAAGAAGACTGATTGGGAAACCTGCTGGTCGCTCGCGCTGACCGAACCAGTCGTTGTTGCATCAGTCGTTGTTGAACCAGCCGTTGTTGAACCAGCCGTTGTTGCATCAGTCGTTGTTGCATCAGTCGTTGTTGCATCAGTCGTTGCGGGGGGAAGGTAAGGATTGACGCCCAAATCCAGGCTGCCTGCTGGAAGCTCATTCGCAACAACTACACGTTGTTGATGATTCTGTGAGCCAGTTTGGTCATCGGTGTTCCTGCCAGGCCGCGATGGATCGCTTGCCGGGTTCGCTCGACGTTCTCGAATAAAGATCGGCAGCAGCATGATCAGCCCGAGCAGTAGAGCCTGTCCGGCAAGCCCTACCTGAATTCCATATCGGGACACTACGAATCCGAGTCCGGCCCCGCCGATTGCTGTTCCTAGGTAGCTGCTTGCGTACATCAGCCCGTTGGCGACACCACGCTCGCTTTCTGCCAATAAATCGACGGCCAATGCGTCCACAGCCACATCCTGCAGCGAAACGAATACGTTGGCTAACAGGATCAGAGCGGCCAGAGGGCCAGGCACAAGTCCGAAGACAACCTTCATCCACCCTGAGTCATTAGGGGGCTCGGTCCAGACAAGACTGGGCAAGTCGTCAATGAAGGCCATGCTTCCCAAAATGAGAATCGCCATGCTCTGAGCAAAGATGATCCAGGGCCGCCGCCGTCCCATTGAGGGGATGGTGAAGCGATCCATCAACGGTCCCCACAGGAATTTGAACGACCACGGAAGTGTGGCGACCGCAAGGATGGGACCGAGTTGCGTCGCTGTGATTCCCTGTCCCGGTTCGGCAAGCCACGCAGCGAACGTGACGGTGACAAATCCCCAAGGAATGCCCTGAGCGACATACAGACCGCACAGCGTCAGCATTCGCAGTGCTTTGTGCTCGGAAAGGTACACGGGCTTCCTTGGGGCGGAACTGTTGTCGTGGTTCGTCCACGGCCATTTCAATCCCCCGATGACGGTTGGATCTGGCGGCAAATTTAAGAGATTGAGCAACGACTGTCGAGTAAAGACTGTCGAGCAAGGAATGGCGAGTAAGGACTGTCGAGCAAAAGGGGCGAGCTCAACTCTGCAGGATAGCCGATCTGCGCGGGCTGCAGGATGCTGGCAGATCAAAAACTTGGCTGCTGCGGATGATTAGCGTTCCACTTCGCCATGGGCAAGATCGATCAAACGTGAAAATAATTTTTCGCCACCTGTTCGTAGGCCGCAATGTTCGAACTCGCTGGTGTACCAGCCCTTCATGTTGGGGATCGAATCGATTGTTTCCCGCGAGAATTCTGTGTTCACAAACATGTCGTTGTAATAGACGACACAGGTCACAGGAACTTTGTTTTGGCTGAGGACAGCCTTGTCGTACAGTTTTGGCCATTGATCGTAGGACGCCAGTATCTCTGCGGCCTCTTTCAAACTTGCCAGTTCACCGATTTCGTCGAACATCCATGGGAAAATCATCTCGCCGTAGAAATGAAAATCATCGTGGTTGTCGTAATGTGAATAGTGTTCGCGTTGGACTTGATCACAGGCCCATGAAGTCGCCTCACCCTGCGCGTAAATGGCTTCGTGCAACAATGCAAAGATCGGGTTGGTGTCAAACCGCAGTTGCATCTGAATCGCTTTCAGGAAAGAGTGGTTGACCACTTCTGAGTCCCCCACCTTCACGAAGGCTTCTTCGATCAGGAAATGAATTTCTTCGGCAGTGTTGGCAAATCCGAGGCTAATGCCAATCAATTGCAGGCGTCTGGGGGTGAGCCGATCTCCGTTGGGTAATCGGACGTCGTTCTGTTGCAGGTGCTGACAGAGGTGGGCTAGACGCTGCTTGTCCATCGGGAATTTGTCAAAGTACTGGCGATTACGTTCCTCGACCAAGGGGAAGGTACCTTCATAAATTTCTCTTGCGGTGCGTTCGAGACCTGGGACGCCGCCGAACACAAAGCATTCCCGCAAGCCTTCCGGGTGCAGGCTCAGGTAGGTCATGGTGCACCAACCACCGTAGCTTTGCCCGATGGTCGACCACGGTTCGTCGGGACTCAGTTGATCGCGGATTGCTTCGGCATCACGCACAATGTTGTCCGCTCGAAAGTGTTTCAGGTAGTCTGCTTGAGCCTGCGCGTCGCCTTCAGCAGCGAGTGTCTCGAAGTTGACAGGGGTGCTGAGTCCGTTGCCGCGAGTGTCGTACATCAACACGCGATAATCCTGAAGTGCCCTTTTCAGCCAGCCGTCTTTTCTGATTGGAAGCGGGCCACGGAATCCAGGTCCCCCCTGCAGGAACAGCAGCCACGGTTTCTCGCAACTCTCCGGCTCAAGATCCCGCACCTCTCTGGCAAAGAGCTTGATTTTCCGTTCCTCTGGATCACTGTGATCCAGAGGAACATCAAAAGAGTGGTCCACCAATTCCATGCCGGCAACTTTGTAGGGTTGAGATGAATCCATGTTGTTTTTTATAACTATGTGTTGTTGCTGTTTTGGTTGGTGAGCACGGTGCGGAATTCAGTGACCAAGTTGGTAATCGTGCTGATTCGCATCATGTCGGTTGCCCTTATTTCCCCGCTTGGCGGAATATCAATATACTGATGAATGTCGTTTCAAAGT
>Ga0315334_10002609_pt1 | contig 11258 bp, 7 predicted proteins | sample M150034915metaG_FD_205555 | JGI IMG/M metagenome (GOLD analysis project Ga0315334, IMG submission 205555) | Ammonia-oxidizing marine archaeal communities from Monterey Bay, California, United States - M1 500m 34915 | ecosystem: Environmental > Aquatic > Marine > Intertidal zone | place: USA... | reverse complement strand
AAAATCAACGGCGGTGACCCGGCCACACGCAGGGTTCTGCCAAGCCGCAACCACGGAAGAACATCGATCCATTCCCGGACGCGGGCGAACAGACCTGATTCCAAGTCATAGCCGCTGTGTACCTGTTCCTTGGTCGGGTGAGAATCGTTTGAATTCATCGAACGAGTTTCTTCGCCTAAAAGTCGTTGAGGGCAGGGTCTGCTTTGTCAGGCGGGATTGTATCAGGAAGCCACCGGTTTCCGTCAGACAGGTTCTCACCACCTATTTCAGGTTGGGTTCCCTGTTCGGACAAGCGAATATCCTCAGTCGAAATCGAGCAGTCTTGCTTTTGCCACTTGCCATAGCAGCGACTGTTGGCAAAAAATGTCAGTAAATCGTACAGTTGTTCCCGTATTTGGCTCCCAACTGGACACCATCTGATTCGTTTCCCAAGCTTGTCCGGGGCGATGGCTGACCCGAGCCTGACCCTTGCCGTACCCTCTGTTCGTAAGATTCAGCACCGATCCATTCCTGTCGCGCCCCCCCTGGACCGTGAACTGGCCTGAAGAAAACGATGATGGGTGCGTCCGCCGCGTGGCCGTTGGTCGTTTAAGGCAATGACCACACCGGTGCTGGCGGAGAAATCCACTGTGCGGTCTGGGAAGTTGTCGCCATGCTGGTTAGTTTGAAGGTATGTCCGAATCAAAGAAATCCAATCATCAGGAAGCTGATCTCTATCTGATCGAACGCATTCGTGCGGGAGATTCGGAGGCGTGGCAGACTCTGATTGATCGCTACGAAGGTCGCCTGATGGCGTATACCCAGAGTAGGATCAGGAACCGAGCCAGCAGCGAGGACATCGTCCAGGAGTCTTTCGTAGGATTTCTGATCAGTCTGCCGAACTACGATGGTCGCCGTCCTCTGGAAAGCTATTTGTTTTCTATTTGTGCCTACAAGTTGACCGATCACTTAAGACGCGAGGGACGCCGCCCCTCAATACAGATGCATGGCCGGAGCAGCACGGGTGCGGGCCAGATCGAACCGGTGGGTGGTGATCGGATGGCAAGTTCTATTGCCCGCAGCGTCGAACGAAAAGTAATCGAAGAGCAAGCAGTTCGTGATGCCATTGCCGAGCAGATTGACCGATGGAAGACCGGTGCTGGCTGGGCCAAACTTCAGGTAATTGAGTTACTGTTTGTTCTCGGCAGAAGCAACAAGGATGTCGCGGCACAGTTGAACCTGACTGAGCAACAGGTCGCAAACTACAAAAGTGATTTTCAGATTCGTTTGCGTTCCATTGTCCGCAGGATGGATTTGGATGAGGGTGTCTTCCCCGAGTTGGCCGACTGAGTCATGAGTGGATCAGATCGTTTCCTGATCAGTCATCGTTTCTGTACTGCCGGTTCATTGCATTGGTGCATTGATTTTCCCCCGGATGGCGATTACTTTCAGCGACTGGGCTACCGCAACTTGGGTGGGGAGTGATGTCCGCATTCGATACACTGTAGGCGGGCTGGTCAAAGGACGTGAATCGATATCCGGTCGATGTGTTACGTCGACGAAGGGTTTCCAAGGTGGCGAAGTACAGCGGGTTTGAAGTACAGCGGGTTTGAAGTACAGCGGGTTTGAATTGCAGCGGGTTTGAATTGCAGTCAGTTCGCTTGATGCTCGATCGGTTACGCACACTCACGATTTCGAGGTTCCAACGTTGCCACTGGTTGAATTGATCATCCCGACTGCTGATGGTCGGATCAGTTGGAAAGATGTTTCCAATGCACTTGGTAAGGCATTGAAACTGAATCAAGCATCGATTCTGGAAATTCTTCCCGATGGCGAGATTAATTTACGGTCTCCTGCCGTTTCGTTGACTTTGTTAGCGATCAATCTTGCTATCGGCGAGCGTTTGACTTTCGCGGTCACACGCGACTCTGATCTCAAGTTGGGTTTATCAATCCGATGTGACGAGTCGCTGTTCCGAGTGTCTGGCAAACCAGAGAGGCCAGGCAGGGTAACGATTCATCATGACGACGATTGGCTGGACAGCGTGCAGGCACGACCGGTGGTGCTTTTCTTGCATGGCTTGACTGGCAAGCCTGAAGTGTTTGATTCAATGCGGGCGGAGATACGGTCCCGGGGTTATCGTACGGCATCGGTCAGTTACGACTTCAAGCAGCCTTTGGCTGAATCCGCACGTCAAGTTTCAGAGGCGGTCGCGGCAAAGCTGTCAGCATCCTCAGACCATCCAGAATTGGTGATTGTGGGTCATTCGATGGGCGGTCTGGTCGGGCGGGAATGGACCAACAATCCATTGCTGCAGAATTCATCGATCACGGCGCTGATCACGATTGGTACGCCACACCACGGATCGGCCTGGGCCACTTTGCCACCTTTGTTGAACCTGTTTGCGAACGGTGAGTTTGACGTCGGCGATGTGAGTGCCCTGATCCTGCATGCGCCTTCAAGTCCGGAGTTGAGAGATATTGCACCTGGATCGGATTTTTTGATCTCGCTGAATTCGAGAGCTCCTCGCCGTGATGTTCGCTACACGTCGATCATTGGTACAGGCAGCCCCGTTGATGCATCGACAGTTCGCACAATTCAGCAGACATTCCAGCAACTTGAACGTCGCGACGGCTTTGTGCGTTTGATTCGTCCGCGGATTGAACCTTTGATGGAAGGGTTCGATGAGCTGGCCCGCGGTCGTGGTGATGGAATTGTTGCGGCAAACAAAGCTGCGATGGACTCAACCGAAGATGTTGTGACGGTGGAACTTTCACACTTTGAATTGGTTCGCCCTGTTGCAGAAAGCTCCACGGCCGAAAACAGCCTTCATCCAGTTTGGGATCTGGTCATGGACCGACTGGATCGTTGTCGTTTACCAGAAACTGGCTGTGATCGCTGACGCATGTTGATCTTCGCTCGAGCTGCAGAGCGTCGTGACGGTTTGGCTCAGGTACCTGCGATTTGATTTGCAGAGGCCCTTTCCTTCGTCAACGGTTACATCGGATCAACACCAAGGGTGCCAATCAGGGCCACTTGGTAGTCGGGTGACTGAGCGATTGCCAGTTGCTGCTGAACGTAGGCGAGTCTTTGTTCGAGTTGCAACTCGAGCACAATGTCCTGTTCCGTTGGGTCATCAATGTAGGTACGAACTTTTCGATCCAGCTCTTTCCAGTGCTCAATGTCTCTCAGTTGCTTGGCAACCAACCGACGACGATACCAGTCGCTCGCCAACAGTTCTTCACGGCAGAACAGTTGTCTGATTTCAGGATCGGTGATCGGTTTACCTTCGTGATCACCGTAAGCCATGATATTCAGGATTGCTTTCAGGGGCGGACAGGCGTTCTCGTAACCGCCATCTTCCATGTAGTGCATGGCAACCCGTTTCTGGGCTTCGGCGATGTGAAGGATTCCATCAGCGAACGAAGTCAAATCCTGCAGTTCCGGCTTGAGAATATCTTCAGTGAAGACCTTGGACGGATTGTCAAAGACCCTACTCAGGTACTGACGGACGAATTTATGTGTGATTCGATACCCAAGGCGACTCGCTGGGATTTGTTTTCCCTCGAATTCAAAGTCATTGATCCGCTCCATCATGCCAGCTTCGATCAGTTTTCGTGGGGCGCGTTCCTCGGGGCCCATGCGACACCAGACTTCAGGGATCAATAGCGAGATGTCGTGTCCCACTTCAAAGCGGGGGCCAATATGGCCCGCCGGTGTGCTGAACCCGCCCAATTCAGTCAGAATCATCGAAGCCACAATGGCGTTCAAATCAATGGATGGCAGCAAGGCGTTGAAGGGGCCTTTGGTCAGCGCTCCTTCGCTACCGGCGCCCGTGGTGCTCGGACTCTTGCCGGTCAGCGAGCAGACGTAGTCCATGACAAGTTCGGGCAACTCCTGGTAATGCAGAGGAGAATAAACCGCGAGTGAACGGATGCCAGTTTTGGTATCTGGCGGGTTGTTCCGCCTGCCACTGAGAACGGCGCCCACGGGTGCCAGAACAGGTGCATCTGCTGGCAAGCAGCGACTCAGTTGCATCCCCCGCATTGCCACATAGGTGTCCCGCGAGTTCACCATGTCGGGACGATCCTGCAAATAGCGAGGATTTTTGCTGCGAACGCCGTCGACGATCCGAGGGTCCGCCGTGCTGACCACATAGCCTTGTTGTTGATTGGCTGCTTTTTCGAGCAGGGATTCCATCGGTCCGCTGAATTTGTCGAATTCAACCGCGTCTTCAACGATCTCTCTCGCTTTCTGTGTCGAAAGGGGTTCAAAGTTGCTGATGAAATTTCCAGGTTGTGACAGATCTAATTCGGTTTGTTTGTCCAATCCGCGGTGTACTGCATCATCTGGTCGTTGGAACAAACGGTATTCACAATTTTCAACAAACTTGTAGCTGCCCGCAGGTTCGACCGCAGGTCCGATTTCCCCCACCTCGCTGGCCGGTACAACCACACTGCAACTGATGTCGTCTTCTCGCTGAACTTTGGCTGCCGCGATAAAATCCTGCCGCAGTTTGAAGGTTCGCCAACTCCGATTGTCCAAACCAACTCGCAGGTAGGTTCCCACCAGAGCCCGTTCGTCCATTTTTAACTCATGGCCGGGTGAGCCATTGACGATATCGACGCCAAAGTAGCGTCTCCAGTCCTGTTCCATTCCCGGTTGGACGAAACGCTTGATGATCAGCGCCAGTGCATAGACATGCTCCGGGATGGTTGCCAGCCACGCAATGTATTCATCATTGAAGTTTGGCTGAGGTGTGAGCAGTTGGATCATGCTGCCGAGGCTGCGCGCAGAGTCCAGTACGTCACGGCTGGGACGATCTGTGTAATCCGGTTTGTCCGGCATGTCGTCCCGCCAGCGGTTCTCATAGGAACGGCTGAAAATCTCGTCCAGCTTCTCAAAGTCCCGGTCGATGTCAGCAACGAAAATCGGACCGTACAGCATGTAATCACGCAGGCTTTTGCTGATTTCACTCTTGCCTCCGCCACTGACAGTGCAGGGTTTATGACAAAAAATGCCTTCGGCGGCAGTTCCGATCAGACGCCACGAGGGTGCCGCTGGGTGTTTTTCCAATCGGATTTTGTAGCCACTGGGCGCGATGTAGATATTCTTGGGAGTTAATGGAATACGGCGATCTTTGCCGTTGCTTGTCCATCGAATGCTACGCTCCTCCAGCGTGGCGTAGGCATCTTCGGGAATGTAGATCACGCTGGGATCCTTACGATCGATCCCGTAACCTTCCGGTTGGATATCGATGAACGACGAGTACTCGTTCGCGATGGTAGCGAACGATCGCCCGTTGTACCGCCGACTGTTTACCATGAAGTCACCACCCAGTGAGTAGGAAGCGAATGCCAACGCACCACCGGCATGCTCTTCTTCGGTGTTTCCCATCAGGTTCGTTGCAAAGCTGATCTGCGTTTTGACTTCTTTTTTGCAGTACCCGTAGTAGTTGTCAGCAATGAGCGTGACCATGACACCCGAGGCATCCCGGCAAGTCAGTTTGAACGCACTGCCGTCGTTGTAGCACTCTGATTCGTCTTTCCAGCACATGCAGTCCGACCGCTGTCGCTCTGTCGCATCATCCCAGTGTGGCAGTCCCAGATCTTTTTTCCGCAAATGAACCAGATGTGGTGCCAGGATCACACAACCGGTATGCCCACTCCAAGATTTGACATCCAGTGCCGCATCGTTTGCCGCGGTAAGCGGGTCACCCGCATTACCGAAAATCGATTCAACGAAATCGAGATTGCTGACGAGGCAACCTGGTGCGAAAAAACGTGATTCCATGAATTTCGCTTCACAGTAATCCGGGACATCCGGACAGACCGCTGGTCGCAACAGCAACGAGACCCACGATTGTGCAGGGCGTGCTGACTGGGATGTGTACGGCAGTATCATCAACTGCTCGGGTGGTTGCATTGCAGCCAGGAACAGTTGTACGAAGACACCTTTCGGCACGGCGCGTTTGTCTCGAGGGATGGGTAGCCCACCCTCGGCGATATGAAAGGTCCCGGCTGTCGTGCGACGGTCTGCCCGAGGATTGTTCAGCACGCCATTGAGGCAACGGTAAGAACTGACCAGTTCGTTTTTGAACGAGTGACCGTTGACGGGCAGGCTGAGTTCTCTGGCCATGCCGTGTCGATCGAGCGTCAATGAACGACTGGGCAAACGCAGGGGCGTTTGTTCGACATGGCCGCGAAAGTAGTTCTGCAGGAATGCCTCGATACGCGAGTCGACCGGTGTTCGATGTTCCGACAGCAGGCGATTCTTTTCCCGCAGGCTGTTGAGAATTCCTGTCGAGAAACTGGCCATCGAATCGGTGTTGTTCGCTTCATCCGGCGGCAATAGGCCAGCGGAGGCCATTTGGAAGGCAATGTAGCTTCGGAGCCGATCACTTTCACGGGGATTCGTCGCCAGCTTTCGGTTCCATCCTGTCGCTCGCTGTAATTGGGTTGGGTCAGTGATCAAAGTCGACACGTCAGATGGATCCTTGCTGGATGGTGACCAGAGTCTGTTCTCGCTCGACAGGATAACAAATTGCTGAGATTTGCGATTCGGGACTCTGATTTGGCGCCGGTTTCATAGGGTGCAAAGTCGTCTGGATCAACATACGACCCGGTCGTACGTTGGAGTAACCCGCGTTGAGTCGGTATGATTGGGCGTGCAGATTCATTGTTTGTCATCCATTCACACCAGGAATTGATCTGAATGCGAAAGGTTGCCTTGAGATCTTTTTTTTGTCTGATCACCCTCTTGATTTGTCACGATCACGTCTTGGCAGTGGGGTTGGCTGTAACTGCAGCCAATCAAATCAGCCTGCCTGATGGTTTTGAGGCCGAGTTGGTTGATGAGATCCCGAGTGATCAACAGGGGCCATGGGGCAGTCTGACCGTCGATCCTAAAGGGCGTTTAATCGCCTCTGACCAATACGGTGCCAAGCAGTTTCGCACCGATAATGGCCGGATTGTGTTGGGACGGGTAGTTAAGATGAGTGACAATGGCCTGTCAGTGATGACCGATAGCTTGGACCCATCCAAACGGCAGGTTGTTCAACGCAACCCCGTCGAAGTGACCCAACCTGCCAAGGTCAGCATGATGCCAGCCGGTTTACTGGATACCTTTACACCCGCAGAGATTGCAGATCTTGCCACCTACTTGAGAGTCGGTGGACGCGAGAGTCATCCGATCTTCCACAAGCCGCCGCCCAACCTTGGTCTCAAACAGATCATTTTGTTCGCCCCCAGTTTTTCTCCTCAAAGTGAGTTGACTTCACATGAATCGTTATTGCCTGCTTTCACTTGCGTTCCTGCTTGTTACTGTGACCAACGCGGATGAGCGATGGCTGGAGTTTCCCGGCGGTGATGGTCCCGGTGCCGGAAAGCACATAGTGCTGGTATCTGGTGACCATGAGTATCGCAGCGAAGAAGCCTTTCCACAGTTGGGAAAGATTCTCTCGAAACATCATGGTTTCAAATGCACGGTCTTGTTCGCCATCGATCCCAAAACTGGCGAGATCAATCCTGAGAGTGTGACAAACATCCCAGGCCTGGAAGCGTTGGAAACTGCGGATTTGGTGGTTTTTGGTTTACGTTTCAGGAACCTTGAAGATGATCAAATGAAACGGATTGTTGATTACGCAGAGGCGGGCCGTCCAATGATGGCGCTGCGTACATCCACTCACCCATTCAATATCCCGGCTGACCGCAAATATGCAAAATACAGTTGGAATCATGGCGGGCAAGACTTTCAAGGTGGTTTTGGCAAGCAGATTCTCGGTGAGACATGGGTGTCACACCATGGCCACCATGGGCGTGAATCAACTCGTGGTATCGTCGCGGATGCCTCGCATCCAATCGCAACTGGAATTAAGGATGGTGACATCTGGGGTCCTACGGATGTTTATGGCATCCGCCTGCCCATTAGCGGTGATGCTCACACTGTTATCAAAGGCCAGGTCCTTGTCGGTATGAGTGCCGATGACAAACCTGTCGAAGGCAAGAAAAATGATCCGATGATGCCAATCGGTTGGACCAGAACCTATAAAGACGGTCGTACTTTTACGACGACTATGGGATCCGCCGACGATCTACCCAGTGAAGGTGTTCGTCGCATGTTGGTCAACGCTGCCTACTGGTGTGTCGGTTTGGAGGACAGCATCAAACCCGATTCAAATGTTGATTTGGTCGGTGAGTATGTGCCAACCAAGTTCGGCTTTGGGAAATACGTCAAAGGAAAAAGACCAAGCGATTATGACCTGAAGTAGTTTTCGTCCGAAGTCGTGATTGTCAGGATGACGCTGATGGGTGATTTACAGCAAGCTTTCTCGGTGCTCATGCCGGATGACTTGACCGTCGTTCATGAAGAAAGTGTTGTCGGTGGTTGCATCAGTGACGCCCGGCAGGTGGTTACCACGGATCGCGAAGGTCGCAGGGTTCAATGGTTTGCCAAGTGCAACGCACCGTCATTCCTCGGCAATTTTGAAGCTGAGGGTGATGGTTTGACGCGGTTGGCTGCGACCGGAGCCATCGCATCGCCAAAGCCCGAGGCCATCGGAGTTGCTGCGGATCGGTCATGGTTCATTACTCGCTGGATTGCGCAGGCTACTCCTGGACCGGACTACTTTGAGCAATTTGGCTGTGCCTTGGCGGAATTGCATCGATGCACTTGCGGGGCAAGTATCGGACTTGATCGTGATAACTACCTCGGTGCTGCGCGACAGATTAATCAGACGCGTGATCGCTGGGTCGACTTTGTTGCCGAACATCGAATTGGATTTCAACTTCGATGGGGAATGGATCAGCGACTCCTTGACCGTCCGCTTCGCCAAGCTTGCGAACAGATTATCGCTAATCTGGATCAGCTACTGGAGGGGCGGCGAGAGGAAACGTCATTGCTGCATGGTGATCTGTGGAGTGGGAATTACCTGTGCAACAACAGGGGGCGGCCGGTGATCCTGGATCCGGCGGTCTACTATGGCTGTCGAGAAGCAGAATTTGGCATGCTACAGCTGTTTGGCTCGTGTCCACCATCGTTTTATCAGGGCTATCAGCAGGTCTTTCCGCTTGCCGCCGGTTGGCAACGTCGTGTCAACGTTTATGTTCTTTACCATCTGCTGAACCACTTGAACCTGTTTGGCAGTGGTTACCATGATCAATGTCGGGCGATGGCGGTCAGGATTCTTCGCCAGTGAATCCTCCACAGGTATCGCGTATCCACTGTTTCAAAATCCAACCGATTGACCTTTCCAATGCTTGCTGCACGAGTGATCCCCTGTCTCGATGTCCATGACGGGCGAGTTGTCAAAGGAACGAATTTTGTCAATTTGAGGGATGCCGGAGACCCGGTCCAAGTCGCTCGCCGATACGAAGACGAAGGTGCTGATGAGCTGGTCTTTCTCGATATCACAGCCAGCCATGAAAAGCGTGACATCATCCTTGATGTTGTCCGGCGTACTGCTGAACAGGTTTTCATGCCTCTGACCGTGGGTGGGGGGGTTCGCACAATTGAAGATGTGCGTTCCCTTTTGTCTGCTGGTTGTGACAAGGTTTCCATCAATTCCGCTGCTTGCAAGGATCCCGAATTCGTTCGTCGAGCCGCCGATCGTTTTGGAAGCCAATGCATCGTCGTCAACATTGATCCCAAGCGAGTTCAGAAAAATGGTGAGGAACTTTGGGAAGTGCATATCAATGGTGGGCGAAGACCAACAGGATTGATGGCCGTTGATTGGGCTCGGGAAATCGAGGCCCTGGGCGCTGGGGAAATCGTGTTGACCAGCATGGACGCTGACGGGACCTGCGACGGGTATGATTTGCCTGTGACAGCAGCGGTCAGTGAGGCGGTTTCGATTCCCGTGGTCGCCAGTGGCGGGGCAGGCAGTCCCGCCCATCTGGTCGATGCGATTCAGAAAGGAAAAGCTGACGCGGCACTGGCAGCCAGTATTTTCCATTTTGGTCAATTCACGATTGCTGAAACGAAGCGGATCATGAGGGAAGCTGGGATCCCTGTCCGCCTTGAGGATGGCCAAGCTGAGTCCTGAGCCGGAAGCATCGTCTTTTTAGCGTTTGTATTGCTGATCAGCTTCGCGATGTTGACGGAACAGCAGTCCGCTGACAGGACTGCTGCATCCTCAAGGGCCCCAATGACGGCCAGTTGCTGTTTGTGCCTCGTTTTACGCGACTCCGTTACAAGTTCGCCGCCAGACCGGTCCAAAGCTCAAGTGGATGCATCTGATCCGCCAGATTGGCTGAGGCGGTGATGGCAAGACCATGAATGCGGTTGAAATGGAAAAATTGGGCATGGCTGGTGGCAAAGTTTAGGGCGGGTGGCAAAGTTCAGAATCATTGGATGCGACGGTTTCCACCGGCGATTCGATTAGGCTGATTCTGCTCGGTAACGGGCTGTTGGCAGATGAAATCTGCTTGACGTATCGGTTCCGATCCTGTCCCCGGTTGACCATTGGCCATCACCTCAATAAACCAATGCCAGAGATGCATGGAAGCAGAGGCAGGCATGGCAGGCGAATACCCTGTGGGACTGTCGCGTCCCGAACGACAAAAGCACGGGTAGCGGTGCCTATCCGCATCAATGCCAAATTCCTCCTAACCCCCGATAACGCACGTGTCCGACGTCGTCCCAATTCGAACTGCTCTGATTAGCGTCAGTGACAAAATGGGGCTCGCCGATTTGGCGGCCGGCTTACAACGAGCAGGAGTCTGTATCTACAGTACGGGTGGCACTCGCAAGCATCTGGAACAGTCCGGCATCGAGGTGCTGGACGTTGCTGAGTACACCGGTTTTCCGGAAATGCTTGACGGTCGCGTCAAAACACTGCACCCCAAAATCTTTGGTGGTATTTTGGCGATTCGAGATCGGGATGACCACATGGACGCGATTGGCGAGCATGGAATCGAGCCGATTGATCTGGTGATTGTGAATCTGTATCCGTTTGCTGCTACTGCTTCGCGGGTTGGAGCGACACGCGAAGAGTGTATTGAACAGATCGACATTGGGGGGCCAAGCTTGGTGCGAGCTGCTGCCAAGAATCATCATGATGTTGCCGTTGCAACCAGTCCTGAACAGTATGGCGAACTGTTGGAGCAGCTTGATGCGACCGGCGGTTCCAGTCTTGCATTACGAGAGCAATTTGCTGCCGATGCGTTTGACCACACTGCTGGATACGATCGAGCGATTGCCGATTTCATGCGAGGCGAGAACATTGGCGGCGAATTTCCAGCCAGCTTGCATCTGTCCTTTAAACGCAAGTCACAATTGCG
>Ga0315334_10002608_pt1 | contig 11259 bp, 8 predicted proteins | sample M150034915metaG_FD_205555 | JGI IMG/M metagenome (GOLD analysis project Ga0315334, IMG submission 205555) | Ammonia-oxidizing marine archaeal communities from Monterey Bay, California, United States - M1 500m 34915 | ecosystem: Environmental > Aquatic > Marine > Intertidal zone | place: USA... | reverse complement strand
ATCGATGACCGATAAAGGAAAATGGTTTTACGGAGCCTTGATCGGCTTCATGACAGTTTTGATTCGTGTGGTGAACCCAGCATTCCCTGAGGGGATCATGTTGGCGATCCTGTTTGGTAACGTGTTTGCCCCGCTGATCGATTACTTCGTGGTTCAAGCTAATGTTCGCAGCAGGATGAAACGCTATGCAAAAACGTGATTCACTGGGGTATACCCTCTCTGTCGCAGCTATCTTGTGCGTAGCTTGTTCGCTTGCAGTCAGCACCGCAGCTGTTTCGCTGCGTGATCGCCAGGAAGCTAATGTCGCACTGGATCAGCAGCAGAACATTCTGGATGCAACGGGATTGGCGATTGGCGAATACGGTGTGCAGGCCAGCGAACTGTCCAGTAAGGAAATCGATGCTCTGGATGCTTACATTAGTGCCAAGTTGGTCAACCTTCAGACGGGTGACTATGTCGGTGACGACCAGTCTCTTGAAAGTTACAGCTTGGTTGAAGAGGCCGCCGATCCTGATAAAAGCATTCCCATCGTGGAACCGAAGTTCAACCCAGGTGAGCCGCGTCGGCCGAATGTCATGAAGGTGTACTTCGTCAAGAAGCCGGGCTCTGACAAAATTTTGCAGGTCGTTTTGCCTATCTATGGCAAAGGTTTGTGGGGAACCCTGTACGGTTACCTCGCCTTGAAGAGTGACTTGGAAACGATTCAGGGTCTGACCTTTTATCAGCATAAAGAAACGCCAGGTCTGGGTGGTGAGGTCGATAACCCGCGTTGGAAAGCGATGTGGGACGGTCGAAAACTTTATGACCCCTCAGGCAAGCCAATGGCGATGGTGTTCAAGGGGCCTGCGCCCAAAGACAACGCCTACGCAGTAGATGGTTTGTCTGGTGCAACGATTACCAGTCGTGGTGTAACCAATCTGATCCGTTACTGGGCCAGTGACGATGGATACAGGACATTTTTGGACAAGCTCAAGATCGAGATCGAGAATGACAAATCCTCCTCCAGTGAGGGAGACAAATAATGGCTAAGAAGACGACCGATGTTCTGGTCGACCCGCTGATTAACAACAATCCGATTGCATTGCAGATCCTTGGTATCTGTTCCGCTCTGGCGGTTACAACCAAGATGGAAACGTCTCTGGTGATGAGCGTCGCTGTGATTGCGGTTACCGCCTTCAGTAACCTTGCTGTAAGTGCGATTCGACAGTTCATCCCCAGCAGCATCCGGATCATCGTTCAGATGACTGTGATTGCTTCATTGGTGATTGTGGTTGACCAAATCCTCAAGGCTTACATGTATGACATCAGCAAACAGTTGTCAGTGTTTGTCGGACTGATCATCACTAACTGTATTGTGATGGGACGGGCAGAGGGTTTTGCGATGAAGAACGGACCGTGGGTCAGTTTCGTGGATGGAATCGGAAACGGCATGGGATATGGTCTGGTGCTGATGTTTGTCGCATTCTTCCGCGAGCTGTTCGGTAGCGGTTCGCTTTTCGGAGTTGAAATTCTGCAATTGGATCGTAATGGAGGTTGGTACAACCCCAATAACTTGATGCTGTTGCCACCGAGTGCATTCTTCCTGATCGGATTTCTGATTTGGGCGATCCGGGCATACAAGCCAGACCAAATCGAAGAGGCTTGAGATATACATGGAAAACTTGATTAACATTTTCATCACCGCGGTTTTCATTGAGAACCTCGCGTTGGCATTCTTTTTGGGAATGTGCACGTTTCTGGCGATTAGCAAGAACGTGAAGACGGCAATTGGGCTCGGGATTGCTGTAATCGTCATCGAGGCGATTACCATTCCGGCCAACCAGTTGATTTATTCACTGCTGTTGAAGAAGGGAGCCATGAGTTGGGCCAATGGGTTTGTCTCAGTAGACACGGTCAACTTTGCCAGCGTTGATTTATCGTTCCTGAGCTTCATTAGTTACATTGGTGTGATCGCCGCCATGGTCCAGATTCTTGAGATGGCTTTGGACAAGTTCTTCCCACCACTCTACAACGCCTTGGGGATTTTCCTGCCGCTGATCACAGTGAACTGTGCCATTTTGGGCGGCTCCCTCTTCATGCAGGAAAAGAATTACAACTTCCCTGAATCGGTTGTTTACGGGTTGGGTTGTGGTGTTGGTTGGGCCTTGGCTATCGCTGCTTTGGCCGGTATCCGCGAAAAATTGAAATACAGTGATGTGCCGCCGCCTTTACGCGGTTTGGGGATCACGTTCATAACGGTTGGTTTGATGGCGTTGGCCTTCATGTCGTTCGGCGGCATCCAGTTGTAATCAACTGCTCATTCTTCCGATTTGGAAAAGCAAACTCTCTCGAGAGCCTGTAGAGATGGAAATACTAAATATTGTTCTCGGCGTTGTGATGTTCACTGGCATTGTTGTTGCATTGGTGCTGGTGATTCTGGCTGCGAAAAGCCAGTTGGTTGCTTCGGGTCCAGTGAAAATCATGATCAATGAGCAGAAGACCATTGAGGTACCTGCTGGCGGAAAACTACTGAGTGCTTTGGCTGACGCTGGCGTATTTGTGAGCAGTGCTTGCGGCGGAGGCGGCACTTGCGCCCAGTGCAAGGTAAAGGTCAGTGACGGTGGCGGAGAGATTTTGGCGACAGAGAAAGACCATATCAACAAAAAAGAAGCGGCTGAGGGTGAGCGACTCAGTTGTCAAGTTGCTGTCAAAAGCGACATGACCGTCGAGGTTCCCGCCGAAGCGTTTGACACCAAAAAATGGGTTTGCAAGGTTCGCAGTAACAGAAACGTGGCAACGTTCATCAAGGAATTCGTGCTCGAACTGCCAGAGGGAGAGGATGTCGACTTTCGAGCTGGCGGTTACATCCAGATTGAGTGTCCGCCGCACGAAGTCGCTTACAAAGATTTCGAGATCGAGAAAGAGTATCAGGAAGACTGGGACAAGTTTGATATCTGGCGATATGTATCCAAAGTGGACGAGACGGTCGTTCGCGCCTACTCCATGGCTAACTACCCAGGTGAGAAGGGGATCATCATGCTGAATATTCGCGTGGCGAGTCCACCACCGAGGTTGCCAGATGTTCCCCCAGGCAAAATGAGTAGCTGGATTTTCGGTTTGAAACCGGGTGACGAAGCGACGATCAGCGGGCCCTACGGTGAGTTCTTTATCAAGGACAGCGAAGCGGAGATGGTCTACATCGGTGGTGGTGCTGGCATGGCTCCTCTTCGTAGTCACATTTTTGAGCTTTTCAAACGGGGTGAAACGAGCCGCAAAGTTTCGTACTGGTATGGCGGTCGAAGTCTTCGTGAATTGTTCTATATGGATCACTTTCGCGATATTGAGAAAGATTTCCCTAACTTCAAGTTCAATATCGCGTTGTCCGAGCCTCAACCCGAGGATAACTGGGATGGGTACGTTGGATTCATTCATCAGGTATTGCTGGACAACTATCTGTCGAAGCATCCTGCACCCGAAGACAACGAGTACTATATCTGTGGTCCACCGATGATGAACGCGGCAGTGTTCAAAATGCTGGATGACCTTGGGGTTGAGCCTGAGAATATTGCCTACGATGATTTTGGCGGTTAATCCCTGCCTGTGCGGCGTGGTGATTGATGTGCGGCGTGAGCGTCTGCAGTCAGTGTTGATGATCGTCGCAGATTGTTCGACGACAGCCAGGATCTTTCTGGTGACGCGGGCAACGAGTGAGTATTGGGGGGAAACCGATATCTTGTTCGAAGCAGGCTGACGTTCAGGCTGGTCGTGATCGCGAGGTTGGGAAAATTCGCCAAGACTCGGCAGACGTTGCCGCGTGGTGCAATTGGCGGTAGTAAACTGGATTGAAACCGACTTGTTGGTCAGTGGTGTTTCATGAAGAGCCGACTCTTACAATTCTTGCCTGTCCTTTTCGCTGTGTTGACGTGCGGCTGGTTGCCAGCCCAGTCGCCAAAAGAGATGTTGGATTTCAGTGGTCCAACGATGGGGACGAGTTACAGCGTCAAGGTGTTCGATCCTCCTGCCTTTGAGGATGACGTTCCGTTTCTCGTTGATCTTCTGCTGCGGACTGTCAACGATCAGATGTCGACCTATCTCAAAGGATCTGAGATCAGTCGATTTAACGCGTCCATGTCAACTGATTGGTTTCCAGTCAGCAGCGAGCTTGCAAAAGTGGTGACATTCTCGCAGGAAGTATCTGAACAGACGGGTGGCGCTTTCGACATAACCGTGGGGCCTCTGGTTAACGCCTGGAATTTCGGACCTGATCAGACCCAACAAAAGGTGCCCGACGAACAGACATTGAAGGTGCTTGGCGAGTCTGTTGGCTATCAGAAACTGTCTGTGAGAACAGACCCACCCTCACTGAAGAAATCGGTGCCCGGGTTGAGGATCGATTTATCAGCGGTGGCCAAAGGATATGCCGTTGATCGTGTGGTTCAGTTGCTGAACGACCAGGGGGCGAAAAATGTTTTTGTGGAAATTGGTGGCGAGGTATCGGCCAGTGGCAACAAAGCGGGGCAGTGGTGGAAGGTTGGTATACAGATGCCAGATGCCGCGACTGACTCGATTTTGATTGCCCATTCCCTGAATGTTGGGGCGGGTGGTGACCAGTCGATGGCTACCTCGGGCGACTATCGGAATTATTTCGAGGTTGATGGTGTTCGTTACTCACACACCATCGACCCAAGGACAGGGCGACCGATCGATCATCCGCTCGCGTCCGTCACAGTCGTAACAGGGACCTGCATGGCGGCGGATGCGTGGGCGACGGCTCTCAACGTACTCGGCCCGGATCAGGCCTTGAAAACTGCCAGAAGCGAAGGTTTGGATTCGCTGCTTGTGGCACGCGATGCTGCGGCACCGTCGGGGTACACCTTGAACGGAACCGGTGCGCTATTGATCTATGCTCAACCAGGTACTGAGGCAGCGGCAGCGCCAGCGGACGGCAATGGGCGTTTGACCATGTTTCTGGTCACCGCAGTTGCATTTGCAACGCTCCTGTTTGCAATGTCAGTGGGCGTTTTGTTTGGACGCCGGGCGATCAGTGGATCCTGTGGTGGTATTAACGGTACACAGAATGAAGATGGCAGTGTCAGCTGCTCGTTGTGTAGCAATCCAAGTGACGCTTGCCGTGAGTTGCGGGAGCGGATGAAAACTCAGCCTGATGAATCGGTGGAAGTATAATGGAAGCGGATTCACCTCAGGATTCGGGACTCGATCATGCTTCGAGCGAAGGTCCCAATATGCCAACCGGGAAAGATGGAATTGCTGACGAGCAATTGCAGAACGCTGGACAAGTCCAGAACGCTGCATCGCCGCATGATGAATTAGCCAGTCCAGTTGTCAGTTCGAGGGGCAAGCGTCCTCGCAACCGTGTTCGCCGCATGGTGGTCGCAGGATGCTTTGGGATCGCAACTGCTTTCTTCCTGCAGTGGAATGCCACGACGACTGATCACCAGAACGCGAACATGGCGACCTTGGTGGTCGGGCTGGTCATCGGTTTCTATGTTCTCTTTCAGATTCACTGCCTCGCCGCAGCGAATTGGAACGGTTTCGTCTTGCCGTTATCAATCGCAGCAGTGCTCTTGGCCGTGATTTACTTGTGCGAGTTCAAAGGGTTCAGTGGCGAACTCGTTCCCCAGTTTTCGTTTCGATTCAGTGACGATCGGCTGGAATTGCGGACGGTCGATGGTGCAGATGAAGTGCCGATAGATCGGGACGCAGAGCTTGATGGCGCAGCAATCGCCCAAACTGGTTCTTTCGGATTTTTGGGGAGTGACCGCACGGCCGTGATTGTCGAGCGGGACTTTGCGATTCCTGCAACGATTGAAGATGTACAGACTTTGTGGAGGCAGGGTTTGGGCGAAGGTTGGTCAGCATTCGCGGTTTCTGGTGATTCCGCTGTGACTTTAGAGCAGCGTGGTGAGGATGAGTGCGTTACTTGCTATCGGCTGAGTGATGGCAAGTTACTGTGGCTCGTCAAGCATAAAGCTTTTCATTCAAACCTGATGGGCGGGGTGGGACCCAGAAGCACTCCAGTTATCGTGGGCGATCTTGTCTTTGCTCAAGGTGCGACGGGACGCATTTGGTGCATCGACTGGAAAACCGGATTAACTGTTTGGACCGTTGACCTGCTCGAGCAGGCGGGTTGGGTGCAGGCTGAATCCGAAGCGATGATCACGTGGGGACGGGCAGCGTCACCGCTGATTATCGACGGACATGTTTGCGTCGTCCCATTTGGCGGACCCGCAGCTAATACTAAGACAGGTCGCAGTTTGATCGCATTGGATGCCGCTACGGGCAAAACGATTTGGGCGGCCGGCGAGGGGCAAGTGAGTTATGCGTCGGCTGCGTTGTTGACTTTGGGTGGCGTACGGCAAATCGTGTCGGTGAATGAAAAAACGATTACAGGACACCAGATCGTAGATGGCGATGTTTTGTGGCAGGTTGACTGGCCGGGTCAGTCCAATGGCGGCGCGAATTGCGCCATGGTGATATCGGCTGGCGAAAACCAGTTTTTGGTGGGAAAGGGTTATGGTGGTGGCAGTGCTCTCTATCAGGTCACGCAGGCTGATGGTGAATGGAACGCTGAAGCGTTGTGGAAGTCCAGTCGGGTTTTGAAGACCAAATTCACTCACGCCGCCGTCATGGGTGAGTTCGCGTTTGCAATCAGTAATGGATCGCTTGAGGCCGTCAGTATTTCTGACGGTGAGCGTCAGTGGATGCAGGGACGAAACGCTCGGCTTGGGCAGGGTCAGATTCTGCTGGTCGATGATGTCATTGTCGGCCAGTCCGAATCGGGTGAAGTCGTGTTGGTAGCGGCTGATCCAGAGAAGTATCGCGAACTGCTTCGCTTGCCTGCATTGACCTCGAAGACGTGGAACGTGCCGACGATAGCAGGCAGACACCTGTTGGTCCGCAATGACCGCGAGGTCATTTGCTTTCTGTTGCCAAAGCGGTCAACTGACGTTGGGGCTGAGTAGTCAGCCCGGCTTTGTCTTGTCGTTGCCGCGGTCATTCAGTGTTGGCTTGATGACAGCCGGTGTCGAGTCAGTTTGTTCAGCCGAGCTTGACACGTTGCCCCGTTTTCGCACTTTCATAGATCGCTTGAATCACTTCGACGCTGCGACGTCCCTCGTGTCCATCAACAAACGAGGGTCGCTGTTCGATGATCGACGAAATGAATTCCTCGAATACCATGGTGTGGCCGTGGTGGTTGATCGCAGAGGGATCCGCGGCACCGCCGCCTGAATCGGTTTTACCAACCATTTCTTTGCGGATCTGTTCATCCTCGCCAGTTTCCTCGGCGAATTGCCAGTCCTTGATGTCTTCTTCCTCTAGTACGGCGGAACCTTGACTGCCACTGATTTCGATTCGTTTCAGGGCGCCGGGAAAGGACGTCGTAGTCGCTTCAATGACACCCAAAGCACCTGAGGCAAATTTTAGATTTGCCACTGCGACGTCTTCTACTTCAATGCGTTCGTGGGTCATGGTGGCAGTCATGGCGCTGATCTCTTCGACTGGACCCATCAGCCATACAAGCAGGTCGACGGAGTGGATCGCCTGATTCATCAAGGCGCCACCGCCATCAAGTGCCCACGTTCCACGCCATGCTCCGCTGTCGTAGTATTCTTGGCTTCGGTACCACTTCACATAGGCGTCACCCATCGTGATTTTTCCGAATCGGTTTGCCTCAACGGCTTTCTTCATCATCTTGCTTGATTCATGAAAACGACTTTGGAATGTGACGGTCAGCCGAACGTCCGCTTTTTCACAAGCTGCGATGATTTGGTCGCATCTTTCGGTGGTGATTTCGAGTGGTTTCTCAACGATCACGTGCTTGCCAGCCTCGGCTGCGGCTACGGCAGGTTCGAGATGAACTCCACTGGGTGTGCAGATCGACACTGCATGGACTTCGGGGTCTGCCAGCATTGATTCCAGGGTCGAGTGGGGACGACACCCCTGTTTTTCACCGAACGCACTGGCCAGATCGGGATTGCGGTCCACGCAGGCTACTAACTTGGCACCCTTTGTATCTGCGATCGCCTTGGCGTGGAAGTTGGCGATCATGCCGCAGCCGACAATTCCGATTCCGATGGTCATTTGCTTTCCCCGTTGAAGTGATCAGTGGTGCCACGAAGTACCGCCTGAGTTTAGGTGGCGATTTCCAGTGTCACAACCAGACAGATATGCTTTCCGCGTGGCGGTTTCCAGCTCGCAAAGGTGCATCCCCGGCATGCTGCCCACCATGCCAAATGGCGTTCGCCGGTGTTCCCTTGGTGCCGGTTACAGGTTACGTTCTTGTTGAATCAGCAATCAACGGTTGTTCCACCCTTGGCAAGCAACGTTACTACGAACGTAAGTGAGCTCGTTGACGTGCCTCGTCTATTGGACGAGACCGCAGGGATTGGTGCGCGCCTTTCGCAGCATGCTGTTGGGGACCACCTTGCTTTTTCCGGCGTGTGGGGCAGCCTGCGAGCTGTTCTGGCTGTTGCCATGGCTCGCCATGCCTCGAACATTCTGATGCTGTTGCCCGAAGCAGCTGATGCCGACGTTGTTGCGGGCGATGCTGTTGCGTTTGGATTGAGCAATGCAATTTCATTGCCCTTGTCGGCCAGTGAGGCGTCGGCCTCCTCGATTCGTGATGATGATTATGCGGACCGTTTGCAGGTTTTGCAGCAATTGTTGGCTCGCGAAACTGATTCCACCAACCCGCTTTTGGTAACGGCCTACATTGGCGGGGCAATGCAGTTGGTGCCCACTCCAGAGAAACTGGAGTCATCCACACGTAAGCTGTCTGTTGGGGATGAGATCGAACCCGAAGCTGTCCGACGCTGGCTTGCCGAGTCTGGATTCGCGGCGACCACCGCCGTTCAGTTACCGGGTGAGTTCGCTACCCGCGGTGGTTTGTTGGATGTTTATTCAGCGGATCAGCCGCAACCCATTCGAATCGAGTGGTTTGGTGATGAAATTGAATCCATTCGGCGGTTCGATCCTGGTAGTCAGCGTAGCATTGAATCCCTCAAGTATGTCGAAATTGCCGCAGTTGGGATCGAACCCGATGCATGGTTTGATGAACCAGTAGCGGACGGGGGACCAGTGGTCGCTTCAACCTTGGGGCCGATCGCAGATTACCTACCCAGCGATACCGTGGTAGTGATCGTTGATCCACAGCAGTCCCAACGTTCAGCCGAATCTTTACAGAAGCGCAGTTCTGATCAGGCCAACTTGATGTCTTTTGAAGCGTTGACGGAGTCGTTTGGTCGACATCGCATTGTCACAGCAACCACATTGGCGCAGGGGGCTTTGGATGAAATTGTTGATGTGCAATCCACGACTGCCGATGCGTTTGGACTGTCGCTTGATGAGACTCGCTCGCGAATTGATTCGGTGGCTGAGGGCGACGAGGTCATGCTGGTAGGCGACACTCCAGCAGACGGCGAGCGACTGACAGAGTTGCTGCATGATACCGACGCTGCGCGGCAGGGACGTTTGCACCTTGCTGTTGCCGAATTAAGTGGTGGGTTTCGGCTGACTCATGCCAAGGTCCTTGTATTGACTGGGGCTGAGCTTTTTCATCGCAGTCCCGTTAGACGTGGGCGTTCCAGAGCACGTGGTAAGCCGATCAGCAGTTTGATGCAGTTGGACCCCGGTGATTTGGTTGTGCATTTGTCGCATGGAATCGGGCTATATCGAGGGCTCAAGCACATTGAAAAGCATGGGCAGTATCTTGAACATTTGACGATCGAGTTTGACGGCGGGACTAAAATCTATGTTCCGGCATCACGGATCGGTTTGCTGCAACGATACGTGGGTGGGACCAAGACAAGGCCGAGGTTGGCGAAGATTGGCGGGCAGGCGTGGGCTCGGCACAAAAAATCGGCTGAATCGGCTGTCACAGATATGGCGGTTGAATTGTTGGAAATGCAGGCCGAACGGACTGCTAGACGAGGCATCCTTTTCGACGCTGACAATGCATGGCAACGTCAGTTCGATGCAAGTTTTCCCTACGTCGAAACGCCGGACCAGATCAAAGCGATCTCGGTGAGCAAGGAGGACATGGAGACTGCCAAGCCCATGGACCGCTTGATCTGTGGAGACGTGGGATACGGGAAAACAGAAGTTGCGATGCGTGCTGCGTTCAAGGCCGTTGTCAGTGGTTATCAGGTTGCGATCCTGGTTCCCACAACAGTTTTGGCCGAACAGCATTACCACAACTTCAAGGCCCGGATGGCAGAGTTTCCTGTTGAAATCAGAAAACTCAGTCGCTTCTGCAGTGCGGCCGAGCAACGCGAGAGCGTCAAGGACATCCGACGCGGCGTTGTCGACATTGTTGTTGGGACCCACCGCTTGGCCAGCAAAGATGTCGAATTCAGTCGCTTGGGCTTGGTGGTTGTCGATGAAGAACAGAGGTTCGGTGTTGCGGTCAAAGAAAGACTGAAAACTCTTCATAGTAACGTTGATGTGATGACCCTGTCGGCGACTCCGATCCCCAGAACGCTGCACATGGCACTGGTGGGTGTTCGGGACATCAGTAACCTCGAGACCCCGCCTGCGGAGCGTCGTGCCGTAGAGACTAATGTGGTGCGGTGGGATGACAGCCTGATTCGCCGGGCGTGTATCAAAGAACTGAATCGGGGAGGCCAGATGTTCTTTGTCCATAATCGGATCGCAGACATGCATGCTGTTTCGGAACGACTGAAAAAGATTATGCCCGAACTGCGAATCCGGATCGGGCATGGCCAGATGGGTGAAGGTGAACTCGAACAAGTCATGGTCGACTTTATTGAGCACCGCTTTGACTTGCTGCTGGCAACAACGATTGTTGAGAGTGGTCTTGATATTCCAAATGCGAATACGATTTTCATTGATGATGCGGATCGTTATGGTCTCAGCGATCTACATCAATTGCGTGGCCGCGTGGGGCGATACAAGCATCAGGCTCATTGCTACTTGATGGTAGCGCAGCACAAACATCTGTCACCTGAAGCGACCAAACGACTGCGGGCGATTGAAGAGTTCAGCCAGATGGGAGCAGGGTTCGCGATCTCCATGCGCGATCTCGAAATTCGCGGTGCGGGAAATTTGTTGGGCAGTCAGCAGAGCGGCCACATCGCTGCGGTCGGATATGAACTGTACTGCCAGTTGCTCGAGGATGCAGTGCGTCAGGTTCAGAATCTGGCTCCGAAATTGTCGGCGGATGTCGATATTGATCTTCCTGTTGAGGCCTACCTGCCCGAAGACTATGCGCCCGATTTGAGGCACAAAATCGATCTGTAT
>Ga0315334_10002607_pt1 | contig 11260 bp, 9 predicted proteins | sample M150034915metaG_FD_205555 | JGI IMG/M metagenome (GOLD analysis project Ga0315334, IMG submission 205555) | Ammonia-oxidizing marine archaeal communities from Monterey Bay, California, United States - M1 500m 34915 | ecosystem: Environmental > Aquatic > Marine > Intertidal zone | place: USA... | reverse complement strand
TTTAGCTGGACCCTTGCACGGCACAGTTGTTGAAACCCCTTCCGGTGCTGAAGTCATTCTCCCTCTCCATTCCTTCTGCGCGCCGAAAGAAGCCATCCCTCGGTAAAGTTTATATTCTTCGCCCATGTTGTTCCTAACAACTTCGCCTGGTGACTCAACAGCGCCCGCCAACAACGAACCAATCATTACAAAGTCTGCCCCAGCCGCGATCGCTTTCACCATATCGCCAGAGTTTCTAATTCCACCATCCGCAATAATTTTCGCTGCGCGGTCAGAATTGGCACAGTCCATAATAGTTTGAAGCCCAGGCACACCATGACCCGTTTGAATCCTCGTCGAGCAAATAGAGCCGCCGCCGATATTGCAACGAACCGAGTCGGCTCCCCAATCAGAAAGAGCTTCGAAGCCTTCTTTCGTCGCAACGTTCCCAGCCATCAAATGAACGTCATCCCCAAACATCTCTCGGAGCTTGTGCAGCGCCTTCTTAACAAGCCCATGGTGTCCGTGGGCAACGTCGATACATAACATACGAGCGCCCGCATTATATAAAGCGGTTGCTCGTTCTTCGTAATCTCCTGTAGCTCCTATCGCGGCTCCAACCTTCGTACAGAAATGTTTTTTGCACAGATTATTAATAATTTCAGCCTGGTTCTCAATTGTGTTGTATCTATGAACTATACCAAGACCGCCAGCAAAGCTCATAGCAATCACCATCTTCTCTTCTGTAACAGTGTCCATAGGACTGGAGATAATCGGGACGAGCAGCTTGAGAGACTTGTCCAACATGTTATCGATATCTACCTCTTTTCTGCTTTCAATATCAGAATATTGAGGCACCAACAACACATCGTCATAAGTTAGGGCTTCTTTCATTTCTCACTAAACTCCTTAATTATTCTTTTGGCTTCGTCCCAGCACTCGGGACAGTACAGGCGTACAACCTCTTCTTCTTTTCGAACTACCACGTTCCACGACATCACCATATCACGATTTCTTTTATCGAATGGCCTGTCACAAGTAACACAACTCTCTGGAATCTTATCAAAAAGTCCCATCTTCTCCGACATATCTTTCTGTGATTGCCGTCGCTTCTTAGCCAACACTTTCCGTTTTATTTTTCTTGTTATTGAACTCATTTTTTGTGCGCGTTTACATTCCTCTTGTTATGTTCTACCGTTTGTAAGTCCCAATTGGGTATGCCATCCAAGAACTCATATTTCTTTCGCGCGACCATCTCTTTCCACCTCAAATCTCCATTAACTTCTTTTGGATATACGCCAGCCCCGAGCCTCCACTCTACATTGGAGTTGTTGGCAAGAATCTTTTTCGCTGCCTTGTTTAAGGGATATATATATCTGAACATTTTTCCTTTTATCTTTCGCAAGCCAACGTGCTGCATAAATTCCGGTGTCAGCCAAAATACTCTCTCTTTGGGTTGCTTTGTACCAGCAAGATTTGCTTCCTTGATCTTTCTTTCATGATTATCTTTGAACTCTTGCCGATAACCTTCAGAACTTTCGTCGTAATGCCATCGCCAGTTATCAGCACACAGCTTCCGTGTGGACCTCGGATGAATCTTTTCTCCCTTCGCCGACATATAACTGTCAGTCCAGTACTCTCCACCGTAGTAGAAATTCGCAGCCTGATAGACATAACCACACTTGCCCATAATTCCATCGGCGAGGGTGTATAGAAACAGAACGTCTGGGCAGTTCTCTTTTATCCACCGCACCAACTGGGAAATCATCTGTGTCTCGGAGTTTCTTGGTTCACTATCAAGCATACACATTTTGCCAATCTCGAGATAGTGTTTGGATTCCATTTCAGGATTAATAATCTTCTGAATTGTGTGGAGCGGACGTGTCCCCCACCCGAGAGTTACAGCGCCCACCATTTCCTCGCCCTTGAACACCCCAAGCCAATGCTTCGTGAGTTTCGGCATCACAGGACTATAATGATTAGCTTGGACCAGTTCGGTCGCCATGGCTCTACTGACCACTCTGACTTCATATTTTTTACTCGACATTTATCTTCCCGTTGAGCCGAAGCCGCCTGCGCCGCGCTCCGTTTTTAGATTAATATTATCTGATGTCTCTACAAAGTTGCAACCTTCTATGGGCACCAAGACAAGCTGTGCTAGTTTTTCACCAGGATATATCTTCTGTGTCTCACCGCCAAGGTTATGCAGGTTGACAAACACCTCACCATCGTAGCCAGAGTCAATGACGCAAGCACCGACGATCAATCTCCGCTTGGACGCAATGCCCGATTTGTTTTTTACCTCGAGCATGTATCCATCTGGTACTTCCACTTTTATACCTGTCGGTATAACACAAGACGAACCCGGTCCAATCCAATATTCACTATCTGGACCTACGCAGTGATTATATTCATCTGGTTTGTAACAATAAAAAACATCTGCCCCGGCGTCTGTCGCGTATGCCCTCTCTGGCAACTTAGCCCCTTCTCTCAATAGTTTTACTTTCAGATTCATATCTTCTCCTATGCCAATAACTTAAAGTTGTATCTAATCGAACGAGTGCTGAATCCCCACTGTTCATTGTAATCTAGTTTAGCCAAGTATGGACGGTTTATAAAAACTCGATCGACGCCCGTCTTGACCGCCCAACACTTAATGGCTGTGTTTTTATTCGTCGAGTCAATAACTTTTATGAGCCAATAAATCCGTCCATTTTTAGTTTTCTTTTCTATAACCTCGCGCGGAATAAACCAAGCCACGCCCAACTCAGTGTCCCAGTCTCCAATTGGCGGCACTTGGTTCTTATCAAGACCAGCCACAACATTTTGGTTCATCACAAGCCCAAAAGGAAACACGCCTGTGAGGCTAACCAAGTGCTCAATCACCTCTTCCGTCGTAAACTCCCCTTCTGGTGCGTAAAGTTCAATATTATCTTTCATCTTTTTTGTAGATTTCGGACGGTCGACCGCAACAACGGACCAAAAATGTTTAAGTCCTGTAAACCTATCGTCAACCAGTTCATTTAGCGCCTGTCCGCGTATCAATACATCCAAGGCTTTCTTATTCAACTTGGAATAAACTATTTCCTTATCAAAAAGTAAATCTTCGATACTGTTAAATGGTCTATGTTCAATAATCTGGTCGATGGCGGCATCACCAAGTCCCTTGATAGAGTTCAGCGGAGGAATCAGAGTCTTGCCATCGTCCGATATTTCCCACACCCTACCAGATGTGTTGATATCCAAAGGAGCTAACTTAAAACCCATTGACTTTGCAATATTGATTGCTTGCTCCTTCCGAGCTTCTGGTTCCTTGTCCAGAAACGCAGCCATCCACTCGGACGAATAATAATTGAAAAGATAAGCACATTGATAGCTCAAGATAGAATAGCTAACTGCGTGCGATTTATTGAAACCATACCCTGAAAAGTATTCAAACTTGCTCCAAAGGATTTCGGCTTCGGCTGTCGTCAATCCTTTATCGACGCAACCATTGACAAACTTATTATGAATCCTTTTCTTCTTCGCCTCAACCTCACCAGTGCCCTTCTTCGTCAGAAGTTTTCTTAACAGGTTTCCCTCGTCAAGCGACAAGTCCCTTCCTAACTTATGAGCCAGCAAAGCAATCTGTTCTTGAAAAATTAGAAACCCGTATGTTTCCTCTGTCACCTGACGAATCAATGTGTGAGCATACTCAATATCGTCTGGATTATTCTTTGCGTTCACATATGACTCATGCACTTTCGCGCTCAAAGGACCAGGGCGATAGATTGAAGTGACCGCTGATATATCGATGATACTGGCTGGTTTCGCCTTTTGACAAAACTGTTGCGCGCCCTTCTCCGTAAACTGAAATATCCCTGCCCATCGTCCCTCGGTGAACACAGAATACACTTGGTCATCATTGAAATCAATTTTGTCTGGATGAAGATACTGGTCATAATAACCCTTCACATCCCCAAACGTAGGGTCAGCAACCCCGTGATGCCGCTTGAGGATGTGCCTGATGGCACCCTCCATCATACGCAGCGAAGCCAGTCCTAAAATATCAAACTTAATAAACCCCAACGGTTCCAAGTGGCGCACATTCTGACCTTCAGACCAGGGTGTCTGGCAAACCCCGCCACTATTAATTAATGGCATCCACTGGTCCAGGTTTTTACCAACAACAACACCGCCAGCGTGCCGACTGACACTCCTTACCTGCCCGTGTAGAGCTTCAATATGTGTTTTTACACTTGGGTACTTCGCAAAAAACGCTTGCACAGTTGGCGAGAACTCTACCACCTCTTCAAAGGTCGGAGTATATACACCTGCTTTGATGCCATGTTTCTTTTTCGCCATCGGTGTCGCTTCTTGGAACATGCGAGAGGTGACCGGGTTAACCTCTTTGAACGGAATCTCGTATAGCTTGGCGATATCTTTAATCAAAGAACGCAACTTAAGCGTATTGAAATTTGAAATAGGAACAACGGTTGATTCGCCCCACTCTTCAATTAGTTTTTCTTTGAGTACCATCGGGTCCGAAACATCATAATCAATATCAGGGTAGTCAGTTTGGTCCTTCCGCATAAATCTCTCAAACAGGAGATCATACTTAAGGGGGTCCACTTGCGTGATACCGATTAGATAAGCTACGAGAGAACCCGCAGCGGAACCCCTACCAGCACCCACAAGTTGTGCCTCGGAAGCGCGGTCAGCAATCGCCTTCATAGTCAAAAAGTATTCGGCGAAGCCTCGCTCTTCAATAACCTTTAGTTCATCTCTGGCGCGACGTGCAACTGCCGAAGCATCATCGTGAGCGTTCATTTCGTATTCAACGAGTCCTTCCTTACAAAATTCTACAAGCGCTTGGATTGCAGTCTTGCCCTCCGGTACAACAAAATCTGGAAGGCGCACCACATCGTCGGGCATAAAATCCTCAATGCGTTCCGTAGCGATTGTATGAGTATTCGTGATTGAGTCCATAACCAAGTCATCATCATATTCTTCACCGCAAAGCTCTGAATACTTCTGATAGCTCTCCCACATCTGGTCGCCGTTTTTGGGGTAAAGCTCATAACCGATTTCTTCTACGCCCCCTGGAAGCTCTGAACCCATCCACTCCGGTAGTCCGCCCTTGCCAAGCCAGCCGAGCCTTCTATAAAGCTCCCGGTCGCGCCAAGCATCAGGATTAGGGTAATGACTATCAGCCGTAGAAATTAATCTAACGTTGTACTCTTTCGCTATTTGAATAATGTGCTTGTTGAGTGTGTGCTGCTCTGGGATATTGTTCCACTGAAGCTCTCCATACCACCGGTCCCCAAAGATCGCCTGCATGCGCTCTGTCGTGCGCCGCATAGCGTCTAGAACAGCATCACTACCATCCCCGCTATAATCCCAATAATCACCAGCATAAACACCGCCAAGACAAGCACTAGTGGCAATAACTCCAGCGTTAAATAAATTAAGAAGCTGATAATCAATTCTAGGGTATCGATAAAAGTTTTCACCTTTGTAGCTCTCCGATATGAGCTTAAATATGTTGTTCAAACCTGTTTGGTCTTGTGCCAACAGGATAAGGTGATTCCTTTTTTTAAGGAGATCGCTCGTCGCATCTTGTAAATTACCGCGTTTACTGGCGTTTTCATCCTCTATAACCAGCCCACTAGATTTGTTTTTCTTTTTATTTTCTTTCGAGGATTCGTATGCCTGACACCATTCTTCGATTGAGGGCGTGAAGTACGCTTCGACCCCAAAGATGGGCTTAAACTGCTTCCCATCTGCTTTCATTTGTTTTGCGTGCAAAACTTGGTAGGGTAACCCATTCATATGTCCGTGATCAGTCAAAGCAAGGGCATTACAGCCATTCTCATAGGCGAAATCCATATGTTCTTGAGGATACCCTAAACCGTCAAACAGTGACAGTCCGCTATGGGCATGAAGCCCTACAAAAGAGATTTCAGATTTTTTACGCTCACTCATTATCAACCCCTATAGGATTCCACTCTTGATACGACAAAATACACTTCGCTGGTCTAAATATTCTTTTAGAATCGCTCGAGCCTGCATATGCACAAAATGTTTCCCAACTATCGATTTTTCTATACCACGGCAATTCAATTTTTACTGCATCTTCTATCTTAGCACATTTGAAAACTTTGTCAAGAGAAAAATGCCTTGCAGACCATCTTTTTTCCAAGGGCAGGTTTTCTGTAGGCATTCCTGTTTGACCGGGCACTCGCATTCCAGTGCCCTCCTGTCTAACGGTGTCTCGGTACCGGAAAAACCCATCAGCGTCAAATGTAAATCCCAAATACTCTCCATCGCGAACGGTTTTATCTTTGTACGAAAGAAAAAAATCTCGACGAGCAGATATATCTTTTCGATGCTTCCGCAAGATTTCCGGCTCATATACCCCATATGGAAAGGCTGCGTAATACCTATCTGGGATGACCCACTTGCTGATGAAGTTGGAGATACTATAAGCGCTCAAAGCCCCATAAAGCACACTCCAAGCCAAGCAATCTCTTTTGTCGCGGTCTTTGGGGTGAATGGGAACATAATAGATGGTGATGGGTTTCCGCTCGTCAGCAGGCACAGCAGAAAACTTTCGTCCCATAAACACTGGATCATATATAACGTCACCCAGCCTGTGTCGAATCAACGGCTGCATATCATCATTACAGACAACCCATATCGTTTCACAGCCCGCATATGCACACTCAACCACCGCACGCTCCACTGCCAAATAATCGGGAGCGATTGGCATTAAACAATCATGCCACGGAAGTTTATAATCCAGCGGTTGTCCCGCAACCGGGACAATTCCAGCCAGGTGAAATGACATTTTGCTGATTGGCTTTTGTTCTAGAAACATAAGCGCTCGTGAAGTTGGTGCGTATAAGACTTTTCAGGGTGCGTGGAAGCTATTATATCTTCTACCGGGCGGTTGTCAAAAATTATATCTTTTTCCGCCGGGTCTGTAGAAAATATAATTTTTTCCGGCTCCAGTACATCTCTGGTCGTAGCTTCTATACGCACGGCATAATATTTGTATCTTTCTGGGTATTTTTGGTCGCGACCGTTACGACTGCCGCGAATTCCGTTCTCTTTCATCAGTGCGAGTATTTTGAACCGAGCATAGGTGTCTGAATACTCGACGTCGTTCATCTGTTCTTTTGTGAGATATGATATAGCCACGAGATCCTTAAGATTGTGCTTTCCGTCCATTCTTTCTGTTGGATAAAAATAAACCTCTTTTACGAAATCATCATCCGTGCAGAAATAATCAAATTTGTGTTTACACCCAGACCTCACATTATACCAGTCCAAAATCTTGAATTTTTTGGGCGACAAAAAATTTGCAGATTGCCTTTCTTCATAATCACTTAAAATATGAGATTCTAGACCATAAAGTTGGGAAGTGTCGAACACTCTCAACTTACCATACTTTAGTACAGTAGAGGTGTTACCAGCTGCAACGGATATCGTTTTTTGTTCCGAGTCAACCCTAATTGATTTAACCTTGTCGGAAAAGGGCACGTGCCCAGACAGAGACATTATATATGAAAGCCTATCCCAAAGGTCCAACTTGGGAATCCCCACAGTTTTAGCACCTACGTTTGTTTTCAATTCATAGGTGGCGCAAGGAAGCAAGAACGAAGATAGGTCCAAAGTAGGTTCGAAAAAATCAAACGGAGGTGGACCGGTTTCTGGAGCCCTTATTAATATCGCATCTTTGCAGTAGGCATATACAAGGGCGTTCAGCCCCCTTCCGACGACAACCTCGTCAAACCTCAATATCTCCTACCACTGCTATCACATAGTTCTCTTGTACAAGATGAAAATTTTCGCCCAATACAGGAACACTTTTAACCATGTGACCCTCAACCAGAGCATACTGCCCCTGTTTGTATGAAGGTTGGTAGCCCGCGCTTTCAGTCGCGGAAGCTAATATCTTAACCAACTCATACTCCTTAGATAAGCTGGCATGGTAATCCTCGGGAAGCAAAATTGTCACCTCTTCTTCCTTTGGTTCTTCTACCATTTCAATTAGTAAGTATTTGTTTTTAGGTATGATATTCATTTTATCGTCTTGGTAACGTGGTCATAAAAATCCATCAGCTGTTCGATATCGACGTCGCCCTTTACCATGCGGTAAGCTTTGACAGCCAAGCTGATCTCTTCTTTTGAAAGCCACCCATTCTCAACATAGTTGCCTTTAAGGGCGCGTTTCTGCTCTTTGTAAGGCTCCATAGACTCTTCAATTGTCACCATTGATTTGATATAATCAGTGATTCGTTTTTCTTTTTCATGAACTTCTTCTGACATTATTTTCTCCTTTAAGAAAGATAACATAAAATTTGTGATTGTTTAACCACATTTTGCGTAGCCACATTGGCTACAGGTAACACACCCATCCTGATAGACGAGCGAATCTTCGGCATCACACACGGCACACGCCTTGTCCCCGGAGAACGCTGGTTCCCCATCGGTGATGTAATTCTTTAAAATTCTAGCCACGCACCTTGCGAAACTGAACATATCACTATCTTTGTCTTTCATCAACTGTTCAACCAATAACCTCGGACATGCTCCGTGGCGCAAGGACAAAGAAAGCATCCTTGTAAATGCTGATTCATTTGGGTTATCAAACACTCTAACAATATCTCTTACTACAGTTGTATCATCATCCACGCCAAAAGTCAAGTCATATCTATTAGTTTTTGTTTTAAAACTATGTTTTGTTAGGCGACCTTTGGTGTGACGTGTCGGGATCTCAATAAGGTTTGACAAACCGCCTAATACCTCATATGGCCTACTCTCAAGGCGACCCACGAGGACTGTCCACCTTTCTCCTTTGATGGTGGTGTGGTGTATATCACAATCCAGGGTATCAGGGCGAAGGGGTGCGCCATTTTCTGGGAAAGAAGAGGACTCTTCTTTATCTGCGACAAGTACGCCCGAACGGCTACCATCAACATAAACAGTAATCCCTTTTAGCCCCTCCCTCCAACCACGCATATATAACTCGCCCACAACTTCCGGTTTAGTCTCTCTTGGAAGGTTGATGGTGGAGCTGATTGCGTGGTCGATATGCTGTTGGATTGTTGCTTGGATGTCAACTCTTTTGTTCCAATTAATTTGATCACTTTCAACAAAATATTTTGGTATAGATTCTGGACCATCAAAGCCGTTTCCACTAATCTTAAAATATTCATTCACGTTGTGGTGATACACGCTGTACTCAACCCATCGGTCCCCTACGTCATCGACGAAATCTGCTTCAACATTCTTGTCGTTGTGGCTCAACTTACGTCGACGTATATATGCGTTACGAAAAACTGGTTCCAGCCCTGAACTGGTTTGAGATAATATCGATACACTGCCGGTCGGAGCATTTGTTAAAATAGAAATATTTCTTCGTCCGTGGGAAGAAATTAAACTCTGCAAACGTTCTGGAAGGCGCTTAATGAAGGCATTGTTTTTTTCTTTGTCCCAGTCAAACACCGGAAAAGCTCCTCGCTCTTCGGCAAGACGCACGCTTTCCTCATAAGCACCTTCTTTCAAGGTGTTATAAATTTTATCAATTATTTTAATACCCTTCGGGGAATCATATCGAATCCGCATCCGAGCTATAGCATCTGCAAGCCCATGGGTGCCCAAACCTGTGCGCCTTCCATCCAGACACGCCTTGCGAAGCTTGGACCATAACCTTTTTTCATCCTTGGTATCTGCAAATTTAATAATCTTGGAAAGTTGTTCTCCCTCCAACTCTACTAAATCATCAGAAAGGCGGGCCGCCATAGATACTATTTTTGTAAAATGTTCATAATCAAAATAAGCCTTTGATGTGAACGGCTTTTTTACAAAGTTTTTTAAATTTATTGATATCAGCCTACAACTATCATTAGCGGATAAGGGAATCTCCGCACAGGGGTTTGTAGAGATAGTCTCAAACCCTACATCGGCATAGCAATCAGCAGGTAAATTTTTCTTTATGTTGTCCCACATCAACAAGCCTGGTTCCGCTGTTTTCGTTGCGCTATCAACAATTGTTTGCCATAGCGCGCGAGCCTGAATCAGCTTCGTGTATTTTACTTCTTCATCTGGCTTTGCGTCGACCGGGAAACGCAACAAGAATTCTGAATCATTATCAACAGCGTTCATGAAGTCGTCGCTCAACTTGACAGAGACATTCGCGCCAGTGACTTTCTTCAAGTCATGTTTCATCATCACAAACTGTTCGATGTCTGGGTGTCGGACGTCCATAGTAATCATCAACGCTCCGCGTCGCCCGTTTTGCCCCACCATCCTGCACACATACGAAAAGAAATCTGCAAACGACCATGCTCCGGTAGTGGTACCAGCTGAATTGTTTACGGGAGCATTCTCTGGGCGTAGAAGGGATATGTCCAGACCCACCCCACAGCGGCGCTTAAAAAGATTCGCCAGGTCACGCCCCGCGTCGATGATCGAGGACATACTATCTTGTGGGCTCTCAACAACGACACAATTTGACAAAGATGCATGCACATGTTTATTTCCGCAGCCAAACATGACAGAACCTTGCGGCACAATATATTTAAATCCGTCAAAGGACTCTCTAATCTGTTCATATGAAAGCGCGCGCGCTCCACCAAATTTTCTTTCCATTCTGACAAATTCTTTCGCCAGCCTGTCGTGCATATCGTCGGGAGTTTTCTCTAACGATTCCCCGTTCTTATCTCGCAAAGCATACTTGGTCATAAACACATTTGACGCGAGCTTATCGCCACTAAAATATTCTAATGCATCGTCTTTATTATCCACTATTCTCCCTCCTGAATTCTTTATATTTTTTCTTCAATTGTTTTTGTTGTTCTGCCGCAGTTCTTGCTACTGCCTGTTCAACCGTTGTGCCATCTGATGGCAGCGCCTTTATTTTTACAGTCGCCGTATCCATGAAAATGGGATACACTGTGCCGTCAGGACCGTTTCTATTCTTCGCTATAAACATTCTTCCGCTGTTTGTTTCTTTATCTTGAATTGTGCGCGACACAGAAAAGATAAAATCAGCAACAAAGCATTTATTGAAAGCCTCTGATATTGCTTCCATTGTAATCACCTCTGCGTTCAGTCCCGAACGATTTGTTTGAGACGCAGTGTAGCAAGGGCATCCTGTCTCTTGTGCGATCGCTCTCAAGTCCTCATATATAGTTTCAAGCTCGTGTCTCTTCTCTTTCCTGACAACAACTGGGCGTAATAAATCCGCATAGTCTACGATAATTAAATCTGGTTTAATATCTCTTTGCAGCAG